>Cebus_capucinus_imitator_PRJNA485217_SSR056__coassemble_487_pt1 | contig 127573 bp, 99 predicted proteins | sample Cebus_capucinus_imitator_PRJNA485217_SSR056__metabat2_high_PE_007 | metagenome-assembled genome bin Cebus_capucinus_imitator_PRJNA485217_SSR056
CCGGGCTCGGACGCAGCGACACGTTCACGTCGGCGCGCATGTTGCCCTGCTCCATGCGGGCGTGGGAGATGTTCAGCGCGCGCACGATGTCGCGGATCGCGCGCATGTACGCGCCGGCGATCTCCGGAGCGCGCTCGCCCGCGCCCTCGATCGGCTTGGTGACGATCTCGATGAGCGGCACGCCGGCGCGGTTGTAGTCGACCAGCGAATGGTCGGCGCCTTCGATGCGGCCGTCGGCGCCGCCGACGTGCGTGTTCTTGCCGGCGTCGTCCTCGATGTGGGCGCGTTCGATCGGCACGCGGAACACGGTGCCGTCCTCAAGCTCCACGTCCAGATAGCCGTTGCCGTTGGTGGGCTTGTCGTACTGGGAGATCTGGTAGTTGCGCGGCATGTCCGGGTAGAAGTAGTTCTTGCGGGAGAACTGGCTCCACTCGGCGATCTCGCAGTGCAGGGCGAGGCCCAGCTTGATGGCGTAGTCCACGGCGGCCTCGTTGAGCACCGGCAGGGAGCCGGGCAGGCCGAGGCTCACCGGGGTGAGCTGGCTGTTCGGGTCGCCGCCGAAGCTCACTTCGGCGGGGCAGAACAGCTTGGTCGCGGTGGACAGCTCCACGTGGGTTTCCAGGCCGAGCACCACATCGTACTTCTTGGTGGCTTCGGCGTACTTCATCAGTTTTTCAGCCATTTGCGTTGCTCTTTCTCGCGATGCTTTCACTCACCCAGCCAAGGCGTGTTCAGGGACTGCCAGATCGGGCCGTTCCAGGCCTCCTCCAGCGCGGCCTCCAAGGCGGCGGCGGGCTTGTACATGACCTCGTCGCGCTGCTGCGGGGCGATGAACTGGATGCCGGTGGGCAGGCCGTCGTCCGAGAGGCCGGCGGGGATGCTCATCGCGGGCACGCCGGCGAGGTTCGCCGGAATGGTGGCGATGTCGTTCATGTACATGGCCAGCGGGTCGTCCATCTTCTCGCCGAACTTGAACGCGGTGGACGGACTGGTCGGGGAGACGAGCACGTCGGCCTGCTCGAACGCCTTGTTGAAGTCGTTGATGATCAGCGTACGGACCTTCTGCGCGGAGCCGTACCAGGCGTCGTAGTAGCCGGCGGACAGCGCGTAGGTGCCGAGGATGATGCGGCGCTTGACCTCGTCGCCGAAGCCGGCCTCACGCGTGTAGGCCATCATGTTCGCGGCGGTGGCGGGCACGCCGGCCGGCGGCATGACGCGCATGCCGTAGCGCATGCCGTCGTAGCGGGCCAGGTTCGAGCTCACCTCGGACGGCATGATGATGTAGTACGCGCCCAGCGAGTACGCGAAGTGCGGGCAGGAGACCTCCACGACCTCGGCGCCCATGCCTTCGAGCAGCTTGACGGCCTCGTCGAAGCGGGCCTGCACGCCCGGCTGGAAGCCTTCGCCGCCCAGTTCCTTGACCAGGCCGACCTTGAGGCCCCTGAGGTCGCGCTTGGCGCCTTCGCGCGCGGCGGCGACCATCGGACGCGGGCCTTCCGGGATGGAGGTGGAGTCGCGGCGGTCATGGCCGCCGATGACCTCCTGCAGCAGGGCGGAGTCCAGCACGGTACGGCTGACGGGGCCGATCTGGTCCAGAGAGGACGCCATGGCGATGGCTCCGAAACGGCTCACGCCGCCGTAGGTGGGCTTGACGCCCACGGTGCCGGTCAGGGCGCCCGGCTGGCGGATGGAGCCGCCGGTGTCGGTGCCGAGGGCGAGCGGAGCCTCGAACGCGGCGACCGCGGAGGCGGAGCCGCCGCCGGAACCGCCCGGCACGCGCTCGGTGTCCCACGGGTTGTGGGTCGGACCGTAGGCGGAGTGCTCGGTGGAGGAGCCCTGCGCGAACTCGTCCAGATTGGTCTTGCCCAGGATGGGCATGCCGGCGGCCTTGAGCTTCTCGATGACGGTGGCGTCGTAGGGCGGAATCCAGCCTTCGAGAATCTTGGAGGCGGCGGTGGTCTCGATGCCCTTGGTGACGATCATGTCCTTGACGGCGATCGGCACGCCTGCCAGTTCGGGCAGCGCGGCCTTGTCTTCGGCGCTCTTGGCGTCGAAGGCGTCGGCCTGCTTGCGGGCCACGTCGCCGGACACCTTGAGGAAGGCGTTGATGGACGGCTCGGCGGCCTCGATGGCCTCAAGGTGCGCGTCCACCAGTTCACGGCTGGAGACCTCGCCGGCCTTGACCTTCGCGGCCATCTCGGCCGCGGACAGCTTCACCAGTTCGTTGGTTGCGTTAGTCATGTATCTCACTCCTCACCCAGGATTCGCGGCGCGACGAACATGCCGGACTCGGTCTTCGGTCCGCCCGCGGTGGCTTCGGCCTGCGTCAGCGGGGTCTCCGGCACGTCGGGGCGCAGGTACGCCTCCAGCGGGATCGGGTTGGCGGTGGGGGCGACGTCGTCGGAGGCCACTTCCTGCACCTTGTCGATGGAGTCGGCGATGACGTTCAGTTCGTCCTGCAGACGGACGATCTCCTCGTCGGTGAGCGCGATTCGGGCCAGATCGCCCAAATGCTCGATTTCTTCTCGTGTGAATGTAGGCATGGGCCTAACTATACGAGCGGTTTGTGACACGCAAAAGGCCGCATCCGAGGCTCGGATGCGGCCTTCGCCGCGCGTTCGGCGCACGATCGGCACGCGCGTTTCGGCGCGGGCGGCGTTCAGCGCGCCACCGCATGCCGCGCGATCCACGAGTGCATGGCCACGGCGGCCGCGGCCCCGGCGTTGATGGACCGCACGGAGCCGAACTGCGAGATGTAGACCACGTCGTCGGCCAGCTCCAGGGCCTTGTCGCTCAGTCCGGGACCTTCGGCGCCGAACAGGAGCAGGCAGCGTTTGGGGAAGTCGTACGTCTCCATGGGCACCGCGCCGGGGATGATGTCCATGGCGACGATGCGGGCCGTTTCGAGTTCGCGGATGCGTTCCTCGGAGGCGGAGGGTTCGGCGCGGGCGGCGGCGATCTCGCCGGCGATGCGGTACCGCCAGCATTCCACGAGTTCGGCGATGCTGGGATGGTGTTCGACGTGCTGGTACAGCTCGGTCATGAGCGCGCCCTTGCGGTTCCACTTGTGCGGCCCGACGATGTGCACGCGTCTGGCCTGGAAGGCGTTCGCGGTACGCACCATGGAGCCGATGTTGAAGTCGTGCGTCCAATTCTCCACGGCGACTTCGAAGTCGTGGCGTCCACGGCGGTCAAGGTCGGCTTTGATGGCGGGCACGGACCAGTAGCGGTAGCGGTCGAGCACGTTGCGGCGGTCGCCCTCGTCCAGCAGTCGCGTGTCGAAGCGCGCGTCGAAGGCGGGCGAGGCGGGATCGTCCGGGCGAGGTTCGCCCGGATGCGTCTGCGCCCAGGGGCCTACGCCCACCTCACGAAAGACGGGTTCGCCGGAGCGTTCCGCGGCGACGTCGATGGGGCTGCGCGGGTGCATCAGTCCAGATCCGACTCGTGGAAGACCTGCACGAACGGCACGGCGTGGCGTTCGCCGTCCACAGGGCTGACCACTTCGATGGCGTGCTCGTCCGCGCCTTCGCCGACGCCGCCTACCAGCGAGGCCACGGCCGCCACGCTCGCGCCCTCGTGCTCGACGATGGAGAAGTCGAGGCTCAGCTCGTTGCCGTTGCGCAGCGTGACGAGGGAGCTGGTCTGCACGTAGGACTTCTCGGACAGCCAGGCGTCCAGCAGGAGCACGCGGCGTCCCTTGATGGACGGGCCCTTGACGGAGGGGAACACGAAGTCCATGAGGAATCCGTCGAGGTCCTCGCCGCGGGAGGCGGCGGCCTGGATCATGGCGCCGACCATCGGCACCGCGGCGGCCGTGAGCGCGCCCACGGCATCGAAGTCGTCCACGGAGTAGCCGGCGTCCTCAAGGGCGTCGAGGAGCACGTGGCCGAGCACGGGCGCGACGCGATGGTCCATCGTGACGGCGTACATTTCGGAGAACGGGCGTCCCTTGACGTGTTCGCTCAGCAGCGCGCGCAGCTGCTCGCGGGGTTCCAGGGCGGCGAAGTCGATGGCGGCCGCCCGCTTTTCGGCGGGGCCGGTGGTGCGGAATCCGTTATCAGTCATGCGTCCAAGGGTACGGCCCGGTCTCGTCAGCCCTCCTCTCCCCCGGACACCTCCGGTGCGGTCAGCTCGCTGACGTTCGACTTGTCCGGGTCGAGCAGCGGCACCTCCTCGATGACCTTCGCCGGGTCGATCTTCTGCAGTTTGCGCGCCGTGGGCAGCACGCGGCGTTCCAGGCTGGAGGCGAAGGTGTTGTATGCGGCCACGGTACGGGTGATCTGCGTGCCGAGCTTGGTGGCGTGCTCGCCGAGTTTGGCGAAGCGAGCGTAGAGTTCGCGCGAAAGGTCGAAGAGGATCTTGGCGTCGTCCGTGAGGCTCTGCTGCTGCCAGGCGTAGGCCACGGACTTGAGCACGGCCCACAGGGTCACCGGCGAGGTGAGGGCCACCTTCTTGGCGAAGGCGTCGTCCAGCAACGTGGGGTCGGTCTCCAATGCGGCCTGCAGCAACGCCTCGTTGGGGATGAAGGCCACCACGAAGTCCGGCGCGGTGCTGAACGCCTCCCAGTAGGCGCGGTCCCCCAGCACGCGCACATGCTCGCGCAGCGCCTTGGCGTGCGCTTTGAGCAGTTCGCCGCGCCGGGCCAGATCCTCCGGTCCGGCGGAGTCCGGGATGGCGCAGGCGCGCTGGTAGTCCGAGTAGGGCACTTTGGCGTCGATGGGGATGGTCTTGCCGCCGGGCAGGTGCACCACCATGTCCGGGCGTTGTTCGCGTCCGTCCGCGTTGCGCACCGCCACCTGCACGTCGAAGTCGACGTGCTCCAGAAGGCCCGCGGATTCCACGATGTTGCGCAGCTGCGCCTCGCCCCACGCGCCGCGCACTTTATTGTTGGTGAGCGCCGCTGACAGCGCGCTGGTCTCGCGGTCCAGACGCGTCTGCTGCTCGTTGAGCCCCTTGAGCTGTTCGCCGAGGACTCCCATCTCACGCTTGCGGCCTTCCTCGATCTGGCTGACCTTGGCCTGCAGGGCGTCCAGGTTCTTCTGCACGGGCGCGAGCGCGGCCAGCACGCGGCTCTCCTCCTCCAGACGCGTCTCCCGTTCGACGCGGCGGCGTTCCGCCTCCTCGCCTTCGCGCCGGCGACGCTCCTCGGCGGCTTCCAGCGCCTCGCGGCGACGCGTCTCCGCCTCTTCGGCGGCGCGATCGCGCTCACGGCGCATGCGTTCCTGTTCGGCCTGCTGCGCCTGCGCCAATTGGGATTTGACGAAGTCGAGCTGCTGGGCCATGCTCTCGTAGCGCGCGAGCGTGCCGGCATGCTCGGATGCAAGCCGCGACGCCTCGCGCTGGGCCTCCTCGGCGCGCAGCCGCGCCTCGTCCAATGCGGCGTCCCGCGCGCCGCGAGTCTCCTCACCGGCCTTGGCCTTGCCCATCGGGAATCCGGCGACCATGCCGACTGCCGCGCCGATCACCAGCGAGACCACAATCCATACTGCGTTTCCAAACATGACCCCAGTAAAGCACTCCCCGGGAACGCGATCGGAAGGTCAGGAGCGCACGAGCCGTCCGATCGCAGCCGAGGCCTCGGACAGCTTCTCGTCCGCGATTTCGCCGCCCTCGGCGGCGGCTTGGCGCACGCAATGGTTGAGGTGGTCGTCGAGCAGCAGCAACGCCACCGATTTCAGCGCCGAGGTGGACGCGGAAATCTGCGTGAGCACGTCGATGCAGTAGCGATCCGATTCCACCATCTGCTCGATGGCGCGCACCTGTCCTTCGATGCGCCGCAACCTCGCCAGCACCTTCGCCTTGTCGTCGCCGTATCCATGCATCGCAGCCGCCTTTCTTCTCAGGGGGAACACCTTGCAGTATACCCCATGGGGGTATATGGTATAAACAGTTATGCGGCGAGACTCCGGACATCCCCGCCCGGCGCGGAGAGCGCCGCACGGACCGGACCGCCCGGCAGCATCACGGAAAGCAAGGGAGAGAACGGACATGGAAACGAAACTGCTCATGGCGGCGGCCGTCTTGGCCGTCGCCGCGGCGCTCACCTGGGCCATACTGCGGTTCTTCTTCGGCGAGGGCCGGGCCGCGGCCGGGGTCATGGCGGACGGCGAACAGCGCGCGGACATCACGGTCAAGGGCGGCTACGCGCCCTCCGTGGTGAGCATGCGCTCCGGCGTGCCCATCACCCTGAACTTCGACCGGCGCGAAACCGGCGAATGCACGTCGCACGTGGTCTTCGCGGATCTCGGCGTCGACGCGATGCTGCCGGGCAACACCGCCACCGAGGTGCGTCTGCCGGCGCTGCCGCCGGGAGACTACCCGTTCGCCTGCGGCATGAACATGGTCCACGGCCTGCTGCGCGTCGAAGGCGCGGACGAGGCTGCCCTCTCCCCCGCCGATGCGGCCGTGCGCACGCAGCCGCATACGCGCACGCAGCCGCAATCCTCCTACGCGACCCACGGCGAGGACTTCGCCGCCGCCCAGTCGCGCGAGGAGGAGGAACGCCGCGCCGAAATCCGCTCCCTGACCAGGCTTGTCGCCATCGGCGCCGTACTCACCCTGCCGGTCTTCGCCGCGATGATGGTGCATATGGTCGACCACACGCTCGTGCCGGCATGGCTCATGAACCCGTGGCTGCACGCGCTGCTCGTCACCCCGGTGATGTTCTACTGCGGCGCGCCCATCCACCGCGTCGGCTTCCCCGCCTTGGCGCACCGCGCCCCGGACATGAACTCGCTGGTGTCGCTGGGCACGAGCGCCGCCTACCTGTACAGCCTCGTCGTCTGCGCCGCCCCCTGGCTGTTGCCCGAGGGGTCGCGCGAACCGTATTTCGAATCCGTGGGCGTGGTCATCACGCTGGTGCTCGTCGGACGACTGTTGGAGACGAAGGCCCGCGAAGGCACCGGCGAGGCGGTGCGCAGGCTCATCGGCCTGCGTCCGCGCGCCGCGCACCTGTTCGAGGGCGAATCCCCGGCGGCCGGAATCGCCAAGGACGACTGGCTCAATCCGGCATACCGCCGCGACGTGGACATTGACGACGTGCGCCCGGGCGACCTGCTCGTGGTGAAGGCCGGCGAGCGCGTGCCGGTGGACGGCGTCGTGGTCGCGGGCGAGGCTCTGGTGGATGAGTCGATGATCACGGGCGAGTCCGAGCCGGTGCGTCGTGCCGCGGCGCCCGATGCCGACGCGCTGACGGGCGCGACCATCGTGGGGCGTGGCGATCTGCTCATGCGCGCCACGCAGGTGGGCGACGATACGGTGCTCTCGCAGATCGTGGCGATGGTGGCGCGCGCCCAGGCGACGAAGGCGCCGGTGCAGCGTCTGGCGGATCGGATCGCGCGCGTGTTCGTGCCGGCGGTGTTCGTGGTGGCGGTGTGGACGTTCGCGTTGTGGTTCGCGTTTGGTCCGGATCCGGCGTTGGCGCATGCGTTGGTGACGGCGGTGAGCGTATTGATCATCGCATGCCCGTGCGCGTTGGGTTTGGCGACGCCGCTGTCGGTGACGGCGGCGACGGGCGTGGGCGCGACGAACGGCGTGCTGGTGACGAATGCGAAGGCGTTGGAGAGGGCGCGTGAGATCGGCGTGGTGGTGTTCGACAAGACCGGCACCATCACGCGCGGTGTGGCGGATGCGGATTCGGTCGACTGGTCGCGTCCGAGCTATGAGCGCGATACGGTCAAGGACGGTTCGCGTCAGGCGGTGGACGCGTTGCATGCGGCGGGCGTGCGTACCGTCATGCTGTCCGGGGATAAGGCGGAGACGGCGCGCGAGATCGCGCGCGAGGTCGGCATCGATACGGTCATCGCGCAGGTGCGTCCGGACGGCAAGGCGTATTGGATCGAGCGTCTGCAGCGCGAGCGCGACAGGTTGGTCTCGGAGGACGGCAAGGCCCGTGGCGGGCGTCGTCGTGACCTCATCGCGATGGTGGGCGACGGCATCAACGACGCTCCGGCGTTGGCGCGTGCGGATATCGGTTTCGCCATGGGTACGGGTACGGATGTGGCGATGGGCGCGGCGGATGTGACGTTGATGAGCGGCGACCTGCGTGGCGTGGTGCGTGCGATGAACCTGTCCGAGGCGACGATGCGCAATGTGCGGCAGAATCTCGGCTGGGCGTTCGGCTACAACATGGTGGGCATTCCGATTGCGGCGGGCGTGTTGTATCCGTTGACCGGATGGCTGCTCAGTCCGATGGTCGCGGGTGTGGCGATGGCGTTGAGTTCCGTGTGTCTGGTGTTGAACGCGAACCGTCTCAACCGCGTCATGCTGGCGGATGACGCGCTGCCCGCGCGCTTGAAGGATGCACCGGTTTCGGATTGCGTCATGTCTTTGTCGTCCGCGGGGGATGTCCCGCGCGACGATGGTCCCATGGTGATCGTCGACGACCGTACCGCGTTGTCGGTCGGCGCCGGCGGCACACGTCAACACACCGATCAGGATAAGGAGAACATTATGGGATGCTGCCATATGGAGATGCGCGAGGCTTCGCCCGAGGATACGAACACCGCCGTGGATCCGGTCTGCGGCATGACCGTGTCCGTCAACGACGAGGCCGTCTCGCGCGAGTATGAGGGTAGGACCTACTACTTCTGCAACGAGCGTTGCGCGACGAACTTCGCCAAGGCTCCGCAGATGTTCCTCGACTGACGCCTATCGGCGCGGTCGGCGGAAACGACGGTGAGGGGCGCATGCCGTGCTTGCGGCGTGCGCCCCTCACCGTTTTTCCGCCGCGACGCCGTCGCCTTCGCGGCGCACGTTCACTGCGTCCAGAGTTCCTCGTCTACGGGCCATTCGTTCGGCAGGCATCCGTTCAGGCCTTTGGACTGCTGCTGCATGAGTGGCGCGGGCTGTCCTTCGCCACCGCAGGAGGGTTCGTTGTCGAGGTGGCCCAACCGGTGTCCGACCTCATGGTTGACGGCCATGCGCCGGTAGCGCCGCAGGGTACCGCCCGCGCCGAGCCATTGCTCGGTGCCTCCGTTCCAGCGGTCCACGTTGATGATGACGTCGTCGCCCACTCGGCAGCTGTATTCGTCGGAGCAGCCTGCGTCGTAGTTGGGCAGCCGGTCCGCTTCGGCCAGGATGAGATTGAAGTCGCAGTCGGCGTCCGCGGAGACCTGGGTGAACGTGACGCCGGCGCGCGGCCATCCCAGCGGATCGTTCAACGCCTGATACGCCTGTACGGCGAACGCTTCCAGATCGCCCACGTCGCCGTCCGCGACGACGCGGTAGGTGAGGTCCCATCGCGTCCGGCCGCTCGCGTCGGCCGTGGCCTGCGCTTTGGCGAACAGCGCCTCGCGCTGCGCGTCGGTGAAGGACGCGGCCTGCGCGTCGAGCGCCGCGGCGTCGTTCTCCTCGTCGACGGACGTCCCGTCTTCGGCCGCGTCCTTGCCGTCGTCCGCTTCCTTGGCATCGGATGCATCGGACCGTCCGTCCCGCTGCGCGCCGCTCTTCTGGTCTTTGCCGTCCGCAGCGACGGACGACGGTGCGGGCGAACCGCCATCGGACGAAGGCAGCAGGGCGTTCAGCCCCGTCCACAGCGCGAACGCGACCAGCAGGGACGCGACGCACACCACCGTTCGACGGATGAGCATCGTACGTCTGGTGCGCTTGGCGTCCGGACGCATCGCGGACAGGATCGCACGCGCCCAACGACGCCACGTCATGCACAGGGACGCCCACACCTCCTTGCCTCCCGGACGGAGACGGGCGTCCGATCTCTTTGCCGGCCGCCGTCGGACATCGGATGGCACGTCATGGTTCGACCGACGTCCCGACCGCCGTCCCACGCCGCGGCCCGCATCGGATTTCGCATTGCGGTTCCGGGGATTCATCGGCTCACGCTTCGCCATACGCACCTCCATCGGGATTCCGCGGGCACGCCTTCGCCCGTCGGAACGTCCGTCATCGCCATCGACCTACCCACCAGTATAGAAAGACGGCCTCCGGTCCGTAGCGAACCGAAGGCCGTCGAAAGATTCTGACGGATGATATCAGCCGAAGAAGAGGCAGAACAGCCAGGCGCCGAGAATCGCGCCCACGATCGGGGCGACGACCGGAATCCACGCCTCGCCCCAACGCGAAGAGCCCTTGGACGGGATCGGCAGGATGGAGTGCAGCAGTCGCGGCATGAAGTCACGGGCCGGGTTCAGGCCGGGGCCGGTCGGACCGCCCATGGAGGTCACCAGACCCCACACGATGAAGCCCACCACGATAGATGCGGCCGCGTGATCGTTTTCGCCCCACGGCAGGGACAGGCAGCACAACGCGCCGAACACGAGCACCAGGGTGCCGAACAGCTCGTTGAGGAAGTAGTTGGCCTTGTCGTTGTGCGCGTCGGTGGTGCAGAAGGTGCCGAGGATCGCGCCGGCGTCCTCGGTGTCCTTGTAGTGCGGCCAGTAGGTGATGTACACGATGAGCTGGCCCACGGCGGCGCCGAGCAGCTGCGCGAGGATGTAGGGCAGCACCTGGTTCCACGGGAACATGCCGTTGACCGCCTGGGCGATGGTCATGGCCGGATTGATATGGGCGCCGGAGACGCCGCCGAACATGAGCACCGGCACCATCACGCCGAAGCCGTAGCCCATGGCGATGTTGAGCCAGCCGGCGTGGTGGCCCTTGGTGTTCTTGAGCTCCACGTTGGCCACAGCACCGTTACCGAAGATCATGAGCAGCGCGGTGCCGAAGAATTCGGCCACCAGCCTGCTGAAGAGGGAGTATTCCACTGCTTGTTTCTTTTCTCTCTAGTCACGCCTGCGCGAACGTCGGCGGCCTCGCCGTTGGGCGCGGTCGCGTCCGTCGTTGCACGTTCATGGTTTCATCTGAGACGGCCCGGAGATGCCCCTTGACGGGACCGGGCGCGAACAGCGTCATTGTACGCTTAGGGCTGAACGCGGCGTGCCGGAAGAGGAGCGACGCGGAGGATGCCGCACCGTGGCGGAGATATGAAAAAGGCTCGTCTTGCGACGAGCCTTATCGGTGCCCCCTCAGGGATTCGAACCCTGGACACGCTGATTAAGAGTCAGCTGCTCTAACCAACTGAGCTAAAGGGGCGTTGGGCACCGTGCTCTTCCGTAGTGGCTGAGCACGAGTGATAAATATACTCAGATTCGCACGGCACGCAACTCACGGCGTGTCGCAAGCAATTCCAACGGTTTTGAAAATCAGCCAATACACCTCCGGCGCCATCGAAACCACCTCCGCCACACGCTTCCTCACGGCAGTTCACGCAATCCACACATATTTTGCGGACTCTTGCCAGCGCGGAAGGGAAGAACAAGCTGGCAACATCCGCCGTCGCCGACCGGTCCGACACCAGCCACCGCACCGCAGTCCACCACTCCCACGGCACATCTTCCGCGGCATATCGCCGCAGGCGCACCGCCGCAGGCGCACCGCCGCAAGCGCACCACGCATGCCGCACGCCCGCGAGCGTGACCGTGACCGTGACCGTAACCGTGACCGCGTAAACGAAAGCCCCCGCTCCGCGCAAAGCGGACACGGGGGCTTTCAGTGCTTAAGCTCAGACCTTCAGTCTGACGGGATTCCGGTGAAGACCGGAATGGGTCACTCGGCGACGACCTTCACGGTGAAGGAAGCGACGATCTCCGGGTGAAGCTGGACCGTGGCGGGGAATTCGCCGGTGGTCTTGATGGTCTCGACCTGGATGGCCTTCGGGTTCACGGTGGCCTTGTCGAGCATCGCGATGGCGATGGCTTCGGCGTTCACGCCGCCGAACAGCTTGCCGGACTCGGAAACCTTGGCGGCGATCTCCACCACGGAGCCCTCGATGGCCTCCTTGGCGGCGACGGCGCCTTCACGGGTGGCGACGGCCTCGGCCAGACGCGCGCGCTTCATGGCGACGATCTGAGCCTCGGCGCCCTTATTCCACTTGACGGCGAAGCCCTGCGGAATCAGGTAGTTACGGGCGTAGCCGGCCTTGACCTCGACGACATCGCCGGCGTGGCCCAGGTTGGCAACGGTCTTGGAGAGAATAACCTTGGTAACAGCCATGTTCTTAGCCTCCTAAAACTCAGCGACCCGAGGTGGCGTACGGCAGCAGGGCCATCTCGCGGGCGTTCTTGATGGCCTTCGAGATCTCACGCTGCTCCTGGACGGTCACGCCGGTGATGCGACGGGAACGGATCTTGCCTCGATCGGAGATGAACTTGCGCAGCAGCGCGACGTCCTTGTAATCGATCTCGGTGACCTTAGCCGTCTTCAGCGGGTTCGGCTTCTTCTTGAACGGCTTGACCGGCGGTTGCGGCCTCTTGCGGGACATGATGTTCTCCTTACATTTACGATTTGATGCTGTTGCGGCCGCGTTCGCTGCGGAACGCGGAACTGATGGCGCGGATCAGAACTCCGGGTCGTCGTCGCTCGATCCCCCGAACGAGGAGGATCCGCCGAAGGTGGAGAAGGAGTTGCCGGAATCGGCGCCGCTGCTCCACGGGTCGGCCGCAGGCGCCTGCGAGGCACCCGGATTGGACGGGACGGACTGTCCGCCGCCGAAGCCGGAACCACCGCCGTATCCGGCGCCGCCCTGGTAGCCGTTGCCACCCTGATAGGCGCTGCCGCCGAATCCGGCGCCGCCGGAATAGCCTCCGTTGCCGGAGCCGCCGAAGCCGCCCTGGCTACGACCCGCGAAGCCGCCCTGACCGGACGACTGACGGGTGACCTGGGCGGTGGCGTAACGCAGGGAGGGACCGATCTCATCGACCGTCAGCTCCACCACGGTTCGGTTGGAACCGTCCTGCGCCTGATAGGAGCGCTGGCTCAGACGCCCCTGCGCGATCACGCGCATGCCCTTGGACAGGGTCTGCGCGCAGTGATCGGCGAGGTCGCGCCATGCGGAACAGCGCATGAACAGCGCCTGCCCGTCCTCCCACTGACCGGTCTGCTGGTTGCGGGTACGGGGCGTGGACGCGATGGTGAAGCTCGCCACGTTCGCGCCGCTGCCGATGGTGCGCAGCTCGGGATCCGCGGTGAGATTGCCGACGATGGTGATCGTGGTTTCGCCTGCCATACGCTACCTTCTTGTCAATTCCGACTGATGGGTTCCGATTCGTCCCGGCCTCGCGCCGGGAGACGATTTACTTGGCGTCCTTACGAAGGATCTTCGTACGGAGCACGGATTCGTTGAGGTTGAGCACACGGTCGAGCTCGTCGCTGGTAGCGGGCTCGGCGGTGTAGGTCACCACGACGTAGTTGCCTTCGGTCTTGCCGGCGATCTCGTAGGCCAGCTTGCGACGGCCCCAGATATCGGGCTCGTTGTAGGAACCGCCTTCGTTGGTGACGATTTCCATGTACTGCTCGGTCAGCTTCTTCAGACCACGCTCATCCAGCTCGGGATCAGCGATGAACATCAGTTCGTACTTGTGCGCAGACATCACCCACCTCCTTCGGACTATTCGGCCACGGACCTTCCGTGGCAGGAGTGTGTTTACGCGTCGCGGCGCATGCGGCCGACGTCCCCGCGACCGTCCGAGGACGGCCCCGCGCACGCGCGTCCGCACGGACGCAACCTCACTAAGATAACGCCGCCGCTCGACTTCTGGCACGCCGAAGACCGGCCGGAGGCATCGCGCCCCGCCAGCGCCACCGGACGCCGAATCGGACGCCGCCGTGGGGTACCGGCAGCCGCCATCGGACGCCGGGCACCCTCCCGAAACCGGAACGTCCAGGCCTCGCGCCTCCCGCGTCGGACGCGCCGCGCGCCCTGAACAGGCCCCCTTGTACACTGAATACGGTTTTTGCCCAAACGACAAGCTCAATGACAGCTCACAACGAAGGACGGATACGAGAATCATGACGTCGCTGCTCGAAGGCACCCCGGATAAGCACATGGCGTTGGTGACCGGCCGCGCATACCCCGAACTGGCCGACCAGGTCGCCTCGTTCCTGGGTGTGGAGGTGCTGGAGACCACGGCCTACGATTTCGCGAACGGCGAGATGTACGTGCGTTTCACGCAGCCCGTGCGCGGCCTGGATGTGTTCGCGCTGCAGTGCCACTCCGGCGACATCAACAAGTGGATCATGGAACAGCTGCTCATGATCGACGCGCTCAAGCGCGCCTCCGCCCGCACCATCACCGTCGTCGCCCCGTTCATGGGATACTCGCGCCAGGACAAGAAGCACCAGGGCCGCGAACCCATCACCGCCCGTCTCGTCTACGACCTGTTCCGCACCGCCGGCGCCGACCGCATCATGACCGTCGACCTGCACGCCTCCCAGGAGCAGGGCTTCTTCAACGCGCCCGTCGACCATCTCACCGCCACGCCGGTGCTCATCGACTACGTACGCCACAGTCTGCCGCTGGAGAACACCACCGTCGTCTCCCCCGATGCCGGACGCATCAAGGTGTCCGAACGCTGGGCGGCCAAGCTCGGCGGACTGCCGCTCGCGTTCATCCACAAGAGCCGCGACACCACCCGCCCGAACCACGCCGTCGCCCACGGCATCATCGGCGAGGTCGTCGGCCGCGACTGCGTCGTCGTCGATGACATGATCGACACCGCCGGCACCATCTGCGAAGCCGTCCGCACCCTGCACGAGGCCGGCGCCAAGTCCGTCACGCTGGTCGCCACGCACGCCCTGCTGTCCGGACCGGCCGTCGAACGCCTCGCCGACTGCGGCGCACGCGAGATCGTGCTCACCGACACCGTCCCCGTGCCGGAATCCAAGAGACTTCCCAACATGACCGTGCTGTCCGTCGCGCCGCTGCTGGCCGCCGGCATCCGCTCCGTGTTCGAGGAACGCTCGGTGCAGACCCTGCTCGAAGGGTTGCCCGAGGACATGCGTCCGCGCAACATCTACGCGTAAGGCGCCACACGGCCCCATGTCAGAAAGGCGACCGCGCGCGGTCGCCTTTCTGACATCGCCGTCACCGCACGGCCGCCCTTCCGCGGCCACTGCCATCATCAGGAGGTTGACAATGACGTTCGATTTCACCACGCTGCCCGACCGCCACGGACACGACGCCCTCGCCGTGGACGACATCGGCTCCGGACTCGGCAACGCGCCCGGAGCCCCCAAGGACGGCTACGACGCGATCCCCATGTGGATCGCAGACATGAACTTCGCCACTGCGCCGTCCATCACCGGGGCCGTCGCCGAACGGCTCTCCCATCCGCTGTTCGGCTACTTCGAACCCTCCCAGGCGTACTTCGACGCCATTGTGGACTGGCAGCGCCGCCGCAACGGCGTCGAAGGCCTCACCGCCGAACACATCGGCTACGAGAACGGCGTGCTCGGCGGTCTCGTCTCCGCGCTGCGCGCGTTCGCCGAATCGGGCGACGCGATCCTCGTGCACTCCCCCACCTACGTGGGCTTCACCATGGCCATCGAAGGCGCCGGATACCGCATCGAGCACAGCCCGCTCAAGCGAGACGCGGACGGCGTGTGGCGCATGGACTACGAGGACATGGACCGCCGTCTCAAAGCGAACAACATCCACATGGCCGTCTTCTGCAGCCCGCACAACCCGGCCGGACGCGTCTGGGAGCGCGAGGAGATCGAACGCGCGCTGGACGTGTACCGCGCCAACGACTGCGTCGTCGTCTCCGACGAGATCTGGTCCGACCTGATCCTCGAAGGCCACCGGCACACGCCCACGCAGTCCGTGAACGAGGACGCGCGCCGCCGCGTCATCGCGCTGTACGCGCCCAGCAAGACCTTCAACCTGGCGGGACTCATCGGCAGCTACCACATCGTATACGACAAGTACCTGCGCGACCGTCTCGTCTCCTCCTCCTCCAAGACCTGCTACAACGAGATGAACGTGCTTTCCATGCACGCGCTCATCGGCGCGTACTGCGACGAGGGCGAACGTTGGTTGGAGGAGCTGCGCGTCGTGCTCACCGCCAACGTCGACGCCGCGATGGCCTACTTCGAGGGCGTGGACGGCGTGGAGGTGGCCCGACCTCAGGGCACGTACATGCTGTTCCTCGACTGCGAGCGCTGGTGCGTGGATCACGGCGTGGCGATGGACGAGCTCATACGCCGCGGCTGGGACGTGGGCGTGGCCTGGCAGGACGGACGCAAGTTCGGCGGCACGCACACGCTGCGTGTGAATCTCGCGCTGCCGCGCGAGCGCGTGGACGAGGCGTTGAGGCGCATGGCCGAGCACGTGTTCGTCGACTGACGCAGGACGGAAGGCCGTTCGGCCACGCTAAGACGGAACTTCTGAAAACGGCCCCGCCGCATGGTCCCCGAGGACCGCGCGGCGGGGCCGTTTTCGCCTTTTCGTTGGGACACGCGAGACATGCCGCAGGCGTGGGGCGTTCCACTAAAATACGGTGGCGTGACATATCTCAGCCCTCAGAACCTTGAAGCATTGGTCACCCGCTGCCACATGACCCCGGAGGACATCAGCCAGGTCATGGGCCTTCCCTTGAGCCAGGTTCGTCAGGCGTTGGACGAACATTCCTCGCTGAGCAACGAGTCGCTGCGCGGCCGTCATTCCCGTCAGGACTGATTCGTCTCCGAACGCCTTGGCGGTTCGGGCCGCACTGACCGCCTTGTCGGGGTTGTGCTGCCGTATGTGACGTTCCCGTGTGGAAAAACGGACGGATGGACGCCGTTTGACGGTTTCGCTCGTTAGATTGGGAGCATGACACTGCGTTTCCGTAAGGACGGCACCTTCCGTGTGCTGCAGATGGCCGACATCCAGGACAAACCCGACGTCGAACCGGACACCATTCGCCTGATAGCGGAGGCGATTCGCAAGGCGGACCCCGACTTGGTGGTCTTCACCGGAGATCAGGTACGCGGCTACGATCCGGCGTACATCGACACGTTCCTGCGTCGCCGCGGCGAACAGCCGGGCGCGCGCGTGCGTCTCGTCACCGAGGTGGAGGCAAGGCTCCAAGGCGTCAGACGCAGAATCGCCGCACGCCGGCATCCTGGCCTGCCCGCCGTGGAGGACACGCTCACCATCGACGATCTCATGGAGGAGACGCGCGTCAAGGTGCGCGACACCTTCGCCGCGTTCCTCGGACCGCTCATCGGCGCCGGAGTCCCGTTCGCCGCCACCTACGGCAACCACGACTTCCAGTGCGGCATCCTCGCCGAGGAACAGGACGACATCTACCGCGAGTTCCCCGGATGTCTCAACCCCAAGGCGGGAACGAACGGGGATTCGCTCGCCCTGGAGGCGGGCACGTTCGCTCTGCCGGTGGAGGCGTCCGACGGTTCCGGACGTATCGCGATGAGCGTCATGATGGTCAACTCGGGCGACTACGCCGGCAATCCCGACGAGCGCGACGCGCAGTATCCGCTGTATGCGACGAATCCGCGAGGATTGGATCTGGCGGATTCCGACGGCTATGGCACGCCGTCCGAAGAGGCGGTCGCATGGCTCGCGGACGTGCAGAAGGAGTTGGGTGCGCGCAACGGCGACGGACGGCCGGTGCCGGCCATCGCCTTCCAGCATATTCCTCCGCAGGAGTTCTATGACGTGCTGCGCGAGGTGCCCTCCTACACGCCGAACGCGGTGGAAGGGTCGCGTACGTTCGCCGGACGCTGCTTCGTGCTTGACGAAACGAAGTGCCGTCCCGGCTCCCGATTGGGCGAGGCCATCGGCTGCGCCGACGAGAACGTGGGACAGGTGGAGACGATGCGCGGGGCCGGAGGTTATTTCGCCCTGTTCTGCGGACACGACCACAAGAACGCGTTCGTGGGGCATGAGCACGGCATGGACCTCGGCTATGCGCCCACCTGCGGATTCGAATGCTACGGGCCGAAATCTCGGTACCGCGGCGTGCGCCTGTTCGAATTCCATGAGGGCAATCCGGCCGGCTATGTGACGCGCATGCTCACCTGGGGCGATCTGGTGGGACGCTATTCCAGCGACGAGGTGCGCATATGGTTCGCGGACCATTGCGTGACCGGCGCGGTCACCGTACGCAACGAACTGCGCCGTCCGCAGGTGCTGGCCGTAGTGGCGGGCGCGTTGTCGTTCGGGGTTCTCGCCGTGGCGCGCACGCTGCTCACGGGAGGTCGGGCCAAGGGCGGAAACCGCGGGACGGAGCGGCAAGGCCGGTCGCGTCGACGAAAGTAGCGGCGGAGGCAACGGGCCGGGGCCGGCGGCACCGAGGTGGCGGGGAACGCGCACGGCGGAGAGGCAGGCACGGCGGAGAGGCAGGCACGGCGGAGAGGCAGGTACGGCTCAGGCGACCTCCCCGGCTTCCGGGGGGACGCCGCCTGAGCCGCCTGAGCTATTTGGGCTACTTGAACAGGCTCACGCCGCGGCGGGCCATGCAGTACGCGTTGCCCAGCCAGGTGTGACGCGAGTTCGGCCACACCGCGCCCAACCGCGGTGCGTTCTGACTCATCCAGATGCTCGGCACGCGCCCGTCCGCGGAACGCGAACCAAGCAGGTTGAAGCCGTTCTTGTCCAACAGCCACTCGGGATGCTGCGTGGCGATGGCGAGCCCCTCCTCCAAGGTGAGCGGCAGACGCTCGTCCGAATCGATGAGTTTGCGCGCCACATCCGGCTCGCGGTTCACATAGCAGGTGCCGGTATGCGGCTCCACAACCAGATAGAACGGCCCCTCCGGCGGCTCGAATCCGTCATGGGGCAGGAAACTGGCGATGTCGCGCGGGGGCATCGTGGTGAAGCCGGCCATACGGTTGATGGACGTACGTGAGATCAGCGATTCGGGCGAGACCAGTTCCCGTGTGGGCACCAGCAGGATGTCCTTGCCGAGGTCGACGTGCTCCAACGCCTCGATGAGCGGATTGGCGAGGGCCCTGAACGCGTCGGCGCTGATATCCGCCACGTCCGGGTATCCCAAGGCCACGATGCGTTCCAGCTGACGGCGTGCTTCCTGAGATGCGATAGACATGTCCACCAGATTACCGCCCGGCCTGTCTGCATGCGAGGACGTCCGGGAAAGGACCGTCTGCGCAAAGCGCGCTTCCGTCGGAAGGCGTGCGCCATCATATGGGAAGCCCGGCGAGGCGGCGCCGGGACGGGCGTTACAGTGGAGCGTGGTGCTGGCGCCGTCGCATGAGACGACCGCAGGCATATGTTCCGTTTCATCCCCGTTCGCAGAGGTCGTTATGTCTGAGAAGTTGAAGGTCGGCATCCTCGGTGCCACCGGCATGGTCGGTCAGCGTTTCGTGACGCTGTTGGAAAACCACCCGTGGTTCGAGGTGGTCACGCTCGCCGCGTCCGCGCACAGCGCGGGCCGGACGTATGAGGAGGCCGTCGGTTCCCGTTGGAAGCTGGAGATGCCCATGCCCGAATACGTCAGAAACATGACGGTGCGCAACGTGGCCGACGTGGAGGAGGTCGCCGCAGGCGTCGATTTCGTGTTCTCCGCGGTGAACATGTCCAAGGATGAGATCCGCGCCATCGAGGAGGAGTACGCGAAGACCGAAACCCCGGTCGTCTCCAACAACAGCGCCCATCGTTGGACCCCGGACGTGCCGATGGTGGTGCCGGAGATCAATCCGGAGCATTTCGAGGTCATCGAGCATCAACGTAGGAGGCTCGGCACCACGCGCGGATTCATCGCCGTCAAGCCGAACTGCTCCATCCAGGCGTATACGCCCGCTTTGGCCGCGTGGAAGGAGTTCGAGCCGCGTGAAGTGGTGGTGAGCACCTATCAGGCCATCTCCGGAGCCGGCAAGAACTTCCAGGATTGGCCGGAAATGGTCGGCAACATCATCCCGTTCATCTCGGGCGAGGAGGAGAAGAGCGAGAAGGAGCCGCTCAAGGTGTTCGGCCATGTGGACGCGGACAAGGGTGAGATCATCCCCTTCAACGGCGGCCTGAAGATCACCTCCCAGTGCATCCGTGTGCCCGTGCTCAACGGCCACACCGCCACCGTGTTCGTGAACTTCGCCAAGAACCCCACCAAGCAGGAGCTGGTCGACCGTCTGGTCAACTACACCTCGCGAGCCGCCGAGCTCGGTCTGCCGCATGCTCCGGAGCATTTCATCCAGTACCTGAGAGAGGACGCCCGCCCCCAGGTCGCGCTCGACGTGGACTACGCGGGCGGCATGGGCGTGTCCATCGGCCGTCTGCGTGAGGATTCCATCTTCGACTGGAAGTTCGTGGGCCTGGCGCACAACACGCTGCGCGGCGCCGCGGGCGGCGCGCTTGAATGCGCCGAGATGCTCAAGGCGTTCGGCTACATCGCCGCGAAGTGACGAAGTGACGGCGAAGGCCCCGTCCGATCCCTCCTCAAAGAGGAAGGAATCGGACGGGGCCTTGGCCTTCGTCACGTTCGGTGGGCGGACATCATCCTCTGACGCCCGACGGCTCTTCGCGGTGGCTTCCGTCAGAGGCGCTCACTGACCGACAGCGCGTCTCATCGGAATCAGCGGCCGGTGCCGCCGTAGACCACGGCCTCCACCTGGTCGGCGTCCAGATCGTAGGCGGTGTGCAGGGCCTTGACGGCGTCGTTGAGCTGCTCCAACGGCACCAACGCGGCGATGCGGATCTCGGAGGTGGAGATCATGAGCACGTTGATGCCGTGCTCGCTCAGCGCATTGAAGAACTTCGCGGCCAGGCCGGAGTGGGTCTTCATGCCCACGCCCACCACGGCGACCTTGCCGACCTGCGTGTCCACGTCGAAGGAACGGTATCCCAGCTCCTCATGCTTGGCCAGCAGAGCGTCCTGCACGGCACGCACGGAGGATTCCGGCACGGTGAAGGAGATGTCGGCGGTGCCGGCGGAGGAGCCGGCCTGCACGATCATGTCCACGTTGATGCCGGCGGTGGCCAGTTCGGTGAAGACCTTGGCGGCCATGCCGGGCTCGTTCGGCACCCCGCGCACGGTGGCCAGCGCCTCGGTGCGGTCGTGGGCCACGCCGGAAATGACCGGGGCTTCGGGGCCGAGGTCCGGGAAGAGGTCTCCCATGGATTCGTTGGTGTCGTTCATGTGTTCGTCCGTCGCTTTCGTCTCTGGTGGAATCCGTGCGATTCCTGATGGGTCGTGTCGATGTCGGTCTCGCGCCGCGGTCAGTCGATGTTCGGCAGGCTGCGTGGGTCCACGCCGTCGGGCACGACCAGCGTGCCGGGACGGTGCGAGAAAGAGGAGCGCACATGCAGCGGCATGTTGAAGCGCTGGGCGTATTCCACACAGCGCAGGGCCAGCACCTTGGAACCGCAGGAGGCCATTTCGAGGATGGCGTCGTATCCGGCGTAGGGGATGCGGCGAGCGGTGGGCACGATGCGGGGATCGGCGGTGAAGATGCCGTCCACATCGGTGTAGATCTCGCACACGTCGGCTCCGAGCGCCACGGCCAACGCCACGGCTGAGGTGTCCGAGCCGCCTCGTCCGAGCGTGGTGGCGTCGCCCTTGGCATTGATGCCCTGGAAGCCCGCCACGATGGCCACGTCGCCGGCGGAGAGCGCGTTCTTCACGCGCTCGGGCTTGACCGCCTTGATATGCGCCGCCCCGTAGCGGGCGTCGGTGTAGAAGCCTGCCTGTTGGCCGGTGAACGAGTGCGCGCGGCTGCCTTCGGCGTGAATCGCCATGGCGAGCAGGCTCATCGAGATGCGTTCGCCGGCGGTCATGAGCATGTCCATCTCACGTTCCGGCGGGTTGGAGTCGATGCTGAGGGCCTGGTCGATGAGGTCGTCGGTGGTATCACCCATGGCGGAGACCACCACGGCCACCTTATTGCCCTTTTTCTTCGTTTCGACGACGCGCTTGGCCACGCGCTTGATCGAATCGGTATCGGCGACCGACGAGCCGCCGAACTTCTGCACGATGAGAGCCACTGCAGTCCATTCTCTGAGGGGATGATGCCGTTGCCTATGCCACGGCTCATTGTACGTAAGCGGCACGATTATAAGAATTCCGAGCCTTGCGCCACGAGCGCGGAACCATCATGCGGACAGCGCCGCGGTCGCCCACGCCTAGCGAATCACTTTGGTTTTCCCAGCCGTTTTTGAGGGCTCTCCACCCTGCCTCGCAAGAACACGCGGTTATATGGATATCGCCGGCAAGCGGAGGCGATGACCCGAAACGAACCGGTGAGGACCTTCGACCTCATAACTGAATCACATAATTGAATCCCTTCTTCTTCCTCTCTCTCCTCTATCAAGCCCCGGCGATCCTCAACGCCGGGGCTTTACTTTTGGGTCGGACGCCGCGGCGCGGTATTGCCATGCGTCCACGCCACCGCACACCATCCGGCGGCACTCATATGACTGTGGCCCGTTGATGCGGCAGTCTTCGGAGTAACGTGGTGGTTCGAGAACCATACACGTGCGGGAGCAGGAAACGGGGCGGTACGAATGAGATTGGGACGACGCGCATCGAAGGCCGGCGCCGCGTCCGCCAAGGAAACGGCCGCTCCCCCCACATGCGCCGAAGACGAAAAGGCCTCCCCGTCCCACCGCTTCACGCCGGTGTCGTTCGAGCACGCCACGGACATCGCCGATCTCGTCGCTGAGCGCCGCAGACTCCAACGCAATTTCATCGCCATGCGCGCCATCACCGCCATCCTGCTCGTCGCAGCCATAGCCGTGGCGAGTTTCCCGCTGGTGCTGCAGTTCAAAACGGATCGCGAGCTTGCGGCGACCACCGCCACCACCGCGCGCGAGGTGGCCGGCTGGCCGTATCCGGAGGCGGAGAACGCGCTCAAGGCGGCGCGCGTCTACAACGAACGTCTCGCCGCGACCGGACAGCCCGTATTGGGCGAGGCTTCCGACCCGTTCTCCTCCACACAAGGCGGCTCGCATGCCAGCGGCGAGGATTCGGCCGCTTCCAAAGATGAGGAGTACCAGTCACTGTTGGATGCCGGCAACGGCATCATGGGCACGGTCAAGGTACCCAAACAGTCCATCGCGCTGCCCATCTATCACGGCACTTCGGAGGAGGTGCTGGCCTCCGGGGCCGGCCACCTGTACGGCACGTCACTGCCCGTGGGCGGCGAGTCCACGCATGCGGTCATCACCGGCCACCGCGGACTGGTCGAGGCGTTGATGTTCACGCGCATCGACGAGATGCGCGAGGGTGACTTCTTCTACATCGAGGTGATGGGCGAGACGCTCGGCTATAAGGTGGACCGCATCTCGGTGATTCTGCCGGATGATACGGAACAGCTCAAGATCGTACCGGGTGAGGACCGCGTCACATTGATGACCTGCACGCCATACGGCGTGAACACGCACCGTCTGCTCGTCTCCGGACACCGGGTGGCCATCCCCATTCCGGCGCCGGAGCCGGAAGACGTGCATGACGGCCGCAACATCGCCATCATGGTCACCGCGGGCGTGTTCGGCGCGGGCATGCTCGCCACCATGCCCATCCGTCGCAGGAACATGCTGCGCATCATGCGCCATGCCGCCTTCTGGCCGTATCAGAGGCGTTCGTCCCGAGGCGGGGCCGACGACGCACCTCCTTCCGGGGAACGGTACGAGGAACGACGCGGGGAACAGCCCGAAGAGCGGAACGAATAACGCACCGGGGCCGCGGATGCGTCCGCCCGTCCCGGGTTCACCCCCCGGGCGCCGCGCTCAGGCTTCACGGCGCCCGGCGAGCGCACGTCCGAGGGTGATTTCGTCGGCGTATTCGAGGTCGGAGCCGACGGGCAGTCCGCTGGCCAGACGCGTCACGGTGATACCGAGGGGGCCGAGCAGGCGGCTGAGGTAGGTGGTCGTGGCTTCGCCTTCGATGTTCGGGTCCAAGGCGAGGATGATCTCCTTGACGGTGCCGTCGTGGAGGCGTTCAAGGAGTTTGGCGATGTTGAGGTCGTTCGGTCCCACGTTCGCCATGGGGTTGATGGCGCCGCCGAGCACATGGTAGAGACCGCGGTATTCGCGTGTGCGTTCGATGCTCATCACGTCCTTGGGCTCTTCCACCACGCAGATGATGCTATGGTCGCGGCGCGGGTCCATGCAGGTGGGGCAGGGGCTGCTTTCGCAGACGTTGCCGCAGGTTTCGCAGAACCGCACTTTGGCTTTGACTTCGGCGATGGCGTCGACGAGGTCGGCGGCCTCCTGTTCGTCGGCGCCGAGCAGGTGGAAGGCGATGCGCTGCGCGCCTTTCGGTCCGATGCCGGGCAGTCGGTTGAAGGCGTCGATGAGGTGTTGGATGGCGCCGTCGTAGGCCATGGCCATGGGGTTCCTCGTTTTCGTAGGTCAGATGGTGTGCGATGCGGCGGCAGGCGGTTCGGACCGGCCGCCGCGGAAGGTCAGTCGTCGTGTTTGGCGACGGCGCGCATGTTGCGCGGGTTGCGTGGATCGTCCGGTTCGAACGTTTCGACTTGTTTGACGTCGAACATCGCGCGCAGTTCGTCGCGGCTGATGGCCATGACGGTGCCGAGCGACGCGTCGTCCATCGAATATTCGTCCTTGTCGGCGTCCACCGGCGTGCCGGCCACGGCGGGATAGGCGGCGGCCGCATTCCGTCCTGGCATGGTCCACGGGTCCATGTTGGGAGCCGCGGACTGCGGGGACTGGTGGCGGGCGGTCGCTTCCGGCACAAGTCGGGTCGGCGCGGGCGTGTTCCACGGGTCGTCGGGTTCGGCGGGCGGCGGCACGTCCTTCCAAGGGTCGTCGTTTTGGATGGACGATGGCACGGCCTGCGTCGCGGACGCGAGGCCCGGCCGTTGCCCGGTGGAGGCCATGGCGTTCCGTGCCGGCTTGGGATTCCACGGATCGTCTTCGCTCATGGCGTCCGATGCGACCGGCCCGGTCGGGGTCGGCGCTGCGGAGGCGGTACCGCCCGCGCCGTTGTTCGGCGTATGGCGCGCGGACGGCTCCGCGGAGGTTCGGACGGATGTCGGGATGGGCGCGGGCTGCGCCCACGGGTCGGAATCGTCGCTCAGATCCGGCACGGCCGCATGCGTGCGTACGATGGATTCCGGCGGCTCCTTCGCACCGTCCGACGCCGCGGCGGAATCGGCGGCCGCATGCGACGGCTTGGGCATGGGAACGGCCCACGGGTCTTCGGCGTCCCATACGGCGCTCATGCCCGATACGGATCCGGACGTTCCCTCCGCGGATGCGGCGGCGTCCGCCGAACTCTTTCGGTGCGCGTCGTCGTCCGAGGAACCGGACGCCGCGGCGTCTGCGGAGGCGCGGCCTTCGTCGCTGCGTTCGCGCGAAGTCTGCGGTCCGGTCTGCGTCGCGGCGGATGCTGCCTGCAGATTCTCTTTGAGCAGTTGCGATTTGATGCGCCGCTGTTCGTCCGGGGGCAGCTTGCTGAACGGCGGCGTGGTATGGCCGTCGTCCGTGGTGGGGGTGGGGGCCATGTCGGTCTGCTCCCCGAACGCGCCGCGCACCGCGGCCCGTAGGATGTCCACCACTTTGGTGACGCCGTCGACGGGTTCGGAGGCCACGGCCAAAGCGAACGCATACTTGTTCAACGGCTTGTCGAATTTGAGCCACAGACGCATTCTGCCGGTCTGCTTGTAGGGGCGCAAGCTGATGCGCAGCACGCGGTCGCGTCCCACGTAGCGGCGCACGTCTTCAGGCAGGGAGGCGACGAGCGAGTCCCAGCGTTCGTCAGGCGTGCGCGTGTCGGCGGGCGCCGACGCCTCATTCCGCGCGCTCGTGGACGAGACGGCCGCCGGCCGTCCGGCCGAAACCGGCGTAGGCGTCTTCGCGGATGAGGTCCGGGCGGGTTCGGCGGACGGCCAGTCCGCGATGTTCACCGCCGACAAAGACGAAGCACCGGAGGAGGAGTCCGACGAAGTTCCGGTATCCATGGAGACGGCGGAGGCCGTAGGCCGAGAGGAGCCGATGAATCCTCCTCTACCCGCGGCGGACGCGGACGCCACGGCGCCGGCCCTATTGCGTGAGGCGCCGGCGAAACCGCCACGCGCGGCCGAAGGCGCGGCGACCGTCATGGAGGAGGCCCCGTCCGTCACCGTGCCCGTGAAGGCCGGCGCCCCCGAAGGGGAATCGGCTGGCGCGACCGCGGGAGCCGCGAAGCCGCGTTCACGGCCGGCCAACAGTTTGGCGGCGAGCAGTTCCAACCGCATGCGCGGCGAAACGGATCCGCTCATGGAACCGAGCGTGTCGTTGATGATCTCCGCCATCGCGGCGAGCGCCCCCAGGCCGAGCGCGGATGCCTGACGGCGCAACGCTTCCACATCCTCGCCTTCGGCGGTGTCCGAAAGTACGGTTTCGGCACGTTCGCCGGCCAAAGTGAGCACCAGCAGGTCACGCACCCTGGCCAGCAGGTCCTCCACGAAACGGCGTGGGTCGAAACCTCCCACCACCACTTTCTGCACGACGCCGTACAGGCGTTCGCCGTCGTTGTCCACCACGGCGTCCACCGCCTCACCGATCATCGTTTCCGGGGTGAAGCCGAGCAGCGCCACGGACGATTCAAGCGTGACGACGCCGTCCACGGCGCCGACCATCAGCTGGTCCAGCACGGACAGCGTGTCTCGCATCGAGCCGCCGCCGGCGCGCATCGCCAGTTTGAGCACGCCGGGTTCGGGACTGATGTCCTCCTTGGCGCAGATATCCTCCAAGTATGGGCCCATCACCTCGGCGGGTACGAGACGGAACGGATAATGGTGCGTGCGGGAGCGGATGGTGCCGATCACCTTGTCCGGCTCGGTGGTGGCGAAGATGAACATCACATGTTCCGGCGGCTCCTCCACGATTTTGAGCAGCGCGTTGAAGCCCTGCGGCGTGACCATGTGAGCCTCGTCGAGGATGAAGATCTTGTAGCGGTCGCGCGCGGGGGCGAATCCGGCGCGTTCGCGCAGTTCGCGGGCGTCGTCGACGCCGTTGTGCGAGGCCGCGTCGATCTCCACCACGTCGATGGAGCCCGGGCCTCCGGTAGCGAGGTCGCGGCATGATTCGCATTCGCCGCAAGGCGTGGAGGTGGGACCCTGCGCGCAGTTCATGCAGCGTGCCAGGATGCGCGCCGAACTGGTCTTGCCGCATCCGCGCGGTCCGGAGAACAGGTACGCGTGCGTGAGCTTGCCTTCGTCCAGTGCGCGCATGAGCGGCACCGTGACCTGATCCTGCCCGATCACGCCGCCGAAGGTGTCGGGACGGTACCGACGATACAACGCCAAAGCCATGCTGGTTCCTCTTTCCGCTCGCGGCCCCGCTGGGCGGGCCGCATCCCTTGCTATCCACTAACCTATCCCACGCCCTCGGACGCGCGACGCCTCGCCCCGTGCCACGCCACGCCGCCGTGGAGCCGCGCCGTTACGTACACTGTTCCGTATGAACATTGACGCAACGTCAACAGTGACGGGTAAGGGAGATGCCAGACGCGCCGCCATCGTGACGGCGGCGCGGGAGATCTGTTTGGAGAAGGGCTTCTCCAAAATCACGGTGAGCGATATCGCCAACCGTGTTCATATGACCAGATCGTTGTTCTACCACTATTTTCCGGACAAGGACGCCGTCGCGGACGCGGTGCTCGACGATGTGGTCTCCGATCTGCTCGCGCAGCTTGAGGAGTGGGACGCCGCACGCGAGGCCGGCAACATCGACAAGGCGCTGGACGACATCGTGAGGCTCACGCGCGTGATGATCGCGAGCGAGGGCCCTTTCTCCGCCCGCATGATCCACGAGGGCAACGCCGAACTGTACATCCGTTTCATCGACCGCATCGGCGATCGCATCGCCGAACAGTTCGAGCGCACCACGGTGCGTGATTTCCGCGCATTGCACGGCCAGCTGCCCATCGGCAACGTGCATGAGACCTTCTTCACGCTGATCGTGGGGATGATCTCGCTGCTGCGTTCCCATCCGGACACCTCGGACGGGACGCTCAAGTCACTGGTGGCGCAGACCCTGCATCTGACCGCATACCTCCGGTAGCGCCGCCCAGACGTTACGCCGCATACGCGCCGCCCCGCCCGGATCATATCCACGGTTCGGCCCATCCGCCGGTTCCGACCGTACGCATGCCGCCCCGTTTGGTGTCACAGGAACTCGCCGGTGACCGGGTTCCTGCCGTCCCGTTCGATGAAGGCCAGCGAGCGTCCTCCGTCGTCCGCGGCGAGTTCCAGAGCCACGGCGGGCGGTACCAGCACGCGCAGCGCGCGGCCCGCGCAGGTCACGCGCACCGGCATGGCGCCCACGTATTCGCCGTCCGCCATGAGCACGGGCGCGTCCTCGCCTTCCACGGCGCGTGTGATCTCGACGTCGCGCACCCGTTTCCATCCGAAGACGTGGGAGGCCAACAGCCGCCCGTTGTAGCCCTTGGAGATGGCGTCGGCGATCTCCATAGGCGTGGGCATGTGGTCGATCCACACCATGTCCAACAGGCCGTCCGCGAACCGTGAGTACGGGGACACTTCCAGGCCTCCGCCGATGTGCCTGGAGTTGGCCACGGTGAGCATCGGGGAGATGATGTCGCGTTCCTCCACGCTGCCGTCCGTCAAGGTGGCTTTGACATGGTAGCCGTAGCGTTTCAGATGCGTCACTTCCGCGAGGACCGCCATGAAGTAGCGCAGCGATCCTCCCGGGAGCCTGGAGTGGTTCGCGCGGTCGTTGATGCTGGCGTCCAGTCCACAGTTGAGCATGCCGCCATAGAACCGGTCGATGGCGTCGGTGCCGTACGCGGTGGACGCTTCGACGACGCCCTGCAAGGAGGCCGGCGGCAGCGAGCGCACGCGTCCCATGTCCACGTCCGCATGGCTGCCTCGGACGATGGCGCCCACGATGCCCTCGACGGCTGTGGGGATGCGGTTGACCGGCAGACCAAGCCCTCGGGCGAAGTCGTTGCCGGAGCCGACCGGCACGATGCCCAATGGTTTGCCTCTGGCCCCGACTGCGTTCGCGCCGAGTGCGATCATGCCGTCGCCGCCCACCACCACGAGTTCGTCGTAGTCGTCCATGCGTCCGCGCGCGTTGGCCAGGGAGCCTTCGAAGCCGTCACCGGTCAGGTCGATGACGTCGAAGCCGTACCGTTCGCCTCCGCGGTTCAGCGCTTCGCGGACCTGCATCCCATGCTTGGCGCCTCGTCCTTTTCCGGATACGGGGTTGCCGATCATGGCGACCGTGTGTTTCCTGCTCTCGCTCATACCCACACCATAACCGGTGTCGCCGTGAAACGGAACGGCCGTTCATCTCGCGGCTAATCGCATGGAACGGGTCCCGCTCTGGCCTGTGCGGCGATTTCAGGCCAGAGCGGAACCTGCGTGTCCACGGCGATCCGGACGGCGACGTCCTCGCCGCTCTCACCGAGGATGACGCAGGAAAGCAGCCGCATCTCGTATCCCGAAGCCACTCGGGACGCCGCCTGACAGGGGTCGGCGCCGTCAAGCAGCGCGGTGGCGGCGGAGAGCGCCGCCATGTCCGCCGCGCCGCCCGCTTCGGCCCGGCAGACCAGCAGTCGTCCCGCCGTAGCGATGATGGAGAGCAGCACCGCCGCGCAGACGATGAGCGCCACTCCCGCCATCGTGCCCGTGCCCTCGTCCGAAGTCCGCCGCGCGTATCGGGCTTTCGGCAGAGGCTCCGGCATTCCATGGCCGCCGGCGTTCCCGGAAGCGGGAAGCGGAACCGCTTCTTCGCCCTCGCCGACCGTGGCCTGCGGTCCCTGCCGATTCATGGAATCACTCCCACCGCCCGCGCCCGCACTTTCGTGGGCAGCACGCCCATCGGGTCGGGCACCACCGGGCATTCCACCGTCACGGTGATGGTTTCGCCGTCCGCGTTGATGGAGACGCTGGAGCCGCCGGCCGCCACGGCCGTTGCGGCGATTCGCGGATCGCCGTCGTTCCCAGCGGCCACCGCCACTCGCGCCGCGGCCGAGGCGGCATCCTGGCAGGTGATGGACACCGTCACCGCCCGTGCCAGGAACAGCAGCAGCAATGCCATGGCCATCACCGCCGGCAGTACGGTGGCGAATTCCGCGGTGGCGGCGCCTTCGTCCGCGATGGGCGGACGCCGTGCTCGGGTCTGCGGTTCTCGCACGTTCATGTCAGCCTCCTACGCTCAGGGCCTGTTTGACGATGTCCAGCAGGAGTTTGCGGACGGTTTCGGATTTCATTATGGTGACCAGAAGGGCGGCGAAGCCTGTGGCCGCGACGAGTACGACCGCGTATTCGGCGGTGGCGGCGCCTTCTTCAGGCTGTTCGGAAAGCGTGCGCATTCGTGCGTCCAGGACGCACCATGCGCCTTGGACGCGTTCGGCCGTCCGGCGCATCCGGGCGATTGGCCCGTTCCTGGGAAGCGGGGGATTGCTTCCGGTCATGGTGATGGTGGTGTTCATGGTTGGCGTGCCTTTCTGTGGTGTGATTCGAGGGGTGAGGGGAAGCGGCCGGGGCGGTACCGTAACGGGGAGTGGAGGTGCGACGGTGACGGCGGAACGTTCCGTGGCGGGAGAGTGCGGATATGACTGGCGGGGCTTGAGGGGCCGAGAGGTTGCGGGTGCGGTGGAGGCCCCGGCTGGAACGTGACGGCTGCTGATGGGCGACAACGTTGCGGGTGGTGGATGCGACGACCTTTCCTGACTGAAGGCCGACGGGAGCGGGAGACCGGAACCGGCTGGGGACGTTCCCGGTCTCCCGACCGTCCGATCGGGGATGCCTTCTACTGTGGCAGACCGTTCGGCGCGCACATGTTTTTTTCGACACCTGTGGACGAACCCACCCTACTTGCCTATAACGAGCGTAAGTAAAGGGGAATATCGGGGAATGCGACAGTCGGATGACACGCCGTTCGGTGACGGACGACGCCAAAATGACGAATCGAACCGGTTTGAATCGCACATAATCGGGCATCGGACGCTTGGAATCGTCCATGAAGGACCAAATCGGCAAAGAAACGAACGGAAGGCCTCCGCGGCTTGCATGGGGCGACCCATGCGGTCTATATTGTGAAGTGCAAGGACAACCGAACAGAGCAGAGCCCCACAGAGTGTAATGGTCATGCGGACCGATACGTTGAACGGGCATTGGAAAGACTTACCGTTGCAACGATGATGTTGTGTTGAGATTCTGCTCTCCGATTGCACTTGCCGAAAGGGCCCGCTCCGTCGGGCCCTTCTTCGTGAGACGTCGAACTGTGGATATACCGCGCGTCATTGTGGATAACTTGGGCATTCGTACACATACCCCGATTCGGATTGCGCAGGCATGTCCCGCACCGGTTCAATCGGCTTATGGACATCGCAACGCACCCTCTCACCACCATCATCGATCCCACCATCGGACCGGGACCTTCCCGCGCCGCCGTCATCCCCGCGGTTCCATTGCCGCGCAAGACGCCGGCACGCTACTATTCGCCCTCCAGCGCCCCGCCGTCGCGAAACCCGGCCACGCCACGACTTCCGGGCCGCCCCGACCACGGCTCATGCGGCGCACGAGCCCACGACCGCGCCATGGCGGACGCCCTCCCCCAGCCGAGGCGCCTCCCCGACGAGACCGAACGCTCCCGTACCGCCACCATCGACCGCGGTAATCTGGCGGTCTTCTCCTCTCCCATCGGAGGCATCGGCACCAGCACGCTCATGGCGCTCACCGCGCTCTCCCTGCATGGCCGGAGCGTGGAATGCGCCCTGTTCGACGCCGACCTGACCGGCGGCGGACTCAACGTGCTGCTCGGCATCGAAGGCGAAAGCGGCTTGACGATGCAGGGACTCGACGCTCCGCTGGGACGCATCGACGGGCCTGCACTGAACCGTGAGCTGCCCTGCTGGGACGGGATTCCCGTGCTCGCCCACACGCCTTGGAACGGGGATGCGCCGCAATGGTGGGAGATGAGGGCCGCGCTGCACGCCCTATGCGACGCCAACGCCGTCGTATTGGCGGATGCGGGACGCGGCGAGGCGTGGGAGCGACTTCCGGAACTGGCATGGGCACCGCAGGTGGTGGCGGTGGAACTGTCCGTGCTGGGCATGGCCCGTGTCAAAGCGCATCTGGCGCGATTGGAGATGCTGCGGGAGGAATCCACCGAAAAGCGCGCTCCGTCCGCTTCTCTTTCCGCCTGCCCGCCGCTGCTGGTGGGCGTGGATCCTCGCGCCAAAGGCGGACGCGGCTCCTCCTCGCCGCTGGCTCTGGCCGAAGCCATCGCCTACCTCGGGGACGACGTGTTGGGTCCGGTGCGCTGGACGCCCTTCCTGGCTGCGGACATGTTGGACGGACTGGGCGTACGTGAGGTGCCCAAACGCAATCGGAAGGTCGTGGACACGCTCGCCGGACGCGTGGAACGCTCGGCGCATGCGCTGCCGTCCGATGGCGGACGGCCCGGACCGTCCGACTGGAGGGAGGCGTGAGATGCGTCGCTTCGCCCCTCCCCCAGGAAACCGTCCGCCGGCGTTCGATCGACCCGTGCAAGACACGCGCGGCATGCACGATACAGTCGATTCGCGTTTGGAGTTCGGGCCGTTGGCATCCATAGCCGCGGATGCGACGGTGACCGACGTGGCCGTGACCTGCGAGGGGCGCGTATGGGTGGACCGCGGCTACGGCATGCGCGAGGAAACGCCGGACATTCCGTTCCGATCCCCGCAGGTGGTGCGTGAATACGCGGTGCAGCTATGCGCGCAGCTGGGACGCCGACTCGACGACGCCCGACCCATCGCGGACGCTTCGGACGAGACCGGCATACGCGTCCATGCGGTCATCGCGCCGCTGGTGCCGCGGGGTGCCTCGTTGTCCATCCGGTTCCCGGACCGCGGTTGCGTCACGCTCACCGATCTGTACCGACGCGGCATGTTCCCCGCGGCCTGGATGCCCGTCCTGCAGGGCTTGGCGGAGCGGCGGGCCACGCTGCTCATCACCGGAGGCACGGGCGCGGGCAAGACCACGCTGCTCAAGGCGCTGCTGGGCGAATGCGATCCCTTGGACCGCATCGTGACCGTGGAGGAGGTGCGGGAGCTCGGCGCGCTCCCCACCGCAAACCATGTCTCGCTGGTGGTCCGGGAATCCAACGTGGAGGGCGCGGGCGCCGTGGAACTGACCGATCTGGTCAAGGCCACGCTGCGCATGAGACCGGATCGCGTGGTGTTGGGCGAATGCCGCGGCGAGGAAATCGCGGACCTGCTGCGCGCCTACAATTCAGGCCACCGCGGAGGCATGACCACGCTGCATGCGGACGGGGTGGGGCGTGTGCCGTCCAGACTCATCACGCTGGGGCTGCTCGCGGAACTCTCGCCCCAAGCCATGTCGATGCTCGCCGCCGGAGCGTTCGACGCGGTGCTGCATGTGGAGCGCGGACGAAGCGGGAGACGCGTCGCGCAGATCGGCGTGCTGGAGGGCGATGAGCGTGCACTGCACGGCAGGACGTTGGCCGAGTGGCGTCCGGACGGTTCGCTCGCCGTCTCGCCGCGTTGGACCGACTTCGCGGGGAGGTGGATATGAGCGGCACGGCATGGCGTTCCCACGGACGGCGTTCCCACGGACGGCGTTCCCCCGACCGTTTCGGCGCGGGAGCGGACCTCGCACGCTCCGAAGGCGGTGGAATCGACGCCGTCATCACCGCGGTGATCGCACGGGTGAAGGGCGGAGGCGACGTGGTGGAGGCATTCGAGGAGCAGTACGGCGCGCGGTTCGCCACGCCGCGCGTCACCGCGGACCGCGTGGCACGGGTGTTGGCCGTCCATGCAGGACATCAGGAGTCCGGAGCCGAGGTTCGGAGGACGGCGCGGCTGCTGACCGTGGCGTGCAGGCTGGCGCAACGGCTCGGATGTGAGGTCTCCTCCTGCCTGGAGGCCGTGGCCGAAGAGTACCGGCGCGAGCGACGGGCGGCTGCGCAGCGCGCGCAGGCGTTCGCCGTGCCCGAATCGACCATCAGGCTGTTGACGGCGTTGCCGTTGGTCACGGTGGCGCTCGGCGAACTCATGGGGTCCAGACCGGTCGTGTTCCTGTTCGGCACGCCACGCGGATGGTGCGCTTTGGCGGCGGGCGCACTGTGGTATCTGTTCGGTCTGTTATGGACCCAGAACATGCTGCGCTCATTCTCCAAGGAATCGGAGCGGGGACGCGACCTGCCGGTCGCGTTGGCCATGCTCAGGGCCGCACTGGGACAGGGAGCCTCGATTCCAGACGCGCTGACGGCGGTGGGCTGGGTTCTGGCCGAGGAACCGGAAGAAGGGAGAGGGGCCGGGGACGCACTCGGAGGAGCGCTGCTGGCCGCGGGCAGGGCGCTACGACGCGGGGCCTCATGGCGGGAGGCCTGGCTCGCCGCCGTACCCCCTTCCGCCTCCACCCGCTCCAGCGAGGAGGCCGCGCTGATTCGGGACTGCCTGGGCGAGGCGTGGATGCACGGGGCCGTGCCCACCCGGAGTCTCGCCTTGGCGGAGGAACGGTATGAGCGGGACGCTTCGGCTCGTGCGGAAGCCGAGGCCGCGCGGCTGTCCGTGAGGCTGCTGGCGCCCACCGGTTTGTGCTTCCTGCCCGCGTTCGTGCTCGTCGGGGTGGTGCCGGCCATCGCTGCGTTCACCATGTGAGAACGTTTGCATGGCGTCCCACGTCGGCCGCACGGACGCCGTGCGAACGGGCGCGCACCATGCGCGAAGCCTTGCACCGCAAGACCCCTCACGCCTTCCGCGGGCGGCGGCGCACCCGCTGCCGCACGCGTGCCGAACCGCTACAATGTGAACTCACGTGGAACTTTGGCGCGTTCTCTGGCGAGCGCGCCCTCCCAAGACATAGGATGAAGACCATGGCACAGATTTTTGACGCACCTTCGAAGGCGATACTGCGCAGTCAGATCGCCGAGCATATTGCGGAGACGGACAAGAACGACCGTCGTGAGACGATGGAGGGCGAGGCCCCGCTGCCCGTCGATCGTTTCTTCGACCGCGAGCTGAGCTGGCTGAAGTTCAACAAGCGCGTGTTGGAGTTCGCCGAGGACGAGACCCAGCCGCTGTTGGAACGCACGAATTTCGCCGCCATCTTCGCCAACAACCTGGATGAGTTCTTCATGGTCCGCGTGGCCGGTCTGAAGCGACGCATCGATTCCGGCATCGCGGTGCCGTCCGCGTCCGGGCTGAGCCCGCGCCAGCAGCTGCGGGCCATCAGCGAGCAGGCGCACGCGTTGCAGGACGAGCATGCGCATCATGTCATCGAGCGCATCTTCCCGGCGCTGGCCGAACAGCGCATCATGCTGTTGAGCTGGGACAGGCTCACCACCGCCGAACAGGAGCGCCTGTCGCGCTACTACCGCCAGCAGGTGTTCCCCGTGCTCACGCCGCTGGCGGTGGATCCGGCCCACCCGTTCCCCTACATCTCCGGCGGTTCCATCAACCTCGCCGTGATCGTGGAGAACCCTTCCTCCGGCAAGTCGCATTTCGCCCGCGTGAAGGTGCCGGGCAATCTGAACCGTCTGGTGCCCGTCGATCAGGCCTCTGAGGACGAGACCGATGAGACCCGTCATGGTTTCATCACCATGGAGAACCTGATCATCGCGCATCTCGAATCCCTGTTCCCGGGCATGATCATCAAGGAGGCCCGTTCCTTCCGCGTCACCCGCAACGAGGACATCGACGTGGAGGAGGATGACGCCGAGAACCTGCTCAACGCCATGGAGAAGGAACTGCTGCGCCGTCGTTTCGGACCGCCGATCCGTCTGGAGATCTCGGATGCGACCAGCCCGTTCCTCTCCCAGCTGCTCGCCGACCAGCTCGGCGTGAGCGCGGACGAGGTGTACCGTCTGCCCGCGCCGCTGGATATGACCATGCTGTTCGAGTTGGGCGCCATCGACCGTCCGGATCTGAAGAACCGTCCGTTCATCCCGTCCACGAACCGGCAGATCGCCGAGGTCGAGTCGAGCCGCGCGCAGGACATCTTCGCCGCGATCCGCGAGCGCGACATCCTGCTGCATCATCCGTATGATTCGTTCTCCACTTCGGTGCAGGCGTTCCTGGCGCAGGCGGCGGCCGATCCGAAGGTGCTGGCCATCAAGCAGACGCTGTACCGTACCAGTTCGAAGTCCCCGATCATCGACGCGCTCATCGACGCCGCGCACGCCGGCAAGCAGGTGCTGGCCCTGGTGGAGATCAAGGCGCGCTTCGACGAGGACGCGAACATCGCGTGGGCGCGCAAGCTCGAACGTGCCGGCGTGCATGTGGTGTACGGCATCGTGGGCCTGAAGACGCACTGCAAGCTCATCGAGGTGGTGCGTCAGGAGGCCGACGGCCTGCGTCGCTACTGCCACGTGGGCACCGGCAACTACAACCCGAAGACCGCTCGCATCTACACCGATCTGGGTCTGCTGACGTGCGATCCGGTGGTCGGACAGGATATGACGCGTCTGTTCAACCAGCTGTCCGGCTATGCGCCGAAGTCCAGCTTCCATCGTCTGCTGGTCGCGCCGCGCACCATCCGCACCGGTCTCATCCAGCGCATCCGCCGCGAGGAGGAGGCCGCGCGCGCCGGCAAGGAGGCGTGGATCAAGATCAAGGTCAATTCGGTGGTGGACGAGAAGACCATCGACGCCCTGTACCGCGCCTCGCAGGCGGGCGTGAAGATCGATATCGTGGAGCGCGGCATCTGCTCGCTCAAGCCGGGCGTACCGGGATTGAGCGAGAACATCCGTGTGCGTTCCATTCTGGGCCGCTTCCTGGAGCACAGCCGCATCTACGCGTTCTGCAATTCCGACGGCCCGCAGATCGGCGAAGGCCCGCTGTCCGGACCGGAGGTGTGGATCGGTTCGGCCGATCTGATGCACCGCAACCTCGACCGTCGCGTGGAGGCGCTGGTGCGCATCACCGCACCCGAGCAGATTCAGGAGCTCATCGACTACATCGACATGCAGATGGCCGATTCCACCTCTTCCTGGCATATGATGCCGGACGGCTCCTATGAACGTCATTCCAAGGATGAGGAGGGTCGTCCGCTGGTCGACTCGCAGGAGCTGCTGATCCGCAGGCATCAGCGTCGCCGGGCGTCGCGCGACTGATGTCGCCGGGCATGGGACCGCCTCGCTTGAGGCGCGGGGTCCGTGTCCGGCGACGTGGCGGGAAAGCCGGTTTCGCCTCATGACGGAACCGGCTTTCCCGCCACGCGTGCGGAGGTTTCTTTCGTAGCCGCGGAGCGCCGGAGCTTGCCGGACGCGCCGCGGGAGGCGCGGGGCCGAAACCCGCGCGGAATGGGGTGAGAGGGTTGAAGCATATCGTGGAGGCCGCGGGCGGCATCCTGTACCGGGTCCGCAAGACCCACGGCAAGACGGCCGGCAACGTCAGTAGCATCGGCAACGTCCGTACCGGCATCGACGATAACGCCAACAGCATCAGCAACGTCACTGTCGGCAGTATCAGCGATGTCGGATGCGTCGGCAACGACGGCGGCGCCAATGACCGCCACGGCGACGGCGGCCGCGGCTCCGTGGCCGCCGCAACGACGAGCGGCGGCGGCACAGTCGAAAACACAACCGAAAACACGACCAAAGGCGTGACCGGTGGCGGTGCCTTCCCGAACATCGAGGTCGCGGTGGTGCATCGTCCCAAGTACGACGATTGGAGCTGGCCCAAGGGCAAACTCGACCCGAACGAGTCGCACCGGCATGCGGCGGTGCGTGAGATCGGCGAGGAGACCGGCATGGCGGTGGCGCTCGGCCCGTATCTGGGCGAGGTGGAGTATCCGCAGTCCGAGGAGGGATGCCGCAAACGTCATACGAAGAACCACACCGTCACCACCAAACATGTGTGTTATTGGATGGCCACGCCCATCGACGGCGAGGACGTGCGCCGGCGCACGGCCGCGTTCGGACCAGTGCATAAGGCGGATAAAGGCGAGATCGACGAACTGGTGTGGCTGACGCCCGCGCAGGCGCGCAAACGACTCACGCATTCCACGGACAAGCAGATACTCGCCCTGTTCATGGACCGCCTTGAGGAGGGCGCCGCCCGGGCGGTGCCGTTCCTCATCGTGCGCCATGCGAAGGCCGAGGCGCGCAAGGCATGGAAGGGCACGGACGCGAACCGTCCCATCACGCCGAAGGGCGCGGCCGCGGCGTTCGCGCTCAACCGCGAGATAGCCTGCTTCAATCCGGTCCGCGTGTCCTCCTCGCCGTGGATTCGCTGTCTGGAGACCATGGAGATGTTCTCCTGGCAGACCGGCCGCGACATGGTGCCGCTGCCGGCGCTCACCGAGGACGCATTCGCGGACGACCCGCAGGCCGCATGGCGCTGCTTTCGCACGGAACTCGAATACGCGTCACATCAGGCCATGCCCACGGCGGTCTGCATGCACAGGCCCGTCATCGGTGGTATATTCGGACATCTACGCGGCCTGTGCGCCTCCGAGCGTCTGGCCAAACTCCTCACCGCCAAATCGCCCTACATGCCCACGGGCAGCGCGCTGACCCTGTTCGTCACGCCCGGTCCGGAAGGTCCACGCATCATCGATATTCAGAAGGTCATTCCCCTTGTCTACTAGCCACGCCTCCGCCAGCATGTTCACTCCGGGCAACGGTTCGATCCGCGCCTCCCGCTCCGGATTCGTCCCCACGCCCGGCAGCGCGCCCAGGCCGTCGCGCCCGGGACAGCTCGCACCCGCCCTGCTCGATCAGATGGCGGGCGGCGCCGACCCGGGCGACATCAACGAGATCGCGCATTCCTCGGCCTCCGCGCTGCTCGACCGCGTGCGTCACAGCGAGGATCCGCTGGTGGTGGAGCGGGTGCTCACCATGGTGGAGACCGAAGGCGTGGACGACATCGCCGAATTGTGGAGCTCCTCCCCCGCGGATTCACTGCCCGGCGTGCTGTGGCGTCTCTACATGCTGCGCACATGGATGCGCACGCACCGGGAGTCGGTGGCGCGTCTGTGGCGCGTGGGCGAACCGGTCGCCACCGCGGCGAGCGCCATCGCCGGATTGGATGCGGCTCCCACCGAGGACGACATCGCCCGACTGGCGGACTCCATCCTGTCCGGCGCGTTCACCGGCGATTTCGCCGTGGCGATGGACCGGGCCGCGGTGTTCACCGACGTAGTCGCGTTGGGACTGCGCGTCGAGGCCGCGGCGATCGCCAAACGTGCCGCGAAGCGCGGCGAGGCCGATTCCATGGAGCACACCGATGACGCGCGCACCAAGTCGGCGCGTCTCATGCATACGGCGGCGAACCTGTTCGTCACGGCCAAGGATTTCAAGCACGCGGCCGAACTGTGGCGCCGCGGCAAGCTCGAATAGTTCCACGGCAGACCTGAATGGTTCCGCGGCAGACCCGAACCGCGCCAAGGCATACTCGAAGGGCACGGCGGCGCGCCCAGCCGCGCCACACGCTATACTGAAAGCCGCGTCGGGCCGTGCTTAAGCCCCGGGCTCCATTTTTTGCCGCCGCGAGCGGCCCTTGCGCCGACAGGCGCTTTCGCGGTCCGACGCCCTCACTTCTCTTTGACCGTCCCCTTCCTCGCCTCTCCTCGCCTCTCCTCGCCGCTTTCCCGCTCCGACGCCCCATCCTTGCTTCTGCCTCCATCCTCGCCGCTTTCCCGCCGCGGGTGAGACGCGTCCCGCGCGACGGGCGAGAAGGCTCGCCTCCGCGCCGGATAACGGGTAGGGTAGGGACCATGGAATTGCATGTTTTGAATCATCCGCTCGTGGAGCACAAGCTGACCGTGTTGCGCGACAAGAGCACCGCCTCCTCCACGTTCCGTGAACTCGTCACCGAGCTGGTCATGCTCGAAGCCTACGAGGCCACCCGCAATCTCGACGTCGTCGACAAGCCCATCGAGACCCCGGTCGCCCCGATGGTCGGCAAGCATATCGCCGAACCCCGTCCGATCATCGTGCCCGTGCTGCGCGCCGGTCTGGGCATGCTCGACGGCATGACCAAGATGATCCCGTCCGCCGAGGTCGGTTTCCTCGGCATGAAGCGCGACGAGGAGAACCCCACCCAGCAGATCACCTACGCGAACCGTCTGCCCGACGACCTGTCCGGCCGTCAGTGCTTCCTCATCGACCCGATGCTCGCCACCGGCGGCACGCTGGTCGCGGCCGCGCACTATCTGGCCGAACGCGGCGCGAAGGACATCACCGCCGTGTGCATCCTCGCCGCACCGGAGGGCGTGGAGTTCGTCGAGAAGCACGTGGACCCGTCCATCGACTTCAAGGTCGTGCTGTGCGCGGTCGACGAGCGCCTCAATGAGCAGGCGTACATCGTGCCGGGTCTGGGCGACGCCGGCGACCGTTTGTACGGCGTGATCGACTGATGCAGATCGACGTCATCGCGCCGGGCCGTGTGAAGGAACGCTACCTGCGCGACGCCATCGACGAATACTCGAAGCGTCTGTCGCGCTACTGCCGGCTGAACGTCATCGAGGTCGCGGACGAGAAGACGCCCGACCACGCCTCCGAAGGCGTGGAGAGGCTCATCAAGGCGAAGGAGGGCGAACGCATCGCGAAGCATCTGCGCGACGGCGCGTTCGTCATCGCCCTCGCCATCGACGGCAGGCAGCTGTCCAGCGAGGAGCTCGCCGCGAAGATCGACGATCTGGGCATACGCGGCGTCAGCCATATCCAGTTCGTCATCGGCGGCTCCATCGGATTGGATGACGCGATTCTGCGTCGCGCGGACTTCAAGCTCAGCTTCTCCAAGATGACGTTCCCGCATCAGCTGATGCGCGTCATCCTGTTGGAGCAGGTGTACCGCGCGTACAAGATCAACGCGCACGAGCCGTACCACAAGTAGCGTGGCGGCGGCAGCGCGATCGCCGTGCCGCCGCCACACGGGGAGACGGCGTGGCGATCGCACACCATGAGGCCCCATGCGGGAGGGCCGGAACCCATCGATTCCGGCCCTCCGTTCATATGGCTTCTACCGCTTATGCCGCGCCCTATCTCGCGTCCGGCACGAACGCCTCGAAGATGTGGTGGTCGAAGTAGCGTTCGCTTTCCGCGAGTTCGTCGCTGCTGCGCACGGTCCATGAGACGGTTGCGGCGCCCATGGCGCGGGCCAGCCGCACCTGCGGCAAGGGGCCTCCGGTCCAGTCGTAGGCCACGAAGTCGGGACGGGAGAGCCAGTCGAAGGCGAGGAGTCCGGCGAGCCATGGCAGCGGTCCGCCTTCGCCGCCGCCGGAGCCGGAGCCGTTGGGACGGACCCGCATGGGGGCGGGCCAGCTGAGCTGTCCTCGGCAGATTTCTGGATGGTGGTCGCGGTACCAGTTCATGGCGCCGGGATGGAACGATTCCACCACGTATGCGCCCTGATAGGCGGCGAGGAGCGCGTGCCCCTTCTCCATGAGTTCCTCGTCGCGTTCGTCCCACGTGCGGTTGTCGTCGAATTTGTATTCCACGATGAGCGGCACGCGTCCCGCGACGGTTTTGAGCACGTCGGCGAACAGCGGCACGTGCTGGTGGTAGCCGGCGGGCGCGACGGACGGGGTGACGACCAGCGGAGGCCGTTCCTGTGAGCCGGGCAGCGGCGCCGCCTTGAGGTCGCCCGGTCGGCTCGAAGGTCCGGGGAACAGGGGGATGCGGGTGAGTTCGTCGTAGGTGAGGTCTTCGATGCGTCTCGGGTCGCCGGCCACGCGCATGAGGTCCGAGTCGTGCACCACCACGACCTGCCCGTCCGCGGTGAGCTGCACGTCCAGTTCGATGCCGTATCCGGCTTCGCATGCGGCGGCGAACGCGGCGAGTGAGTTCTCCGGGGCGATGGGTCCCTCCACCCCGGGATGCCCGTATCCGGCCTTCATGGCCATGCGTCGGGCGAGCGCCACGTACGCGCCGTTCTCCGCGATGGAGGCGGGCGCGGCGTCCATGCGCGCGCTGACGGGGTTGTCGCCGTGGTAGTCGGCGAGGTCGTCCGCGTCGACGAGGCCGGAGCCGGCGTCGTGCAGGCCGCGGTGCGCGTACCACACGTCGGGGATGGACGGCACGTAGTTGCGACGCTGGTCGTTGAACGAGCGCGGGGCGAGCGCCCACGCCGCGACGCCAGCGATGGCGGCGGCGCCGAGCAGCGCGTTCCTCAGGGTTTTGGACATGATGATCCTTCCGTTGGGTTGGTATCAGCCTACCGCTTCGGCGAGCCATCGCGGGGTGCGCGCATCGTCGGGGTCGATGACCCTGTCCTCGTGCGAGGCGCGCAGCGGCGCCCAGTCGAAGTCCGCGAGCAGGTCCTGGGCGCGGCATGGTTCGGGGGTGGGGGTGAGCCGCAGCAGCCAGGCGCAGTAGCCGACGACCTGTTCGGCGGTGACGCCGCGCGAGCGCAGCGCGCCCATGTCGAGGGAGCGTTCGCGTTTGGCGAGCCGGCGTCCGGCCGCGTTGTCCACGAGGGGGATGTGCGCGTGGGCGGGGCGTGCGGGGGAAGGTTCGATGGCGGAGGGTTCCGCCGCGTTTCCCGCCGCTCCCCCATCGTCCATATGCGCGCCCCCATCCGTCCGGACGAGGCCATCCGTTTGGCCGCCGCCATCCGTTTGGGCGACGCCCGCGTGGATGAGCCGGTCGCGGATCCACGCCTGCAAGGCGGTGGAGCGTAGCAGGTCGCGTCCGCGCACGATGGAGTCGATGCCGCCGGTCAGGTCGTCCACGGTGACGACGAACTGGTAGCCGAACAGGCCGTCCGAGCGGCGGATGACGGAATCTCCGATCTCCCGCGAGGCGTCGTAGGAGCATACGCCGAAGACCTGGTCCGTGAAGGTCACGCGCGTGGCTTCGGGCAGGGCGATGCGCAGGGAGTGCCGATCTCCCCTGGCGAGCCGTTCGCGTACGAGGTCGGGGCGTTCCGCGGCGAGCCGACGGCAGGTGCCGGGGTAGATTTGGAATCCGTCGCCTTCCTGCGGGGCGGAGGCGGCGCGGATGTCGGCACGCGAGCAGAAGCAGGGGTAGACGAGCGGCGTGCCGTCCGCGAGGGTGAGGTCCGTCAAGGCGTGCAGGACCCGCTCGTAGAGGTCGAGCCGCCGCGACTGGTAGACCGGCTCACCCTCCCAGTCCATGCCGAGCCAGTGCAGGTCGTCCATGATCCAACGGTCGGCGTCGGGCAGCACGCGGGGCGTGTCGATGTCTTCGATGCGCAACGTCATGCGCCGTCCGTGCGCTTTGGAGTCCAGCCATGCGGCCAGCATCGCGGTCATGTTGCCGATGTGCATGCGCCCGGAGGGCGTGGGGGCGAATCGTCCTGTCATGCCTTCCGAGCGTACCCGACCCGTCCGATGCGGTGTCCGCATGAACATCCCGTACGACATCCGCAGCGCGGGGCGCATATGCGAACGCCCCGCGCCCCGTCCGTTCGGAAGGACGGTGCGCAGGGCGTTACGGTGGGGTGCGGTCCGGCGCAGCCCCACCCGGCCTGCCCCGGACTGGCCCGGCCTACGCGAGGCCACCGCCTATTCGGCCTTGCCCGTTCTACTCGGCCGGCGACGGGTCGTCCGGCATGACGGACAGCACGAGCCAATCGCCGCCTTCGTGGTCCACGAGCACGGCGTCGCCGTCATGGACCTGGCCGGCGAGCAGCATGCGGGCGAGGCGGTCGCCCACTTCGGTCTGCACGAGACGGCGCAGCGGACGCGCGCCGTAGGCCGGGTCGTAGCCCATGTCCGCGAGCCATGCGCGGGCGGCGTCGGTCACGTCGAGCGTGATGCGGCGTTCGGCCAGCCGCTCGGACACGGAGGCGACCTGGATGTCCACGATGCCGGCGAGTTCGTCGCGGGTGAGCGGGCGGAACATCACGGTGTCGTCGAGACGGTTGAGGAACTCCGGCTTGAAGTTGCGGTGCACCGCGTCCATGACGGCTTTGGCGCGCGCATCCTCGTCCATGTCCTCGTTGACGAGGTACTGGGAGCCGAGGTTCGAGGTCATGATGAGGATGGTGTTCTTGAAGTCCACGGTGCGGCCTTGACCGTCGGTGAGGCGCCCGTCGTCGAGGACCTGCAGCAGCACGTCGAAGATCTCGGGGTTGGCCTTCTCCACTTCGTCGAACAGGACCACGGAGTACGGGCGACGGCGGACGGCCTCGGTGAGCTGGCCGCCCTGCTCGTAGCCCACGTAGCCGGGGGCGGCGCCGATGAGGCGGGACACGCTCGACTTCTCCATGTATTCGGACATGTCGATGCGCACCATGGCGCGTTCGTCGTCGAAGAGGAAGTCGGCGAGCGCCTTGGCGAGTTCGGTTTTGCCCACGCCGGTGGGTCCGAGGAAGAGGAAGGAGCCGGTGGGGCGGTTAGGGTCGGCGATGCCGGCGCGGGAGCGGCGCACCGCGTCGGATACGGCGGCGATGGCTTCCCGCTGTCCGATGACGCGTTTGCCGAGGTGGTCTTCCATATGGAGCAGTTTTTCGTTTTCGCCCTGCATGAGGCGTCCGACGGGGATGCCGGTCCAGTCGGACACGATTTCCGCGACGGAGTCGGCGTCGACGCGTTCCGGCACCATCGGCTCGTTCGCCGGGTTGTAGGCGTTGTCGGACGTTGCATCCGCGCCGGTGCCGACGGTGCCGTGTTTGGCCGCTTCGGCGGCCTGTTCGGCTTGGTCGAGTTCCTTTTGGATGGCGGGGATTTCTCCGTAGAGGATGCGGGACGCTTCGGCGAGGTTGCCTTCGAGGGTGTAGCGGTCGGCCTTCACGCGCAGGTCGTCCAGTTGGGCGCGCAGGTCGCCGACTTTGTTGTGTCCGGCCTGTTCGGCGTCCCAGCGGGCTTTGAGGCCGCCGAGGCGTTCGCGGGCGTCGGCGAGTTCGGCGCGCAGTTTTTCGAGGCGTTCCTTGGAGGCGGGGTCTTCGGCTTTCTTGAGCTGCATCTCCTCCATTTCGAGACGGGTGACGCGGCGTTGCAGTTCGTCGATCTCCTCCGGGGAGGAATCGAGTTCCATGCGCAGGTGCGCGGCGGCTTCGTCCACGAGGTCGATGGCCTTGTCGGGCAGTTGGCGTCCGGAGATGTAGCGGTTGGAGAGCGTGGCAGCCGCGACGAGCGCGTCGTCGCCGATGGTGACCTTGTGGTGGGCTTCGTAGCGCTGTTTGAGGCCGCGCAGGATGGCGATGGTGTCCTCCACGGACGGTTCGCCGACGAAGACCTGCTGGAAGCGGCGTTCGAGCGCGGGGTCCTTTTCGATGTTCTCGCGGTATTCGTCGAGGGTGGTGGCGCCGACGAGGCGCAGTTCGCCTCGGGCGAGCATGGGCTTGAGCATGTTGCCGGCGTCCATGGAGCCTTCGGCGGCGCCGGCGCCTACGACGGTGTGGATTTCATCGATGAACGTGATGATCTGGCCGTCGGCGTTTTTGATTTCGTTGAGGACGGCCTTGAGGCGTTCCTCGAATTCGCCGCGGTATTTGGAGCCTGCGACCATGGAGCCGAGGTCGAGGGAGATGAGGCGTTTGCCTTGCAGGGTGGTGGGCACGTCGCCGGCGACGATGCGCTGGGCGAGGCCTTCCACGACGGCGGTTTTGCCCACGCCGGGCTCTCCGATGAGGACGGGGTTGTTCTTGGTGCGGCGTGAGAGGATCTGCACCACGCGGCGGATCTCCTGGTCGCGTCCGATGACGGGGTCGAGTTTGCCTTCGCGGGCGGCGGCGGTGAGGTCGGTGGAGTATTTCTCCAGCGCCTTGTAGCTGCCTTCGGCGTCCGGGCTGGTGACTTTGGCGCCGCCGCGCACGCCGGGCACGGCCTTGCGCAGCGCTTCGGGGGTGACGCCGTGCTGGTTGAGGATGTCGGCGGTCTGGTTCGGCGTCGCGGCGGCGATGCCGATGAGCAGGTGTTCGGTGGAGACGTAGTCGTCGCCCATGTCGCGCATTTCCTGTTCGGCGCGCACGAGCGCGGCGCTGAGTTGGCGGCTGGCCTGCGGCTGCGCGGTGCTGGAGCCGGATGCGCTCGGCAGGGCGACCAGCGCGTTCCTGACGGCCGCGCCGATGGCGCGCGGGTCGGCGCCGACGGCTTCGATGAGTGCGCGTGCGACGCCTTGTTCCTGACGCAGCAGCGCGTCCATGACGTGCAGGGTTTCGATCTGCGCGTTGCCTGCGGCGGCGGCGCTCTGCACGGCGTCCGATATGGCCTCCTGGGCCATGGTGGTGAACTTCTGTTCCATGATGTCCTCCGGTTTCCGGCGTCCGGGGTGGTTCCCCGGACGCCCGCGTCATGTCCTGACATGCTCAACCGGACCATGCGGAAGTTTATTCCCAAAAGTTGAGTGCCTTCGACTCAACTTTTGTTTTCGGTGTTCGTTCGACGTGCGTTCAGCAGTCGACGTTCAGCCGCGCACCACCACGTTGCGCAGCGATCCGATGCCCTCCACATGCACCACGGCCTCGTCGCCCGGGTCGAGGTGGCCGGAGGCGTTCGGCGTGCCGGTGAGGATCACGTCGCCGGGCAGCAGCGTGGAGAAGGAGGAGATCGCAGCGATCTGCTCCGGGATGCCGTGGATGAGGTTCGCGGTGGTGCCGGACGCCATCTCCACGTCCTCGCCGTTGAGCGTGAACGAGATCTTCGCGTCGCGCCAGTTGAGGTCGTCGCGCATCACGATCCACGGCCCCAGCGGGCAGGAGGTGTCGAAGCCCTTGGCGCGCGTCCACGTGGGGTCCACGCCCTGCAGGTCGCGCAGCGTCACGTCGTTGACGCAGGTGAAGCCGAGCACGTAGTCCATCGCCTGCTCCACGCTCACGTTCTTGGCCACGCGTCCCATGACCACGGCCACTTCGGGCTCGAAGTTCATGTCCTCGGAGCCGGAAGGGTAGACGATGGGATCGTCCGGGCCGATGACGGACGTGGACGGCTTGGTGAAGATGACCATGTCCTCCGGAGCGTGCTTGATTTCGGAATGGCCGGCCTCGTGCATGAACCGCGCGTGCGCCTCGTAGTTCTTGGCCAGGCCGAAGACCTTCGAGGGGATGACTGGCGCGAGCAGGCGCACGCCGTCCGCGTCCAGCGCGTAGCGGTTGCCGGTGGGGGTGACGCGGCCGCCCAGCAGCGGATGGCCGTCGAGTTCGACGAGGTAGTCCTTGCCGTCGTGCTCGTCCGTCTGCACGAACGCGTAGCGCGGCGAATCATTCAAAGAAAAACGTGCGATTCTCATGCGCACCAGTCTATCCCGTCCGCCGTCGGCGAACGCCGCCACGTCCGCCCGAAGACACCGTCGCCCCGGGCGGACGGAACGTCTCACAGGCGAGCGTAGGCCTGCGCGACCAACCCGTCGATCCGACCGGTCTCCCCCGTCGCGGAGGCCGGGCTTCCCTGCTCCATGTAGTATCCGTAATCGTCGTCATACACGGCGTAGCGGTAGGAGACCTCATCGGTGGCGACGCCGATCACATGCACGACGAACACGACGACCAACACGCTCAGCACGGTGTTGACCGCGCCGATGACGATGCCCGCGATGGCGAGTCCCCGCCCACGCTCGCCGGTCTCGTTGACCTGCTTCAGTCCGATGATGCTGAGCACCAGTCCCACGACGCACGCGAAGAACGAGCATACGAACCCGGCGATAGCCATACCGTTCCATCTCGCGGCCGGAACCGGCCCATACCCCATCGGCCCATACCCCATCGGCGGATATCCGGCGGCCGGAACGTACCCCGGCGTTGCGGGCCGGCCGGAAGCGGGGGCATAACCGCCTTCCATCGGGGCGGCCCCCATGCCTCCCGCAGACCCGGCCACGGCCGGAACGCCCTCCGGCGCATCCGACCAACATTCCCGACCGGCGTCGCCACCGATATTGCCGTCGACCATCGCGTCCTCCTTGTCGTCGATTCCGCACGCCGAACGGCGCACACCATCCTCAGAATACGGGAACAGGCATAAGAAAAGCTGGGAAGACGCGGTCGACGCGCCATACGTCACGACCGTCAGACGAAGTCGCGCGGTCCGAAGATGGCGGTGCCCACGCGCACGATGGTGGACCCCTCCGCGATGGCGGCGGCCATGTCCCCCGTCATGCCCATGGACAGCTCCTCACAGCGTTCCGTGCCGGGCGCGCCGGAGGCGAGGATCTGGTCGCGCGTGCGCCGCAGATGCGCGAAGCCTCCGCGCACGACGCGCTCGTCGTCCACATGCGCGCCCACGGTCATCAGTCCGCGCAGTTCCAGCCCGCCCATCGCGCCGATGCGCTTCGCTAGGTCGATGGCATGGCTCGGCTCGCATCCCGACTTGGACGCCTCACCGGATTCGTTGACCTCCAACAGCACGCCGACGCTCACGCCGCGCATGACGGCGCGGCGCGCGATCTTCTCCGCCAGTTCGATGGAATCCACGGACTCGATGGCGTCCACATACGGCAGCACCTTGCCGATCTTGTTCGACTGCAGCTGTCCGATGAGGTGGAACGGGACGTGCCCGTCCGAGGACCCGCCGTCCGCGGCCGCCCCCAGCGTCAGTCCGCGTTCCGCCAGACGCAGCCCCAGACGCTCCGCCTTGGCCTGCACCTCCTGGGGACGGTTCTCGCCGATCATGCGCACGCCGGCGTCGACGGCGGCGAGAATCTCGCCCACGTCGCGCGTCTTGGTCGCGGCGAGCAGCCGCACCGAACCGTGCGCACGGCCGGCGTCGGCCTCAGCGCACGCCACGGCGTCCAAGACACGCCGCACGCCGTCCGCGATCCGACGCGCACGGCCTTCGTCGATGGTCTCGTTCGCCAGATCCTTATGCTCCATATACGCCGTCATACCGCCGCGCTCCCCTGCTGTTCCCGTCGTTCCGCGGCCCCGCGCCGCGGACGCCGCCCATGTCCTCCCCACCATAGCGCGACGCCGCCGCATCGCACGCGCATAGTCCGCGCATCGTGCGAACATCACGGACCACAACCGTCCGCCAGCATCGCGCCCGCAGAGGAAAGACCACCGCCCCGCTGCGAAACACACTCATCTCACCACACATATCGGACGCCGATGCAAAACGATTGACGCACCATCGAATTTCGCATTCTTTCATTACTCACATCGAACATTTCACAAGATTGAAACAGTGCGAAAGAAACTCGAGCGATACACCCCTACACAACTTTCGCAAAACCGGTCCCGCCGCTACAATGAAACAAGGCAGAAACCACACGCGAAACAAAGGACACCGAACATGAGCTCCGACACGGCATACCCGAACACCGCACGCAAAAGCACGCTCGCGGACGTCGCGGCCGCGGCCGGGGTCTCCCTCGCCACCGCCTCCAAAGCGCTCAACAACCAGCCGCGCGTCAGCGAAAGCACCCGGGCCAAAGTCATGGCCGCCGCACGCCACATCGGCTACACCACCGCCGCGCAGACCGCGGACCTGCCCGTCACCCGCCGCAGCGACTCCATCGGCGTCATCACCTCCGACCTCGTCGGACGCTGGAGCATCCCCATCCTCATCGGAGCCGAAGACGAACTCGGCGGCACCTCCAACACCGTCCTGCTCAACAACGCGCGCGGCGACTCGCAACTCGAACGCCGCGGCATCGAATCGCTCGCAGCCAAAAACGTCGACGGATTCCTCATCGCCGGACAGGAGACCAACCCGCGCCCCTCGCTCAAGAGCATGGTCAAAGCGCCGCTCGTCTACGCACTCGCCCCCAGCGAGGACCCGGACGAATGCTCCATCACCTGCGACAACGTCCAGGCCGGACGCCTCGCCGTCGAGCACCTCCTGTCCTGCGGCAAACGCAAGATCGCCGTCATCGGGGGCAACGATACCTTCGACGCGGCCACCGACCGGCTCAAAGGCACCCTGCAGGCCCTGCACGAGGTCGGGCTCGAACCCGTCGGCCCCGTGCGCTTCAACGAATGGTCCGAATCATGGGGACGCGCCGCCACCCGACTGCTCATCGACCAGCGCGTCGACTTCAACGGCGTCGTCTGCCAGAACGACCAGATCGCGCGCGGATGCCTCACCGTGCTGCGTCAGGAAGGTCTGGAGACGCCGCGAGACGTGGCCGTCATCGGACATGACGACTGGCAGGTCCTCACACTCGACTCCATCCCGCCGCTCACGTCCATCGTGAACCCCGTGGAGGAGATCGGACACATCGCCGCGCGCAGGCTCCTCGACGCCATCAACGGACACCCGCACCACGGCGTGGAATACGTGCCCTGCCGCCTCGTCCAAAGGGAATCCACCCTGCCCCTGCGCTGAGTTCGGAGCGGGCCGCACCCAGGCCCCGACGGCGCGAGAGTACGCCGTTTCCGCACGCTTCGGGAAAATCGCGGCTCCCCTCGCCGGCTTTCCCGCCCACGTACGCCGTTCCCGCCTGCTTTGAGGCAAGATCCGCGCGCTTCTACGACATTCCTGCATGGTTCGGGGCAACAAGTGCGCGATGCAGTCATCACGTGCGCGCCCTCCCCTCCAAAGAACGGCTTTCAACAAAAGCCGGCTTTGCCCAAAATCCTTGGAAACATCGGATTTTGGGCAAAGCCGGCGTTGCTGTTTCAGGCCCAATCCTCCGGTTCTTCAGAGGCGGGGTGCGCACATGACGCCCGCATCGCGCACTTGTTGCGCAGAACGACGCACAATCGCCAGCGAACGACGCACACGACCCGCGTCAGCGGCGGCGGGCACGCCCGCGCAGCAGCGCGACGCCGCATCCGGCGCACGCGGACAGCAGTCCGGCCGCGAGGACCGCGCCGACGGCGACACCCGTCTTGGACAGCGTCGCTCCGGAAGCGCCCGCACCGGCACCGGCACCGGAGGCACCGGCGGCCTTGAGGCCCTTGACGGCCTCGTCCAGCGCCTGGACGGCGGCGTCGACCTGCTGCTGGGTGGCGTTCCCATCCGCGGCTACCTTGCGCGCCGAGGCGAGGGCGGTGCGCAGCTGCGCGGCGCTCTGCTTGGTGTAGCGATCCAGGTCCAGCTTCTCGGCCTTGGCGATCGCCGCGTTGAGCGCGGCCATATCTGCCTGCTCCCCCGGTTCCGGAGTCGGATTGGGATCGGGATCCGGGTCAGGATCCGGAGTCGGATTGGGATCGGGATCCGGGTCAGGATCCGGAGTCGGATTGGGATCGGGATCCGGATCTGGATCGGGATCAGGTTCCGGATCGGGGTCCGGGGTGACGGTTTCGGGCGCGTGGACCTGCCATTCGACGATGGCCGGGGAGGCGTTGGACGGGTTGATGACCATGCGCAGCTTGGTGGTCTTGACCGGCGTGGTCCAAGTGGCGTCGCTCCAGCCGTCGTTGGTCTCGCCGAAGCCGACGGTCGGGTTGTTGTCGGTGACGGTGTAGGCCGCATCGGGCACGTCCACGTAGTCTCCGACTTCGCCGTCCCAGTATTGCAGGCTCCAGGAGGCGGGAGCGGCGAGGCCGCCGCCGTCGGAGGTGAACTGCACGCGGCTGGAGTCGATGGTGACTTCGCGGTCCCATTCGTAGTCGAGCCGCATCTGGTTGGTGTTGGGCCAGGTGCCCCAGATGCATTCGTTCCCCACGCTGCATCCGGTTTGGAAGGTGGTGCCGTCGTTGAGCGCGGCGACGCCCTCGGTCCAACTGGAGGCGGCCTTGTCCACGTCGGTGGCGGTCGCTTCCTGTTCGATCCATCCGACCAGCGGCACGGAGGTGTCGGAGGGGATGTCGGTCTTGCCTTCCACGGAGGTGTTGCCGGCCTTGTCGGTGGCGCGGTAGCGCACGGTGGTGCGGGAGGCGGTGGGTGCGGCGACGGGCTGCGTGTAGGCGGTCCATGCGTCTTCACCGCCGATGCGGTATTCGATGCCGGCCACGCCGGAGCCGGAGCCGTCGTCGGCAGCGAGGGCGAGGGTGCGGGTCTCCTTGTCGACGGTGGCGATGATCTTCGGTGCGGCGGAGTCGACCTTGGCGTTGGCCTTGGCTATATCGGAGACGTTGCCGGCGCGGTCGACGGCGCGCGCCCAGACCTCCACGTCGCCTTGGACAGAGATGGCGGCGACGCCCGCGTTCGCGTTGGTGGCGACGACGGTCCAGTTCCCGCCTTGGTCGGTGGAGATCTCCAGGCGTGCGACGGGCGCGGCGGAGTCGTCGGCGGCCTGCACGGTGGCGATGGGCGCGTTGGTGAGCCAGGTGCCGTTGCCGGCGTTGGCGGCGAGAGCGACCTTGACGGTCGGCTTGGTGGTGTCGGCGGAGGTGTGTCCGTCCTTGACGGTGACGGTGGCCTTCACGTTGCCGTGTTCTCCGGCGGGGCCTTCGACGCCGGCGACGACGCCGTAGGCGGTGAAGGTGGTGCCGGACTTGACGTCGGTGTAGGAGGACGCGTCGATGGGGCGCCAGATGACGGGCGTGGAGATGGTTTCGTCGCCTGCGGTGACGTCCACGGTGACGGGCAGTTCGGGAGCGGCGCCGGTGGCGGTGGTCACGCCCTTGGGTTCGGCGATGGCGGCCTCGTCAAGCGCGGAGTACACCTCCCATTCGGCGACGGCCACGGAGGCGTAACCGCCGTCGACCTGCTGTCCGGTCATGTCGAGTTTGAGTGCGGTGGTGGTCACCGCGTCGAAGCTGACGGCGTTGGGCGCGTTCTTGCCGGTGGAGGTGGTGTAGCCGCTGGGGCCGTCCACGTCCTTCCACTCGCCGTCCGCGGTGAGATATTGGAGTTTCCAGGAACCGGGGGCGCGCAGCGCGTTGGAGTCCATGTCGAACCACACTTTGGCGGAGTCGACGCGCACTTCGCCGTCCCACTGGTAGATGAGGGAGTCGCCGGATTGGGTCTGCGGCATGGAGCGGTAGTTGGTCCAGTGGTTCGGCGGGACCACGGCGGTGACGAGCACGCGTCCGTCGTTCACGGAGCCTTTCCATGCGGGAGTTTCGGTGAAGGTGGCACTGACTTTGGCGTAGGGGGCGACGTTGCGCGAGGGCTGCGTCTTCTCGGCCTTGGTGGGGTGCGCCACGGCGCTCATGACGCCGTCCTTCCAGGTGACTTCGCCAATGCTCACGGCACGACGGAAGTCGGTGCCGCCTTCCTTGTCTCCGGTGTGGTAGGTGACGTACCATCTGTCACCGAAGCGCAGCACGGAGGGGTGCATGGTGGTGGAGGAGCCGGACGGTACGATGACGCCCTGGTAGGTCCATGGTCCGAGCGGGCTGTCGGAGGTGGAGTACTGCACGCATGCCTGATAGTTGGATTCCACGCAGGTGGCGGTGCCGGAGCCGGGTTTGCCGCCGTCGTAGACGTTGTAGTAGGTATCGCCTTTACGGAACACCCATGCGGCCTCGAAAAAGCCCTTGGGCCCGTTGCCGCCGTCGGCGTCCTTCATGGTGTGGATGACGGGCGCGCCGTCCGCGTCGGATTCGACTTCGGTGAAGGAGGACCGTCCGGTAGCGGCGTCGACGCCCATTTTGACGGCGAGCTGCGTGTTGAACGTGCCGAAGTAGAGGTAGTTGGCGCCGTCGTCGTCGGTGAAGAACATCGGGTCGATGGTTTCGATGCCGGTCTGCGTGGTGGTGAGCAGCGGCTCGCCGATGGCGTCCTTCCACGGACCGAGCGGACTGCGCGATTTGGCCACTCCTATGGAGAACGGGTCGGCGCCGTCGGGCGCGTTCGCGTCCTTGACTGGCACATAGTAGTAGAACCAGTCGTCGCTGGTATCGTTCGGGGTGCCGCCGTCGTCAAGGGCGAGGTGACCGGCGTAGGCGCCGTCACCGGTGGACCAGGTGAAGAGGTCCGCCTGCATGATGTTCTTGTAGTGTGTCCACTTGCCGGATTCGGGGTCGTCGGTCACATAGGCGCCCCAGTTGCGCATGTTGAATGAACCGTAGCTGGGCGAGGCCTCGTCATGGCCGGTGAGCACGAAGAGTTTGCCGTCGTAGGCGAGGGCTGCGGCGTCGGCGGAGTAGTAGTTTTCGTCCAGATCGTCGGAGCCGACGCCTTCGTTCTGTCCGATGGGGTTGCGCATGTAGGAGGGCAGGCCGCTGTTGTCGATCTGCGTGACGCTGATGGTGGGGTTGTTGTAGGGCAGGTCGTCGTACGGGTGGCCGGCGACGCTGGGTGCGGTGTCGGCGTCTGGCGAGTCGGCGGCGATGGCGGCGGGCGCGGACGCCATGCCGCCGAGCAGCGTGGCGATGGCGACGATGCCGCCGGCGAACGCCCGGAACGGGTGGTTGGCTGTGGTCATGGGCTCCTCAACTTCCTGATGACCGATGGTGGATGACCGATGGGGAAAGGCCCGGAGGCGTGCGCGTTCCGGACCTTTCCCGTGTGGTCCCGTCCGGCCTCCGATGGAGGGGCCGGACGGGGTGGGGCCGTGCGTCAGCGCGCCGTGTGGCGGCCGGTGCGGCGGCGGTTGAGCAGGAGCGCGCCGGCGGCGGCGAGCATCATGCCGAGGGCTGCCACGGTGCCGATGGCGGCACCGGTGGCGGTCAGGCCGGGCTTCTTGGTGCCGTCGGTGACGCCGGGCTGTTCGGAGCCGGGCTTGGTTTCCGGCTTGAGCGGCCGCAGGGCGTAGTAGGCGGCGTCCAGGGCATCCTGGGCGACGTCGACGTCCTGCTGGGTGGCGTCGGCGTTCTCGTAGGCCTGCCGGGCTATGGCGAGGGCCTTGTCCAGTGCGGCGAGCGAGTTCTTGGTGTACTTGGCACGGTCGATGCCTTCGGCACGGTCGATGGAGGCCTTGAGGGACTCCTTCTTGACGGCGTCGGGGTCGACGGGCTCGGTCTTCTCCACGAGGGCGTCGATGGCGTCCCTGACGGCGGAGGCCGCTTCGGCGACGTCCGTCTGGACGGCGTCGTCGTCGGCGAGGACCTTGCGGGCGGCTTCGACGGCCTTGTCCAGCGCGGCGAGGGTGTCGTCGGTGTACTTGGCGCGGTCGATGCCTTCGGCGGCGGCGACGGCTTCGGTCAGGGCGGTCTTGTCGGCCTTGGCGACGAGGGCCTTCTGCGCGGTTTCGAGGTCGAGCACGGCGACGGCGACGGCCTGTTCGTCGGCGCCGGCGTCGTCGTACACGGCCTGGGCGTCGGCGATGGCCTGCTGGAGCTTGGCCCACGTCTTGGCGGTGAACTTGGACTCGTCAAGCGAGGAGGCGGCCTTGATGGCGGCTTCCAGCTTGGTCTTGTCCACGCTCGGGACCGGCGGTTCGGGATCTTCGCCCTTGGCGGCGTGCACGCCCCATTCGGCGACGGCGGCGCCGAAGGTGCCGGCGCCGGTGTGCGGTGTGAGCACGAGACGCAGCGCGGTGGTGGTCACCGGCGCGAAGGAGACGGTGCTCCAGCCGTCGTTGTCGCCGGGACGGGCCGCCGGGGAGTTGCGCACGGTGGTGTAGGCGCCGTCCTCGGTGGGGACGACGTCCTGCCAGCTGCCGTCTTCGGCGAGGTACTGGATCTTCCACGCGTCCGGGATTTCCAGTCCGCCCTTGGCGTCGTCGGCTTCGGCGAAGTTGGCCCAGAACTGGACGCGGCTGGAGTCGACGACGGCGGCCTCGTCCCAGGTGTACTGGGCGTACATGCCGTCCACGGCCTGTCCCCAGGAGCCCCAGACCTTGGCGTTGACGTCCTGGTCGTCGCCGTCCGGCCAGGTCTTGTCGACCACGACGCCGTCGTTGAGCTTGTCGCCGGCGGGCGACCAGCTGGCCTCATGGCTGGCTTCCACGTTGGAGGCGCGGCCTTCGATCCAGCCTTCCAACGGCTGCGGTTCCGGATCGGGATCCGGGTCCGGATCCGGGTCCGGGTCGGGTTCGGCGGAGCCGTTCGGATCGGCGACGACGTGCACGGTGAGCTTGGCCTGGGCGGAGGAGCCTTCGGCGGTGCCGAGGACCTCGTAGTCGCCCGTCGCGGTCAGGTCGATGGCGTCCACGGCGGTCTGGTCCCAGGTCACGGCGCGGTCGTCCACCATGCCGTTGGGGAAGCGCACCGGCGCGACGGTCGGCAGGTCCACGCTCTTGGCGTTCCGGTAGACGGTCTGTTCGATGGGCTGGGCGCTGCCGGTGGTCTGCGCGGCCGCGTCGGAGCGCACGCCGATGACGGCCTTGACGCCGGTCATGACGCCGGCCACGGTGCCGTTGAGCGTGAATTCGCCGTCGGAGGCGAGCTGCTCGTCGGTCACGGACGGCCAGGTCACGGCCAGGTCGGCGCGGGTGCCGTCGCCGTAGTAGGCGCTGACGGTCTTGGGCAGGTTCAGGTCGGTGGCCTTGGTGCCGGTCTGGACCATGCGGTTGACGTCGTCCACGCCGAGCGGGTCGGACGCGTAGACTTCGAGCTCGCTCAGGCCGGTCGGGGTGGAGGAGAACACCACGCGGATGGACTTGGTCCACACGCGTTCGAAGGTGACGCTGTCGGTCTTGCCCTTGGTGGCGGTGTATTCCTGTCCGGCCTTGAGGGCGACGTCCTTCCAGTCGCCTTCGGCGGTCAGGTACTGCACCTTCCAGCCCTTGGTGGCGGAGGGCATGGGCACGCCGCCGCCGTCGGACCAGAACGTGGGCTGCACCTTGGAGACCGGCACCTCGCCGGCCCACGTGTAGGTGACCTCGCCCTTCTTGTCGGTGCCCCAGTTGTTCCAGCTGGCGTTCGGGTTGGAGCCTTCGAAGTCGTACACGCCGTCGTTGAGCACCTTCTGGTTGCCGGAGGGCAGGTGGGTGTTGATGGAGTTGACTTCCACCTTCGCCTGCGAGGCGATGTTCACGGTTCCGTCGGAGGGCACGCCGTGCACGGAGAGCGTGGTTTCGGCGTTCAGCTCGCCGTCGGTGGCTGTGAGCTTGAGCACGTAGTCGCCTTCCATGTTGAACGTGGCGACGGTGCTGGCCGCGGTGTCGTCCATGAAGCGCGCCTCGCCGCCTTCCGGTCCGGACACCATCGTCCACTGCGTGGACAGGTCGCCGGAGGGCAGGCCGTCGTCCTTCACGGTGCCGACGAGTTCGGCGCCGGAGGAGGTGCTGGAGTCGACGTACGCGTCGACCTGCGGGGCCTGGTTGGCGGACTGCGTGTCGGGCTTGAGGCCGGTGTCGTACGCCTCGATCTCCTTGAGACCGACCGCCTGGCCCGCCTGTGGGGTGAACGTGGCGCGGATGGCTGTGGTCCTCACCTTGGTGAACTGGATGCGGTTGTAGTTGGCGCCCGCATAGGCGGGGGTGCGCACCTGGTTCTCCATCGCCTTCCACGCGCCGTCGGCGTCGAGGTATTCCAGCTTGTACACGGAGGGTTCCTTGTAGCCGGAGATGGTCTGGCTGGAGGACGTCTGGTAGTAGTACAGGCGCACGTCGTCGATCTCCTGCTCGCCGCCCTTGAAGGTGACGGTGATGGAGTCCTTGGCGTTTGTGGAGCCCTTGGTGCCCCAGAACGATTCCATGACGTTCTTGCCGTCCACCGCGTTGGACGCCGGGTAGCCGGACGTCTCGTAGGTGGCTTCGACTTTGGCGCCGACGGCCGCGTCGTCGCGGCTGGCGGACTCGGAGTCCACGTTGGTGCCGGACTTGGCGAACAGGTCGGTGACACGGTCGGCGGAGGTGAAGGAGACCTCGTTGGCCTTCTTCAGCGAGGCGGTCTTCACGCCGCTGACCTTCGCGCCGGACTCGTCCTCCACGCTCACCTTGCCGGTGGCCGGGTCGTAGATGAGGTGGGCGAGCTTGTCGGAGGTGAACACGGCCTGGCCGTCAAGGTAGGCGGTGTAGCCGGCGGGGCCGCCGTAGTGGCTGCCGTCCTTGTCCCACACGATGGTCAGGTCCTGGCCGTGGTAGCTCAGGTTGTTCACCGTGAAGTAGTCCCAGCCGGGGATCTCGATCGGGTCGAGCTCGATCTTGTCGTCGTCGCGCGGCACCATGCCGGCCACGTCCTCGACCATCGTCCAGTTGGTGGTGCCCAGTTGGGTGTGGTGGATCCAGGAGCGGTAGGTGATCTTGCCGCCGTTCTGCGCGGCGTCGAGGTTCTTATCCTGGTTGTTGACCTTGCCGTCGCCGTTCAGGTCGCCGACGTTGTTGTTGTCCTCGTTCCAGAACTCGTTCTGGTCGGGATAACGGTTGTCGCCGCCTTGGTAGTGCGCGAACGCCACCCAGTACAGCAGCTTCTTGAACTGCTCGTTGGTGATGTAGCCGTTCTCGTCGGCCTCGTAGTCGCGGATGCCGGCGGAGTAGACCTGCAGCAGCGGCGTGGCGTTGATGATGGCGAAGTTGTTGGAGCCGGGGAAGTTCAGCGCCTTCTTGTCCGCCTGGTTGGCGGTGAAGAACGGGAAGATCGGGAACTCGTCGGCGTCGGCGAACAGGCGCAGGGCCTCGTTGTAGTCGTCGTCGCCGGTGGGCATGAGGCCTTCCGAGTACGGGTAGTAGTTGTTGATCTCCTTGTACTTGGCGAACGCGCCGTCCTTGAGCCACTTGTGCTGGATGAGCTTGGTGTCGTCGTTCCACAGTTCGTCGAGGACGCCCTGCTTGATGTCGTCGGCGATGCCCTGCATCTCGGCGGCCTTCTCCTCGTCGCCGGCGGCCTTGTAGGCCTGGGCGGCGGCGTTGGCGTTGGCCCACATGTTGGCGGATCCGTCGGCGCGGTCCATGCGCTGGCCGGAGCGGCCCGGCTCGGAGAAGGACACGGCGTCGGCGTCGTTGCCGGTCATGGACCACCAGGACCAGTCGATGAGGGAGTTGTCGTTCTGGTTCTGGTTGTCGTTGGCGTCCGGCTCGGTCTGCGAGTGGAGCAGGCCCTTGACGTCCTCCTCGCCGTAGGCGGCGAGGGTTTCGGCCACGGTGGACGGGCCGCCGTGCACCTTGTAGGAGTCCCAGCCGGCGCGGGTGATGTACTGCGTGTAGCTGTGATTCCAGTTGGCCGGATCGCCCGGATTGTCGTGGTAGTAGTAGTATCCGCTCTTGCCCTGCTTGGCGGTCTGGCCGGCGGAGATCCACGTGCCGTACGAGTATTCGGGGTTGCGGAACCACTTGGTGTCGTTGATGAACATGCCGGAGGTGAGCACGATCTGGTTGTTGTAGCCGAGCACGCCTTCGATGGAGGTCGGGTACTGGAACGTGTTGCCGGGCATGTTGGCGTCGAGCATGTTGAAGCGGCTCAGCCACCAGCGGTACATGACGGTCTTGTCGATGTTGTCCTCGGGGGTGTCCACGTAGGGCGCGTTGTCCACCCACCACTGGTTGTAGGCGGTGACGGAGTCCTTGTAGGAGGCGGCCGGATCCTTGAGGTCGCCGTCCACGCGGGCCTCGTATTCGGTGGCGGAGTCGGGCAGCTCGTCGGCGATGAGGCCGAGCTGAATCTTCACGGTCTTGGCTTCTCCGGCCTTGAGGCTGACGGTGCCGGTGAGCTCGCCGCCGGCCACGGTGAACGCGCCGCCGTCGGCGTTGGTGCCGGAGAAGCGCGGGTGGATGGTGGTGAGGTTGTTCTTCACGTTGTAGCGACCGGTGAGCTCCGTGGCGCCGTCCGCGCCGGACTGGGCGAACGGGGAGGCTGCGTTGACGGTCACGTCGCGGTCGGTGGCGCTTTCGAGGGTGAGGTTGGCTACCATCACGTTGTTGTTCGTGATGTACTTGACCTCGGTGACCTTGAGGTCCTTGCCGGGGTTATTGAACACGGACGTGAAGTAGCTGGGCGTCTGCTTGCGCTGGGTGCCGTCCTCGCGCATGGACTGTTCCTGTCCGTCGGCGTTCACGGTGACGGTGAAGCCGCTCTTGCCGGTCTGGTCCCAGTAGGCGGCGTCGCCCACGAAGCCCAGACGGTCCGGGGAGTGCGTGTACATGTACGCCGCGCGTCCTCGGGTGAACAGGTAGTTGTTGCCGTCGGAGCCCTCGTACGAGTAGCTGCCGGCGTCGTTCTTGCCGGTGCCGGTCGGCTGGGCGCCGGTACGGGCCAGGATGCCGTCAATCCAGAAGTCGTGCGCGGTGTCGGTGCCGGCGCCGTTCTCCAGGTCCTTGGCGAAGGTTTCGGCCAGATAACTGGTGGCCGGATTGTAGGCGACGGTGTTGGCCGCGGTCTTCATCGGGTCGGCGTCGCCTTGGAACGACGGGTATCCCATCGCCGAGTTCGGGTTGGCGATGGTTTCGGCCGCGGATGCGGTGACGGCACCGCCCGTGGCCAACGTCGCCGCGGCGGCCACGGCGCCTATGGACGCCAGCCACCGTTTCTTCGTTGATGTACGCATATGCTGCGGACCTCTCCGTTCCTCGCCGGCGCATCACGGGATGCGGGGCCGTCGTCGCGGCTTCCGCGGGGCGCGCTGCGCTGCGCTCGGAACTCCTGTGCGGCCACGGCGTGCCTCGCCGCCTGCCGCATAACTCCTCTGTCAGTACCGGAATGAGTCGCCCCCGCACGGCACACACCGTGCGGGAGACCCTCATTCCCCGAAGACGGAACCGGCTCCAATCGGCCCCGCCTCCGGCCCGTGCACTCCGTCGCCGCTGACGGCGGAGTGCACAAGTCCACAATCCGGCCCGGCCGCGAAGACCGAGCCGGAAGCCGGGCTACCTGCGCTGGAACACGCGCATCTGACCCGGCTCACGGTTCGCCCACGCGTAGTACGGCACCAGCGTCAACGTCGCCGGCTCGCACTCGCGCGGACCGTCCTCATACAGGTAGAGCGGCGCATCCTCGCCGTCGTCCGACTCGCGCACCGCGGGCAGGGACACCACGTCCACGCCGCCCAACAGGTCCGCATCGAACGCGACGCGCGCATCCAAGCCGGTCACGCCCTCGGCCAGACGGTACGACCACAGGTCGCCCGCGTTGTCCGCCTGCTCGGAGCAGTACACCAGCGGGCCGCGCATCACGGCCACCGCGCCCGCATCCGAACGCACATGCGAATGGGCGCGCACGAACTTCACCGCCATGTCCAGCTCCATCACGAGCTCCACGGCCCGGCCCGGCTCCACGTCCACATACACGAAGCCGCGCTCCGGCGCAGCCGTCACCGGCTCGCCGTCCGCCAGCAGCGTGTACGAATCCGCCGACCACACGGGCACGCGCACGCCGAAACGCACCGGTCCGGCGGCCTTGGCCGCAAGCGCGAGCGTGAACTCCACACGGCCGTCCCACGGCATGTTCGAACGCTGCTCCACATGCAGGCCGCTCTCGAACGAAGCCTCGTTGGCGATGAACTGGTGCGCGAGCACCGTGTCGCCGCCGTCGCGCTCCGTATACACGTACCGGTCCACGGACGCGATGAGACGGGCGATGTTCGACGGGCAGCAGGCGCAGCCGAACCAGTCCACGCGGTGCGACAGCACATGATGGCGGTCCGGGTTGGGCAGGCCGTCCGGCGTGGTCTCCAACGCGTTCACGTAGTAGTACTGCCGGCCGTCCAGGCTGATGCCGGCGATGGCGCCGTTGAACAGCTCGCGTTCCAGCACGTCCGCGTATTCGCCGTCCGCCTCGGCCATGAGCATCTGCCGGGCGAACATGCTCATGGAGACCGAGGCGCACGTCTCGCCGTACATGGTGTCGTTCGGCAGGTCGTAGTCGTAGGTGAACGATTCGCCCACATGCGTGGAGCCGACCGCGCCCGTCACGTACATGCGCCTGGAGACGATGCTGCGCCAGAAACGCTTCGCGGTCTCCATGAGCTCCGCATCCCCGGTCAGACGCGCCACGTGCGCGATGCCGGTGCACAGGTAGCCGACACGCACCGCGTGGCCGTCCGCGCTCTCCTGCTCGCGCACGGGCCGCGCGGCCTGGAAATAGGTGGGCTTGTAGAAGCCGAGGTCGCGGAAGATGTAGTCGCCGTGCATGGCTTCGAGCTGCTTGTCGTAGAACTTCGGATCCCGGCCGCGCACGTCGATGAGATAGCGGGCGAGCGTCAGATAGCGCTCCTCGCCCGTGGCGTCGTACAGCTTCGCCAACGCCAGTTCGATTTCGGGATGGCCGTCCGAACCGTGGATCTTGCCGTCCTCCGGGCCGAAGTTCGCGTCCAGGCAGTCCGCCATGCGGCAGGCCACGTCCAGCGCACGCTCGTTGCCGGTGATCTCATGGTAGGCGACCGCGGCCTCGATGTAGTGGCCCATCACGTACATCTCGTGGCTCTGCTGGATGAGGCTGAAACGCGGACGCGTCGCGTATTCGCCCGACTTGATCTGGTACGGGGTGTCGAGATAGCCGTCATCCGCCTGGGCGCGGGCGATGAGGTCCACCGTGCGGTCACACAGGGCGCGCAGCCCCTCGTCCGGATGGTAGGCCAGCGCGTACGCCGCTTCCTCCAGCCACTTATACACGTCGGAATCCTGGAACACCATGCCGTGGAATTCGCCCGCGGCGTCGCCCGCGGCTACCTTGAGGTTCTCCACTGCGTGGCTCTTGTTGTCCGAAAGCTGATTGCCGGCCGGATCGTCCGGCACGACGGTTTCGATCTCATCGTTCATCACGCCCCACTGGTAGGGGATGACCGACTCGACGATCTGGTCGCGGCGCTGCTTCCAGAACGGGGAGGTGATGGTTACCTTCATGGTTTGCCTTTCATCGTGGCGCCGGCGCGTGACGGTTCTCTCCGCCACGCGTCCGGCAAGGTTATGAATCAGCCCTTCACCGCTCCGCCTCCGGCCCTGCGATTATGGACTCGCCTACGGCGAGGCTCAATGCCGGCCTCGGCGTCGTCATGCCTCGGCCTGGAGCGGTCGGGAAGCCCACCGGGCTCCCCTGAAGGACGTCAGCCCTTCACCGCTCCAGCCATAAATCCCTTGACGTAATACTTCTGGAGGGCGAGGAAAAGGATGGCACAGGGGATGAGGAGGACTACGACGCCGGCTTCGGTGGCGCCGTAGTCGATGACGCCCATGGTCTGCTGGCGCATGTTCACCATCGCCAGCGGCAGGGTGGACTTCGCGGAGCTGGACAGGTACAGCGGGATCATGAAGTTGTTCCAGGCCTCAAGGAAGGCGAGCAGGCCTACGGTGACCATGGACGGCTTGACGACCGGCACGAGGATCTTCACGAGCGCCTGGAAGGAGTTGCAGCCGTCGACCATGGCGGCCTCCTCCATGTCCTTGGGGATCGCGTCGAACGCGTTGCGCATGATGAACGTGCTCATCGGCAGCTGGAACAGCGTGATGACGAGGCCCACGCCGAGCAGGGAGTCGTTGAGGCCGATCTCCTTGTACCACACCATGAGCGGGATGAGCAGCGAGGCGTACGGCACCATGAGGATGGACAGGGTGACCATGAACCCGAGGTTGCGGCCCGGGTAGTCGAAGCGGGAGAAGGAGTATCCGGCGAGGGTGCACACCACCACGGAGAACACGACCGCGACTGCGCTGACGATGATGGAGTTGAGCAGATACTTGGGCAGGCCCTCCTGGTAGTTGAACAGGGTCAGGTAGTTGTTCACGCCCCAGCCGACGGACTGCGCCGAGCCGGCCTGCGGGCTGAACGAGCAGATGATGACCCATACCAGCGGGGCGATGAAGACGATGGCGAGCAGCGCTTCGAGGACGCGGGCGATGACGCGCTTCCACAACGGGGTAGTCATGATGGTTACCTCCCCTTTCTCACTTGGTGTTGTCGCGCATGCCGCGCATCTGGATGGAGTTGATGATCACCAGGGCGAACAGCACGAGCAGCGAGAGCGCCGCGGCCATGCCCAGGTCCTTCTTGGAATCGAAGGCGAAGTTGTAGATGAGCTGCACCACGGTCATGGTGGAGTTGTTCGGGCCGCCCTTGGTGAGGATGAAGAACTGGTCGAAGGCGAGGATGGAGCCGGTGACGCAGTAGACGAGGCACATCACGATGGTGGGTTTCATGAGCGGCAGGGTGATGGAGCGGAAGATGCGCCAGGTGCCGGCGCCGTCCATGCGGGCGGCCTCGTACAGGTCGCCGGGGATGGCCTGCAGGCCGATCATCATGAGCAGCATGTAGTAGCCGGAGAAGCGCCAGACGATGACGATGATGGTGGCCCACAGCGCGCTCTGTCCGGTGGCGAGGACCGAGCCGCCCTCGTCCATGAGGCCGAAGAAGCTCAGGATCTTGGTGACGGGGCCGACCTGCGGGGAGTACAGCGCGTAGAACAGCAGGGACGCGGAGGCGAGGCCGGTTGCGGAGGGCAGCAGGAAGCAGGTGCGCAGCACGTTGTTCCACTTGCTGGACTCCTGCACGATGAGCGCCATGCCCAGGCCGAGGACGAGCAGGAAGATGGTCACGATCACCGTGTATTCGAGGGTGAACACGATGGACTGGCCGAAGAGCTTGTTCTCGAAGACCTTGACGAAGTTGTCCGGGAAGTTGAAGCCCCGGTTGCCGCCCATCAGGCTCCAGCGGGAGCAGGCCATGACCACGAGCAGGATGATCGGCACGAAGAACAGGATGACGATCATCGCCCAGTCGGGCAGGGCGTACAGCAGGCCGCGCCGAAGCTCGGCCGCCTTGGCCGTGGACTTGCGCTCGGGCACGGCCTTGGCCGATGTGGAAACACTCGACATGCTTCTCTCCTTTGAGTGTTGTGATCAGTGATGGTGATCAAGGGCGTGGGCGGCCGCCGAGGGCGGTCGGAGGAACGGCATGCAATCCGTCATCGGGGCTGATTCCCATTGAGGAGGAAGGAAGGAGAAGACTTGAGGAAAGGAATCAGCCCCGGTAGCGAAACACAGGCCGGGAGCCCCGGAGGACGCCGGGGAGGATGGGGGTCTCCCCCGGTCCCGCGGAAGGAGATGGAGAAGGGTGCGGGACCGGGAGGAGGGGTGGCCGCCGAAGCGGCCGGGAATCACTGGGCCAGGATGTCGGTCACGGCCTGGTTGTCGGCCTTGAGGTCGCCATCGCCCCACACGGCGTTCTGGATGAGCAGCTGCCACGGGGAGCCGGCGGCGTTGAAGGCCTCGTTGAAGGCGGCGGACTTCGGGGTCTGGCCGTTGCCGTCGATGATCACCGAGTTGATGGTCTGGACGCGCTCGTCGGCGTCGGCGTACGCGGTCTTCAGGGTCTCGATGTTGGAGGCGGTGTCGCCGTTGTCGGCGAAGACTTCCTTCTGGGCGTCGGAGGACATCAGCCAGGACAGGAAGTTCCAAGCCTGGGCGACGTTCTTGCAGTCCTTGGAGATGCCCATGGCGTCGCCGCCGAGGAACGTGGAGGTCTTGCCTTCCTTGGTGCCCGGGATCGGGGCCACGCCGACCTCGAAGCCGCCGTCGGCCTCGGCCTCGATGAGGGCGGTGACGGAGGTGTTCGGGTAGGGCATGACGCCGATGTTGCCGTTGGCGAACGGGGCGGTCCAGGTTGCGCCGGTCTCCTCCTTGGAGCCCGCACCCAGGCCGTTGTCGGTCTCGGCGAGGGTCTTGTAGGCGTCAAGCACGGCCTTCATGGAATCGTTGTTCAGGGTGGCCTCGGTGCCGTCGGCGTTCATGACGGACTCGCCGTCCGCCCACACGGACGGGAAGAGGTCGAACACCAGCGCGCCGCCGGACTGGCCGGCGAGGTAGGAGCCGGCGACGCCGTCCTTGTTGAGGCCGGCGACGGCCTTGGCCTGCTCGACGAAGGAGTCGATGGAGGTCGGTCCCTGCTCCGGGTCGAGTCCGGCCTCCTTGTAGAGGTCCTTGTTCCAGACCATCACGGAGACGTCGGTGATGAACGGCAGGGTGTACTTGGAGCCGTCCACGGTGCCGGCCTCGATGTGGCCCTGCTGCAGGTCGGCGAGGTTGTCCAGGCCGTCGATCTGCTCGGTGATGTCGGTGAAGATGCCTTCGGAGGCCCAGTACGGGATGCGGACGACGTCGCCGGCAAGGATGTCCGGCAGGGAATCGGTCTGGGAGGCGCCGCCGACCTTGCCTTCCATATCGTCGTTCGGGATGATCTCCAGCTTGACCTGGTTCTCATGGGAGGCGTTGTACGCTTCGACGGCGTTCTTGGCCTGACGCTCCAGCGGGGAGCGGGTCCACAGGGTGATCTCGGTGCCGTCGTCGGTGCCGCCGGCCGGGATGGCGGACGTGTCGGCGGCTCCGTCGCTGCCGCCGCCGCAGGCGGCCAGGGGGAGCAGCATCGCGGCGGCGGCGATGCCGGCGAGGGTGCGAGTGACCTTGTTGAACGACATAATCGCTTCTTTCTCTAGGTTGTTCCGCTCATCTGTGAGGGCGGTGGCGGCTGTTCCGCCTCCTGTCTTCCGCGGCCCGTCCGGTCGATCCTCCTCGGTCGTCCGAAAACCTGCGAAAGCCTTTTCTCAATATAGCGCATGGTTTGCGAAATTGCAAAACCGCTTTCCTTTCTTTTCGTGTCGCACGCTACGCGGTTACTCAAACCATTGCAATTAAGCCAATATCAGCATCTATACAACCTGAAGAAACAAGGAAAACACCACATAACCCGTCGCGTCTCCGCACGGAACGCCCCCCCCCCGCCATCGAATGCATTTTCCTTCCGCGACCCCCAGAAAAGCGCACAAAGACGCACAAAACCGCCACCACTACCGCACATATTGTGAAAGTTTTCGCAAGGTGTACTACAATAATCAAAGGCGCCGCAACACGGTTGCACCGCGCGAAGACAAGGAAAGGCGGGACATCATGGACACGGAACGACGTCAGACCGTGCGCTTGGAGGACGTCGCCCTCGCGGCCGGCGTCTCGCTCGCCACGGCCTCCAAGGCCATGCACAACAAGCCCCGCATCAGCGAGGAGACGAAACGCCGCGTCCTCGCCGCCGCCAAGGCACTCAACTACTCCCCCAACAAACTCGCGCAATCCCTCGCCCGCGGCACGTCCGGCCTCATCGGCCTCGTCACCTCGGACCTGCAGGGACGGTTCTCCACGCCCATCCTCATCGGCGCGGAGAACGAACTGCGCACGCAATCCACATCCGTGCTGCTCGCCAACGCGCGCGGCGACGCCGCGTTGGAACGTGCACACGTGGAGAAACTGCTGTCCCTGAAGGTGGACGGCCTCATCATCGTGCACTGCGAAACCAACCCACGTCCCTCGCTCGGCGACGACTGGGGAGTGCCCCTCGTCTACGCGTACGGCCCCTCCACCGACCCGGACGACTGCTCCGTCACCTGCGACAACGTCGAGGCCGGGCGCATGGCCGTCAACCATCTCATCTCCTGCGGCAGACGCAATATCGCCATCATCGCCGGCGAGGAGCGATACACCGCCACCGGCGACCGTCTCAAAGGAGCGCTGGAGGCCTTGGCCGAATTCGGCATGGAACCGGCCGGCCCCGTACGCTACGGGCGTTGGGACGAGAACTGGGGCCGCGCCGCCACACGCCTCCTGCTCGAACAGGGCGTGGAGTTCGACGCGGTCGTCTGCCAAAGCGACCAGCTCGCGCGAGGCTGCATCGACGCCCTCAAACAGCGCGGCCTGCGCATCCCGGAAGACGTGGCCGTCATCGGCCACGACAACTGGAACGTGCTCACGTCCAGCTCGCGTCCGGCCCTGACCAGCATCGACAACGAGACGGAGGCCATCGGCGGCCTCGCAGCACGCCGGCTCATGGACGCGATCAACGGACGCCCGCACCACGGCGTCGACTACGTGCCCTGCCGTCTCATCCAACGCGAATCCACCCTGCCGCTCGACTAACGCGCGCCGCCCCCATCGGACGCCGTTCACCGTCATACCGGCCGGCGCGCGTCCCGCCTGACATGCCATCCGCCATCGGACGCTATCATTGCCGATATGACCGCACCGCACGAACCGCAGCAGGACCGCCCATCCCGCACCGCGACGCAGCATGACGTCGACATCAACCACTACACCTACCGCGTGCAGTGGGACGGCGCCTCCGAACGCTTCATCGCATCCGTCGCCGAACTGCCGGGCACAACCTTCGCCTCGGAATCCCAACTGGAGGCGTTCGTCGGCATCCGCACCGCCGCGGACGCCGAAGTCCGCCATCTGCGCGAAGCCGGCGAGGAGATTCCCACGCCGCTCACCGAACGCCGCTACTCCGGTCGGCTGCTCCTGCGCATCCCGCCCGAACTGCACCGTCGTCTCACCATCGAAGCCGCCGAGCAGCACGTCAGTCTCAACCGTCTCATCTCCAACCGTCTGGCCGAAGCCTGAGCGCCCGTCCGGCGATATCCGGCGTCGCCCGGTTGCGTCGGCAACGCCCGCGGCGGCAGCGGCGGCCGCGTCGCACGCCGGAACGACGGCCCCACCTACGTACCTCGCACGACGCCATGTACCTCGCACGACGCCGTCACCGGCGGCATAGGCCGACTACGTCGCAGATATTTTCTTCATGAAAGAAAGTGCATCATAAATAGACGTCAGTTTCTTTCATAGAAGAAACTGACCCTTAACTCCTATATAATTTCCTGTATGGAAGAAACGCAATCTCATCTGGTGAATCGTCCACGATACATCGACCGCATTGTCCCCTTCATCGACGAAGACATTGTCAAAGTACTTGTCGGACTCCGCCGCAGCGGCAAATCGGACATGCTGAAGCTCATCCAACGCAGGCTCATCGAAGACGGCCGCAAACCGAAACAGTTCATTCACCTGAACTTCGAGGACTACGCGCTCACCCCACTGCATGACCCGGACAAACTCTATCCATACCTGATGCAACGCATCGACGCCATCGATGGCAAACCCTACATATTCCTCGATGAGATCCAGGAAGTGACGCATTTCGAGAAAATCGTGAACTCGCTGCGCGCATCGACCCGGGCGGATGTCTACATCACCGGCTCCAACTCCACCTTGCTGTCTGGTGAACTCGCCACATATCTCGGCGGACGGTACGTGCAGTTCGAAATATATCCATTCGGATATGCCGAATTCGCTACCGCCCGCTCGCTTGTCGGTGCCGATGCGACATTCGACGCTTTTCTGCGCATCGGCGGTATGCCGTTCGTGGCGACCCATGACTGGGACTCTGACAGCCGGCGCACCTATCTGACGGACATCCACCGCTCCGTGGTACTGCGCGACATCGTCCGCCGCCACCGAATCCGAGACGTGGCGCTGCTGGAGAAAATCATCACGTTCGCCATGCAGAACGTCGGCAACACGTTCTCCGCCAACGGCATCGCCGCATATCTCAAGTCGGAGCGTCTGGACGTCAGTCCCCAGACCGTCATCAACTATCTCGAATACTGCTGCGACACGTTCCTGCTGGAAAAGATGCAACGGTACGACATCGCCGGCAAACAGGCGCTCAAGACCATGCAGAAATACTACGTCGCCGACCACGGCCTACGCGACGCAATCGTGGGAGATGGCACCGATCAGATACAGGGGCTGTTGGAGAACATCGTCGCCATGGAGGGGCTACGGCGCGGGTACCGCGTTTCCATAGGCGCAATCGACCGCCAGGAAGTCGGCTTCGTGCTCGACAAAAACGGATCACGCCGTTACGTCCAAGTGACCTACCTGATGCAGAGCGAAAAGACCCGGGGACGCGAGTTCGGCGCGTTCGACGCCATCATGGACAACTATCCCAAGACCGTGGTCTCCATGGATCCCATACTCCGCCCCGCAAACGGCATCGAGCACCGCCGCATAGACGAGTTCCTTCTCGCCGAGGACTGGTGACGACGCCGCATCACCCGGCATCCGCACCGAACGCACCGTCCGCACCGAACGTGCGCACGCGCCGCACGCCTACGCGTGCGCACGCGCGCCGGAACGAAGGACATCCGCCTACCGCCGCTTGGACCTGCGCCCCTTGAGGTAGATGTCCGCCACGATCCAGCAGCCGAGCACGAACGCCACCACATACCCCATGAACCCCACAATGGGTATGCCGAAGATGATGGGCTTCATGCCCGCGTAGTACACGATGGACGAGCCAATGAACAGACCCACCACGATGAGCGCCATCGTAAGCCGGTTCACCATGTCGCTCAACAGACGCAGCGGCTCCTGCGACCCCACCAGCTCCAGATTCGCGCGCAGCTGCCCGCGCGTGAGCATACGCGCCGCCACGTTCAGCTCGCTCATCGCCTCCAGCGCGCTGTGCAGCGCGGCATGGCCCTCCAGGCCCAGCGCCTTCACCTCGTCGCGGACCATCTGGTCCACGGTCTTGGACGCGGCGATGTGTTTGGAGATGATCTCGATCATGTTCACGTCGGGGATGAACTCGTCCAGCAGCCCCTCCAACGTGACCAGCGCGCGTCCCACCGTGGTCACCGTGCTCGGCACCTCGATGCCGTGGCGTTGCGCGAGCGAGGTGAGCGACGTGATGAACGCGGCCAGGTCCAGTTCGGCCAGATCCACGGTGCCGAACTCCTTGACGATGACGTCCAGGTCGGCCAGCAGCGAGGGATAGTCGGCCGGGTCGGCCTCCGCGCCGGCGAAGCGCAGCAGCCCGTCCGCCAACGCGGGCGAATCCTGTTTGGCGACGGCGAAAATCATGTCGCGCATGACGGAACGCGTCTTCATGTCCAACCGGCCGGTCATGCCGAGGTCGATGAGCACGATGCGCCCTTCGCGGATGATGATGTTGCCCGGATGCGGGTCCGCGTGGAAGAAGCCGTCGTCGAGGATCTGCGTGGCGTAGTTGTCCACGAGTTTGGTGCCGATCTCGGCCAGATCGTAGCCGGCCGCCCCAAGCTCGTCCGGATGGGACAGGGAGACGCCCTCCACGTATTCCATGACCACCACATGCTCGGTGCACAGGTCCGGGTAGGGCGTGGGGCAGTCCATGTATTTGAAGCGCGCGCAGAAGCGTTTGAAGGCGGCGAGGTTGCGCGCCTCCACCAGAAAGTCGGTTTCGGCCTCGAAGGTGTCCCACAGTTCCTCGACCACGCCTTTGAGGTCCACGATCTGCGTGGTGCGGATGATCTTGGCGGCGACCTTGGCGATGGAACGCATGATGGACACGTCCTGCGCCATGGTTTCGCGCACGCCCGGACGCTGCACCTTGACGGCGACGTCCTCGCCGGTGACGAGGGTGGCGCGGTGGACTTGGGCGAGCGATGCGGAGCCGAGCGGTTTGGCGTCGATGTGCGCGAAGATCTCGTCGATGGGGCGCCCGTATTCGGCGGCGAGCACGTCCACGACGGTGCGGTACGGCATGGGGTCGGCGTCGGCGCGCAGTTTGGCGAGTTCGTCGCAGAAGCTGAGCGGCAGCATCTCCGAGCGCATGGACAGGATCTGCCCCACTTTGACGAAGGTGGGGCCGAGCGCTTCGAACATGAGGCGCATCTTCACCGGAGTCAGCCCGTGCAGGGCGTCGAATTGGCGCACGATGCCGGTGATCTGCGCGAGCCGTTTGATTTTGCCGCGTCTGGTGAGATGGTATCGGGCCGTGAAGTCGTCACGACGCGCGCCGAACAGTCCGATGGTCTCGTCGCCGCCGGACGTCGTCTCCGACGCCGTCCTGTCTTCCGTCGTACCGTTCGGCGTGCGCGTCGTGCCCATACGGCGGGTCAGTCCTCCACGACGGTGGCGTCGACGTCGTCCGCGTCGTCCGTCTCATCGGCGGCGGACGCCTCGGACGTCGCGGAGGTCGCGGAGGTCGCGGACGCGCCCGCCGCGGACTGGGCCTTCGCTTCGGCCTTGTCGGCGTCGTTGACGAGGGCCTCGCCCACCTTGCGCTTGAGTTCGGTGTTGAGCGACTTGCCCTGTTCCACGGTCAGTTCGCCCTTCTTCACCAGATCCTCGACGATCTCGGCGCTTTTCTCGTATCCGGCGGCCATCGCTCCGATGCCGGCCAGCACGACCTTGCGCAGGCCCTCGCCCAAATCGAATTCAGCCATGACGTCCCTCCTTCATGAGGTCGGGCGCGGCACCCCGCCGCGCCACTCGTATCCTCCACCTTACTCCACCGTCGAACACCGCTCCGTCATCCTCCCGGACGACCCCGCGGCCTTCCACTACGGCCGCAGCCGCGCATCCTCAGCGTGGCCGGGCCATCGCACTTTCCCGCGCGCGACGGGCTACCTCGTCGATGCGCGCCAGTTCCGCGCGCATCTTGTCGCTCTGCCTCTCCAATCCGAACGAACCATACCGCCGTTCCACGGCCGTGCGGATGAGGAAGTCGCTGATGGCGGGGTTCTTGGGCAGGAGCGAGCCGTGCATGTACGTGCCGATGACGTTGTGCACGCGCGCGCCCTCGGTGTGGTCCTCGCCGTTGTTGCCGCGCCCCTCGGCCTCGACACGCCCCAGCGGGGTGACGCCTTCGCGCAGGAAGGTCTGTCCGGAGTGGTTCTCGTATCCCACGACGTCGCCGAACTCGTCGGAATGCTCCACGAGGTTGCCGATCATGCGCACGTCGCGTCCCATGGTGTACGCGCCGATGACGCCGATGCCGTCGAGGCGCGCGCCGTCCACGGTTTCGAAGTATTCGCCGAACAGCTGGTAGAGGCCGCAGATCATGAGCATGGGCGTGCCGTCCTCGGCGAGCGCGCGCAGCCGGTCTGCGCGGCGGAAGAGGTCGTCGATGATCTTCTTCTGTCCGGTGTCCTGTCCGCCGCCGCCGAGGATCATGTCCACGTGGTCGGGCCACGGGTCGCCTTGGTTGTAGGCGGTGACGCGCGGCTCGTAGCCGTAGAGCGCGAGCCTGCGCGTGACGGCCAGCACGTTGCCGGTGTCGCCGTAGATGTTCATGTCCTTGGGGTAGAGGGACATGATGTCGATGGTGCTGTCCATGAGAGCCTCCTTGCCTGTGCGTTCTCGTCTCGTATTCGCGTCCGATCGTCCGACCGGCCGTCTGACCGTCTGACCGTCTGACCGTCCGATCGTCCGATTGTTCGATCGTCCGGCCGTTCGTCCGACTGCCCGGCCGTCAGCGTCCGACGCCGGCGTCGGCCACGTCGGCGATGCGCGCAAGCGCGGCGCGCACTTTGAGCATGGCCGTATAGGTGCAGTAGATGTGGCGTCGGCGGCCCGGGTGGGAGGGGTCGGCCGCGACGAACGCGGCGAGCGCGACGTCGAGGTCGGTGTCGACCGCGCGGACGGGCACTTGGTCGTATTCGAGGCGCAACGCCATGTCCCAGGCGCGCACGCCGGAGACCTGTTTCACGCCGGTGGCGCGCAGTGAGGTGAAGTCCACGTCCCACAGCCAGCTCATGTCGCGTCCGTCGGCGTATTCGTCGTTGATGCAGATCATGGTGTCGGCTCCTTCGGGGTCGAAGGAGGCGAGCGAGAGGCGGAATCCCATGGGGTTCTTGACGAGCAGGAGTTCGGTGGGGTGTCCGTTGACGTCGATGATCTCGCCGCGGCCGAATGCGGGCGTGACCTGTGCGACGGCGGTGAGCAGTTCCTCCAGCCCGGCGTCGCGGAAGCGTTCGATGCGTGCGTGCAGCGCGGCGTCGGCGGCGAGTTCGGCCGACCGCGCGTCGTCCTGCACGGCGCGGACGACGGCGAGCGCCGCGGCCGCGTTGTAGAGGTTGTAGACGCCTTCGAGTTTGACCTGCGTGCCGCATGCTTCGCCGCCGATGAGGAAGTCGGCTTCGTGGTCGCCCACGCGGGTGAGGATGACGTCCGCTTCGGGTCGCCCTTCCGCATCGGCGTCCGATGGCGCTCCCGTCGTTCCGGCGTTTGGCGCGGCGGCTTCGCCGAGGTCGATGGTGACGGTCATGTCGTCGTCGGAGGGGAAGAAGCGGCGTAGCGGTTCGGCCAGTCCGAAGTGGCGGATGGCGGTGGTTGCGGGGGCGAGTTCGGCGAGGCGTGCGATGCGTGGGTCTTCGCGATTGAGGACGACGGTGCCGGTGGCGGCTTCGGCGACGTGGCCGAGGAGGCGGGCGGTGTTGTCGATTTCGCCGAAGCGGTCGAGCTGGTCGCGTAGGACGTTGAGCAGGAGCGCGTGGCGGGGTCGGACTTGTTTGACGAAGTGGACGGCGTAGGCTTCGTCGAGTTCGAGGACGGCGATGTCGGCGTCGAGGCGTCCGGACAGGCTGACTTGTTCGAGCAGTGCGGAGACCACGCCGCGGGTGAAGTTCGATCCGGTGGGGTTGGTGAAGACGTTGAGTCCGAGGTCTTCCAGCATGGAGGCGACCATGCGCGTGGTGGTGGTTTTACCGTTGGTGCCGGAGACGAGGACGACGCCGAGGGGCAGGCGTCCGAGGGTGCGGGCGAGGAAGGTGGGGTCCAGTTGTTCGGCGATTTTGCCGGGGAAGGCGGAGCCGCCGTGGCGCAGCAGACGCGACGCCCAGCGCACGCTTTTGCCGATGAGCGGCGTGGCGAACGCGTTCCACGGTTTGCGGATGACGTCCCGTCCTCCATCGGAAGACGATGTTGTTTCACGTGAAACACGATGCGTTTCGGCACTCATTGCGTCACACCCTCCATAGACCTTGCACGGTTCGCGGTCCCGCCCCGCGGCACCGCGAACCTCCGTCGACTATCCCCCATCCTACGATGTCCCGTCCCATTCCCCAACATCGCGGCCTCCGCCTCCCAGCCGCGCAGGCCGGCCTCCACCGCCGAACGCGGCCCTCCGCCATCGGCCGCCATGGCCGCAGCCGCGCCGGCTACACGCCCTGTCCTGCGTTGTAGTCCTGGGGCATGTCCTTGAACTTGGACGTCGCGCCGAGGAAGGCGAGATGGAACGTCTCCGTCGGGCCGTTACGGTGCTTCGCCATGATGATGTCCGCCTCGCCGGGACGGTCCTCCTTGTCGTAGAAGTCCGGACGATGCACGAGGAACACCACGTCGGCGTCCTGCTCGATGGAACCGGACTCACGCAGATCGGACAGCTGCGGCTTCTTGTCGTTGCGCATTTCGGGGCCTCGGTTGAGCTGCGAGAGCGCCACGACGGGCACTTCGAGCTCCTTGGCGAGCAGCTTGAGGGCGCGGGAGAATTCGGAGACCTCCTGCTGGCGGCTTTCGACGTGCTTGCCGGACGTCATGAGCTGCAGGTAGTCGATGACCACGAGCTTGAGGTCGTTGGTCTGCTTGAGCCGGCGGCATTTGGCGCGGATCTCCATGAGGCTCATGTTGGGCGAATCGTCGATGAACAGCGGCGCCTCGCCCAACCGGTCCCAGAACTGGTTGAGCACCGCCCACTTGTCCGGCGTAATCTCCTCCGCGCGCCGCAGTGCGCCCAACGGAATGTTCGTTTCGGCGGAGATGATGCGTTGGGCGAGCTCAACCTTGCTCATCTCCAGGCTGAACACGATGGTGGTCATGCCGTGATGCAGGGACGCGGCGCGCGCGAAATCGATGCCCAACGTGGACTTGCCCATGGCGGGACGGCCGGCGACCACGACCATCTGACCGGGCTGCAGGCCCTGCGTCAGATCGTCGATGTCGCGGAAGCCCGTGGGCACGCCCTTGTTCACCAAACCGTTCTGCAGTTTGTCGATCTGATCGAGCGCCTCCTGCACCACCGGGCCGATGGCCGCATAATCCTGACGCACCTTGCCCACGGACATCTCGTACACTTCGGCCTGGGCGAGGTTCACCACGTCCTCCGCCTGCGAGCCTTCGGCCGAATAACCCAGCTGCGCGATTTTGGTGCCCGCCGCGATGACGTTGCGCAGCACGGCGCGCTGGTGCACGATCTGCGCGTAATACGTGGCGTTCGCCGCGGTCGGCACGGACGCGACGAGGCTGTGCAAGTAGTCCGCGCCGCCGATCTTGTCCAAATCGCCGTGCTTCAGCAGTTCGTTCGCCACGAGCACCGCGTCCACGGGCTGGCTCGCGGAGAACAGGTTGATGATCGACTCGTAGATGGTCTGATGCTTCGGCTGGTAGAAGTCGCGCACCTCCAGGGTCTGCGACACTTCGCCGATGGCGTCCTTGCTCATGAGCATGCCGCCCAGCACCGCCATCTCCGCGTCGTCGTCATGCGGGGGCACACGGTCGAACAGGGCGTCACGCACCGGGGCTCCGGTCCGACCCGGAACATAACCGGAACCGTTGCCGGAACCACGGCGGGCACGATAGTCGCCGCGTCCGCCGTCGCCATAGCCACCGTCGTCACCGTATCCGCGGCCACGCCCTCCGTCACGGCCATATCCTTCGGCACCGGAACCGTCGTCACCGTATCCGCGCCCAGCCCGGCCCGCGCCGCCTGTGCCGCGGCCGCCGTCGGAAGCGGCGTAGTAGTCGCCGGCGGATGCCGGGACGGCTTCCTCGAAGCCGCCGTCGGGGCCGCCGAATTCGTCCGGAGCATTGGGTTCACCGGTGTAGCCGGATGCGTCCGCGTACGGATCGCCGTTCACATATGCGTCGCCGTCCACGCGCGACTCCTCATTCCACGTTTCCTCAGCCATAACCATCCATCCTAGATGCCCGCCCTCCCACCGCGGCGACGTCCGAAGCGTCTCTTCGGCGCGAATCACGGCGATCCCCTTCGCCATGACGCGCACACCCGCCACCGCGACCTCAAGCCCCGGCATTTCAAGACGACCGCGGCAACCCTCTCTGCCACAGCGCTCCGGAAGAGGTGTGCCGACGAGCGTGACACATGTTTCTGCCACAGTGACCTTGACTCATCGATTTCCCGATGACCGTGGCAACATTCCTTGCCATGATGCCCGCAAAACGCCGTTTTCGGACGACCGTGGCAGAACAGTCCGCCACAATTCCCACGTCAATCGTTGCACACAAGGAACGTGGCAGTCTCTCCATCGACCGCTTCGTTGGGATTCCGGGCTTTTGCCAACGGTGGAGCTTTTCGTCCAATCCGACCGTCTGCCACGATGCCTTAAAAACGGCGATTTCAGGCCACCGTGGCAACATTTCCTGCCACGGTCATCCCAAAACCGCCGCGATCACCTCACCGTGGCCAGTCATCCCGCCACCTTCCTCCGCAAACCGCCGCACCGCACTCACCGTGGCAAATTCCCCGCCACGATTCTCTCCGATCATGCTTTGACAGCCCACCGTGGCCATTCACCGCCACGCTCACCCCACATACCGCCGCCGGCTCATCGACCATGCGCCGCGGGAGCCCCCCGTACGCCAGTTCTCCATATGCTCGCCGGCCCCGCTCACAGACCTTCCGCATCTCCATCTACCGCTCCCACATGCACTCACCCCTCACCGGCTCTACCCCCCGCCAACCTCCAAACCCCATATCTGCACGCGGCCGACCGTCCGAAGCCTACATATGCCGTTCAAGTCGGCAAGACCGCAATCATCCGCCATTCAGTCCCCAAATCCCGCGACACGCCGGCTCCGATTGTGGATAACAAGGAAAAGTTATCCACATTTTCAGCCCACACACCTCAAAAACCCACCAAGTTGTCCACACTCTGGGGATAACCATGTGGATAACTTGGGGATAACGTGGGGATAACTCCCACACGCCCCACTCTCCTCTTGCGTCCAACCCCACATCGTGCTAGCAGTCCCCCGCATCCCCATATACCCCCTATGCCACACCCCGCCTCACACGCGTCTTCGCTCATCCCCGCATCTCATACAACTCCCCGCCGCACCGCCCTCTTCTCACCACCCGACCTTCACCCTTCATTCCTACCGGGTGGACTCCCGCTCCAACAGGCGGAATCCGGATACGAACACCCCGGCCGCAGAATCGTCCCCTTCGATGCGCCGAGCCAACGCCTCCACGGCGAGCTCCACATACTGATCCACGCGAGGATCGATGGTGGTCAGCGGAGGAATGGAGAACTCGCCGTCCGGCAGACTGTCGATGCCGGTCACCTGCACGTCGCCCGGCACGTCCACGTGTGATTTGGCCAATGCGGAGATCACGCCGATGGCCAAGGCATCGTTGGCGCACACCAGCGCGTCCGGCAGCATGCCGTGCCCCACCAGTTCAAACGCCGCACGCGAGCCTTCCGCACCGATGAGCCGTTCCGTGGCGATGACGTGGTTCCAGTCCACAGCCAGATCACGTTCCATAAAGGCTTGTACGTATCCCTGCAACCGTAGGGCCGCATTGCCTTCGGTGGCGCTCAACGCCGCATGGACGGGATCGTCGGCGTGCGACATGTCCGTCGGCGCACCGATGAAACCGACGTCCTTGGCCCCGTTGTCCAGCAGCCATCCGGCGACGTACCGCGCGGCCTCCGCATTCGGCATGGTCACCATGTCGCAGAGGCCGTGAGAGGAGAAGTCGCCGGTCAACACCAGCGGATAATCCTGCACGAAGAGCGGCGAGTCGACGGCAATCGGCGAGTCAGCGAACACAATCCAGCCGTCCGCATTGAGTTTGCGCGCCGCTGTGGCGAATTCGTCCAATCGTCCGTCGAACTGTCCGTAGGTGCTGATGATGATGGCATAACCGCGGCGTCGTGCGATGGCCGACAGCGTATCCACGAAGTATCCGAAGAACGACTGGTCGAAGTTCGGCACCGCCAGTCCGATGACGCCGGTACGTCCCGTCTTCAAGGCCTGCGCCGAATGGTTGATGCTGTATCCGAGACGTTCGATGGCCTTGCTCACTTTACGCCGCGTGGCCGCGCTCATCTGGTCGTCGTTGCCGTTGACGACGTTCGATACGGTCTTCATGGAGACACCCGCTTCGAGCGCCACATCCTTCATCGTGACCTTACGTGCCCCCATGGCGACCGCCCCTTTCGTCCGCATATGCATGTTCGTCTCCCATCGTACCGTCATGAAGTCGTCCGTCTGTCGGGCGAGAGACGTGGAACGGGCCTCCGATTGAGCATAGCCCTCCGAAAGCCCGTCCCGTTTCCCGTCCGTCCCGCGATGTCAGCCGCGACGGCGACGGATCGTCAATGCGCCCACGCCCAGCGCAACGGCAGCCAGCAATCCGGCGATCGCCGCCGTCGCGTTCGTTCCCGTCAGCACGAGATGGCGTTTCTTCGACGTGGCCTCCGACGGCTTCGTGATGAAACCGTCGGACTTGTCCTGCAGACCTGGATTATCAGGCTGGGCGGGGTTGCCCGAATGGTCCGGGTCCTCGAGGTCCTTCTCCCCCCGGCTCCGGGGCGGGATCAGGATCAGGCTCGGGCTCCTCGTCCTTTACCTCCGTGAACCGCCACAGCTGTCCGTCGCTTTCGGAGAGTGCCGTCATACGCACGCCGCCATCCGTAGTCGCCGTCAGATAAAGCGTGTCGTCGGCCACGTTGCGCAGACGCACGTAGCCGTCATTGGCTTCGACCGTCGTCCACTCATATTTGGCGGTGCCTTCATCGACCCACTGTCCCATGCTTTTACCGGACAGAGAGCCACTGCCCCCAAGGCGCCACGGCCCGGCCTCCGGAGCGGTTGAGTATGGTGAACGTATCAGCCGTCCCATCCGTGGATTTGTCCTGCAGGTGCCATTGTTGGGTACCCACGGCCTCGTCTTCGGGGCCCAGGGCGGCTTCCATGACGATGTCGGCCTTATCTCCGGTGAAGGAGGCGTCCTGGGTCTTGCCGCCGGTGCCGAGCGTGGCGTTCGGCAGCAGCTTGTTGGCGATGGTGTAGTAAGCACCGCTGGTTTCGCCGAAGTCGATGTCGGCGTGCTGAATCTCCGATCCGGAGAATCCGGTGTGCAGGATGAGCACCCGTCCATTGTCCAGTTCGGTGAGATTGCGGCTGTATCCGCCGTCGAGCGTGGTGTTGTAGGCGCGCCATGCGCCGTCGGAGCGTCCGCTGGCGTTGATCCAGACGCGTCCGGAGCCGGAGGCGTTGTACATCAGCGAGCCGTCGGCACGGCGGATAAGCACGGGCGAGCCGCCTTGGGCGACGTGCCCGCTGGAGTCGGCGACGGGCAGCGCGTCGGTGTTCATGCCTTGGCCTTCGATGCGGTAGAACTCCAGCGGATCGTCCGCGATTTTGAATTTGGTGGAGCCGTCGCCGCCCCAGTCCTCGTAGGTGAGCATCCATTTGCCATCGGTGGTGGGGACCACGTTCGTCATGCCGGGGCGTCCGTTGCCGATTTTGCCGTCCGAGAACGTTTTGCCGGCCACGTCCAGCACGGCTGCGCTCCATGCGGAGTCGGCGTGGCCGTCCCAAGTGCGGTGGGCGAGAACCTGTCCGCCGTTGTCGGTTCCGCTCTCATCGTCTTCGGCGAGTTTCAACACGCCGGTCTCCGCGTCATATCCGGCGTAGTCGCGTTCGTCGGAGTAGTAGCACACCAGTCGTCCGTCGTAGACCATCAGGTACGGCTCCCATACCGGGTCGACCTGACGGTGGACGTTTTCACTGGAGATAATTACGCCACCGGCGCGTGCGGAGCCGCCCTGCCAACCGCCTTCGGTCACGATGCCGAGCACGTTCCAGTCCGCACCATCGTCCGTGCTGGCGAACAGCGCGATGGCCATGTCCTTGCGGTCGCCATCCGAGCCGTTGTACCAGGAGTCGCCGTGGAGCGCCTTCTGTTCCTGATAGTAGACGTCGTCGCCGGATACCACGCTGGCGAGCAGCAGCGTACCCGCTTCGAGGTCACCCACGTCTTCGGGCAGCACATATAGGTAAGGGTTGGTCCAGTTGCTGACGTATGCGGCGTAGTCGGAGTTGTCCGGTTCCAGATCGTGCGGGGAAGGCACGTCGGAGATCTTCGTCCAGCTGACGCCTTCGTCGTCACTGGCGTAGACCGGCAGCGTCTCGCCCACGGGGTCGCCCACGGAACGTTCGAAGGTGGCCACGATGCGCCCATCAGGCAGTTGGGCCGCTTTCGGGTAGACGATGCATCCGCTGAGGTCGCCGCCTTTGTTGCATCGTTCGCTCACGCCGTCCATCCGGTACATCGTCTGGGGTGACGGCGTGTAGGCGTACGCCGTTCCGGCGCTGATGCCGGTGAGGCCAAGTCCCAGCATCGCGGCCGCGGCGGCGGCTCCTATGATTCGTTTCGACTTCGTCGTCGTTGGTTCGTTCACTGCTTCTCCTCGCTTTCCTGCAGCGTGTGTCGATATGGTGCGGCGGGCGGGCCGCCTTCGTTCGGCCCGTCGCCTGTGCGCCGGACCGATGCCGGCGCGCGGCGCCGATTCCCGCTTGTCGAGCATGGCGCCGTCGTCTGTCATGATTCGAGAATCATCACCCCCCACGGTTCGATGGTGGTCGGCGAGCCGACGCGGATTCGACTGTCCCGTTCAGGCAATGCCAGCAGGTCGTCGCCAGCGAAAGGCGAGTCGAATGCGACGGGGTGCGGCGTGTGGTTCAGCAGGTAGATGATGCGGCGTCCGTCGCGGTTGACGCCGCGTCGGACGGTGATCCTTCCGGCGAGCGCCATCGCGCCGGCGAGACCGTCGTCCGCGTCTTCGTCCCATCCGATGCCGGCGGCGAGCGCGGCGTCCAGCAGGATGGTGCGGATGAGCTCGGGGGATGTCATGGTGCCGATCCATTGCGCCCAGCCTTCGCCGTGGGTACGGCGTGTGGCGGCGGCATAGCGATTCCATACGGGGTGTTCATAGCGGGCGATGGTGGTGGTGCCGTCGTCGGGTTCGATGAGTTCCATGATGACGCGTGCGGTTGATGAGTCCGATTCGTCCGCGCCCGTTGCGGTGTGCGTGAGCCATACGCGCGACTGCCCGTCGGGACGGGTGCTTTCCCCGACGCGGATGCCGAAGACGTCGGCAAGGCCGTGGGGCTGGCGGTCATGGTGGACGGTGACGTCTCGGTCGGCGGTGAAGGAGCGGAAGGTGGAGAGCAGGTGTCCTCCGTGATGCACGTAGTCGCGGAGCAGGTCGATGAGGGTTTGGCTCGTGCAGTACAGTGCCGGCGTGATGATGAGGTCGTATGCGGCGAGCGCGTCGGCGGTAATGGCCGCTTCGGCGTCGCTTTCCCTTCCGATGGAGACGTCGCCGGCGACGTGGTCGCCGGGGAGGATGTCGGTTTCGATGTTGAGATCGTAGAGGGCGTCGTAGATCCAGCGAACCACGTCATTATAGGCGGCGAGTCCGGAACTGTCGCCTTCCTCGTAGGGGTGGGGTTTAGGGAAGCCGGTTTCGAGATTGAAACGGTTGAGCGCGGAGAGGGAGTCGTTGCTGACGATGAGGGCGACGCGGTTGCGTTTGCGCAGGTCGAGAAGTTTTGCCCCGATGCATTCAAGTTCCGCGCCGAGGATTCCGGCTTCGCGGTAGATGGGGTTCGGCGCGCAGTCGTGGCTGAGCACGCCTTTCCAGTAGGTTTCGAATGAGTTGTGGATGGAGTGCCAGGGCCAGTACATGATGGCGTTCGCGCCTGAGGCGAGGTGGTCGTAGGCTTGGAGTCGTAGCTGTCCGGGGTAGGGCAACCAGCCGGGTTGTCCCTGCGCTTGGGTTTCGAGAACGAGGTGGCTATGTCCGGGTTTGGTGCAGCGGCTGAGGTCTCCGCCGAAGGCGATTTCTTTGCCGGTGAGGTGCGATTGGGCGGGATGGTAGAGGTCCACACCGGTGACGTCGAGGATGCCGGCGTTGGCGAAGTGGTCGGCCCAGGGTTGCACGCCGTAGCTGTGGCCGCGCCATTCCATGTCGTGGTTTTGGGTGATGAATTGGTCGTTGCGCGCGTATTCACGCACGATGGAGGCCTGCCATGAGAGGTATTGCGTGACCAGTGTCCTACGGAAGCGGTCGAAGGCGCCGGCGAGGGAGGCGTTGATGGTTTCGGTAAGGTCGGGGAACGTGTTCCAGTCGGTGATGCGGTTGGACCAATAGTTCAGTCCGAAGGTTCGGTTGATCGCGTCGAGGTCGTCATGGAAGCGCACGCGCAGGTCTTGGACGAAGGCTTGTTGGACGTCGTCGTTGAGCACGTCGTAGTATTTGGTTTCGTTGTCGAGCTGATATCCGATGACGGCCGGACGGTCGGCCACGTGTGCGACGAGCGCGCGGATGGCACGTTCCGCGGCTTCACGGAAATCTTGGCTGGCGATGTCCATGATTTGGCGCGGGCCGTACCGGCGAGGACCGTCGTGTTGGCGGACGAGGATATCCGGGTGCATGTGGACGAGCCAGTCGGGAGCCGCGTAGGTGGGAGTGCCGACGATGACGTTGATGCCGGCGGCTTCCATGGCGTCGATGACACGGTCGATGTGCGAGAAGTCAAATTCGCCGGGCCAGGGTTCCATGGTGGCCCAGGTCGATTCCGCGATGCGCACGGTGTTCATGTGCGCGGCTTTGAGCATACTGACATCCTGTTCCAGCCGGTCATACGGCATGTACTCGTCGTAGTATGCCGCGCCGAACAGCACTGCGTTCATTTGGGTCCGGGTCATGGTCGCTCGCTTTCGTCGTTGCGTGGTCTGGGTCGTTTGCCTTCGATGGCGTTCATCCCGTTTCGGGGCCGGAACCGCCGAGGAGTGAGCGGTTCCGACGCCGAAACGGGCACCGTCACTGGTTGACGGCGTATCCCTGATCCTCGCCGTAGGCGATGAGCTTATCCTGCCAGGCGCTGAGACCGTCCTTCAGGGTGCCGTTGCCGAGCATGGCCTGTCCCGCCGTGTCGGGGAAGATGTTGCGCGCGTACACGTCGTAGGGCAGGAACTGCCAGTCGGTGTTCACGTCGTCCGCGGCTTTGGACAGCACTTCGTTGAACTTCTGGTCGCCGAAGTAGTCATCGGTCTTCTCCAGGAAGGAGTCGTCGGAGAGCGAGGCCTTGTCGGCCGGGAACTGGCCGTTGTCCACGCGGATTTTCACGCCGTCTCCATGGGCGGCGAAGTCGAGGAACTTCCATGCGGCCTCCTGCTTCTCGCTGGATGCCATGATGGCGAGCGTGGAGCCGCCATCCTCGCCGTTGGAGACGGTATCGCCGAAGGTCGGGGTGTTGGCCACACGCCAGTTGCCGGCTTGGTCGGGGGCGTTGTCCTCAAGCATGGAGACCATCCACGCGCCGATGGTCAGCGATGCGATCTTGCCTTCGTTGAGGCTGCGGCTCCAATCGTCGCTCCAACGCTTGGTCTTGGTGTCGATGAGCCCTTCGTCCAGCATCTTCTGCCAGAATTCGGCGAACTCCTGGGTGGCGTCGTCGTCGTCCAAATCGATGGTCAGATTCTCGCCGTCCACCTGGAAGGGGGTGCCGCCAGCAGCCCAGATGAGCAGTTCGGACACGTAGGGTTCGCCGGAGTCGGAGGTGATGTATACGTCCGGCCCCAGCGCATGAATCTTCTTGGCGGCTTCGTAGTATTCGTCCATGGTCGTGGGCACTTCGGTCACGCCGGCCTCATCGAACACGGCCTTGTTGTAGAACATCGCCATCGGCCCGGAGTCCATGGGCAGACCATAAATGCCGCCGTTGACGTTGACCGAGCTCCAGGTGCCGGGCGTGTAGAAGTCGTCGTAGTCCTTCGCTCCGAGGTCGGAAAGGTCCTGCAGCGCTCCGCCGATGGCGTACTGCGCGGTGGCGTAGTATTCGACCTGCGCGATGTCCGGCGCGCCCTTGCCTGCGGAGATGGCGTTGTTCAACGCCGTGTACTGGTCGTCGGCGGTGCCGGCGTTGGTGATGTTGATGGTGATGTTCGGATTCTCCTTTTCGAACGCTTCCTTGACGTTCTCCAGCAGAGGCTCCCAGCCCCACACCTCCAGTGTGACGGGCGCGTCCACCGTCCCCTCACCCTTCGCGGAGTCTCCCCCGCCACAGGCTGTCAAGGACAGCACGGTCGCCGCGGCGACGCCCGCCGCCATGATTTTCCTGAAGGACTTCATCATCCCTGTCTCCTTATCTGTTGGTGTGGTTGTCTGACGATGGAAGGCGTCGTACAAGGTCCGTGGGCGACGTCGCGGCGCCCCCGTCGTCCTTTGACGAAGGTCGGTCCGTCTGCGGCACCATCGGCGAGCATACGGACCTCCGCACGACCTCCTCATCGAATCGTTGTAGATACGGCCATCGAAAGTTTTCTGTTGGAATACAGCGGAAAACTACCTGTCCTTATGGGACCTCACCTCTACTGTATCCCTATTTTTACTTCATCGTTGTAGATGATAATACCGCACTTCTCCCCCAAGGTCAACACGATTTCAGGCACGTCACCACACCCCGCATCCCATGCGTCTTCCCACACGCTACGGTGGGATGCATGACTTCGACCCCGACACCCTCGAATCCGCACCGCGAGTCCGGCGACGGCCCCGCCCGCGCGAATACCAACGGTTCCGCCCACGCCAACGGCAACGGCGGCTCCCCCGCCCACACGAACGGCAACGGCGGCTCCCCCGCCCACACGAACGGCAACGGCGGCTCCCCCGCCCACACGAACGGCGATGTCTCCGCCTCCGCATCCGCCTCCACATCCGCCTCCGCATCCTCATCGCGCGGCACGTGGCGGCGCATCCTCGCCCTCGCCGTTCCCACCTTCGGCCAGCTCATCGCGGAGCCCGCGTTCATCCTCATCGACACGGCCGTCGTCGGCCATATCGGCGACGCGGCCCTGGCGGGACTGTCCATCGGCTCCACCATCATCCTCACCACCGTGGGCCTGTGCGTCTTCCTCGCCTACGGCACCACGTCGCAGGTGGCGCGCCTCATCGGCGCCGGACGCCGCCGCGAGGGACTGGAGGCCGGCATCGACGGCATGTGGCTCGCGTTCGGCATCGGCGTGGTCGTTTCCATCGCCCTGTTCCTGGCGGGCCGGCCCCTATGCGCGGCGTTGGGCGCGAGCGGCGAGGTGCTCGACCAGGCGCAGCTGTATCTCAACGCCGTCGTCTTCGGCCTGCCCGGCATGCTGCTCGTCTATGCAGCGAACGGCATCTTCCGCGGATTGCAGAAGGTGCGCGTCACGCTCGTCGCGGCAGTGGCGGGCGCGGCGCTCAACACCGTGTTGGAGCTGCTGTTCGTCATCGCGTTCGGCTGGGGCATCGCCGGTTCGGGCGCGGCCACGTTCGTCGCGCAATGGTTCATGGGGATCTTCCTCACCGTGCCGGCGGTGCTGTGGGCGAAGGCGGACGGCGCGTCCGTCCGCCCGAGGCTTTCCGGCATCATGCGCAGCATGGGCGACGGCGTGCCGCTGTTCCTGCGCACGTTGGCGCTGCGCGCCTGTCTGGTGGCGACGGTCATGCTCGCCGCACGCATGGGGGTGGCCGTGCTGGCCGCATATCAGGCGGTGAACGCCTCGTGGAATTTCGTCATCAACATGTTGGATGCGATCGGCATCGCCGGGCAGGCGTTGGTGGCGACCGAGTTGGGCGCCGGACGCCGCGCCGAGGCGCGGCGCATGACGTCCGCCGCGGGGCGTGCGGGCGCATTGGCGGGCGTGGTCATCGGAGCGGGACTGGCGTTGACGGGCCTGTTGGCCGCGCCGTTGTTCTCGCCGAGCGAGTCGGTGCGCGCGCTCATCACGGTCGGCATGGTCACGCAGGGCGTGTTCCTGCCGTTGTGCGGTTGGATGTGGGCGTTGGACGGCATTCTCATCGGCGCGGACGACTACCGTTATCTGGCCGCCACATGCGGCCTGACCGCGTGCGTCTACCTGTGCACGCTCGGCGTGGTGGACCGGCTCGACACGGCGCTCACGTCCGATGCGGCGCGCATGGCCGCGTTGTGGATCGTGCTCAATGTGGTCTTCATCGGCCTGCGCGCCGTGTTCAACGCTCTGCGCGCCCGTTCCGACGCGTGGCTCACGCCGGCCGCAAGGCGATAGCGGTCTTCCGTCCGGCGCAGACCCCGCCTCCTAGGCGAATTACGACGCAAACGGAGCGGGTTCCGACGCAATCCGTAGGTAATCCGGCATGACTTATGCGAATTACGACGCAAACGGAACGGGTTCCGACGCAATCGGCATAGGAGGCGACATCGTGCGGCCGGTCAGATGGCGGCGAGTCCGGTTTCGCCGGTGCGCACGCGCACGACCGAGTCGAGCGGCATGACCCAGACCTTGCCGTCTCCGATGGTGTCGGTGCCGGCCGCACGCACGATGACCGTGACGATGGCGTCCACATCCGCGTCGCCGGACAGCACTTCGACGCGGATCTTCGGGATGAGGTCCACGGTGTAGGCGGCGCCGCGGTAGACCTCGGTGTGGCCGCGTTGGCGTCCGTATCCGTTCGCTTCGGACACGGTCATGCCGTGGACGCCGGCGGCGGCCAGCGCCGCTTTGACGTCGTCGAGTTTGTGCGGCTGGATGATGGCGGTGATGAGTTTCATGGCGGTTCCTTCCGTTTGCGGCGTTCGATGCGTGTGGTGCGGCCCCGGCGTCGTCCGCGCGGGGCCGTGTCCGATGGGATGCGTCAGCGGGTTCCCGCGGCGCCGAGGATGGAGGTGGCGGCTCCGGCGAAGTCGTAGGCGCGTTCGCCTTGGTCGGCGAGGTCGATGCCGCCGATCTCCTGCGCTTCGGTGACGCGCCAGCCGACGGTCTTCTCCAGGGCGACGGCGATGACCGCGGTGACGACGGCGGAGTAGACGATGGCGACGAGGGCGATGGCGGCCTGTGCGGCGAGCTGCCTCCAGTCGCCGCCGGCGAGCAGTCCGGTGCCTTCGCCGAACAGTCCGACGAGGACGGTGCCGAGGAGTCCGCCGACGCCGTGTACGCCGACCACGTCGAGCGAGTCGTCGTATCCGAAGCGGAATTTCAATCCGCAGGCGAGGCAGGTGACGATGCCGGCGATGGCGCCGATGACGATGGCCCACAGCGGGGAGACGACGTCGGCGGCGGGGGTGATGGCGACGAGGCCCGCGACGATGCCGGAGGCTGCGCCCATGGCGGTGTAGTGGCCGCTGCGGAGGCGTTCGGTGAAGCCCCAGGCGAGCATGGCGGCGGCGGCCGCGGCGGAGGTGGAGATCCAGGCGTAGCCTGCGGTGCCGTCGGCGCTGAACGCGGAGCCGGCGTTGAAGCCGAACCATCCGAACCAGAGGAGGAACGCGCCGAGCATCACGAAGGGCACGTTGTGCGGGCGGAACGGCTGGGTGCCGAATCCTTTGCGTTTGCCGATGACGAGCACGACGACCAGTGCGGCGACGGCGGCGTTGATGTGCACGACGGTGCCTCCGGCGAAGTCGTGGGCGGCGGCGCCGAGCGCTTGGGAGATGGGGCCGTCCGCGGAGAGCAGGCCGCCGTTCCAGACCATGTGCGCCATGGGCGCGTAGTCGAGGGTGAGCCAGAGTGCCACGAAGATCATCCATGTGGCGTATTTGACGCGTTCGGCGATGGCGCCGCAGATGAGGCCCACGGTGATCATGGCGAACGCGACCTGGAAGGCCACGTCCACGGATACGGGATAGCCGTGCGCGTTGAGGCCGGTGGCCGTGTAGACGCCGTCCTCGGCGGTCATGGCGTCGCCGAGGAGGAACCCGGTGACGGGATCGCCGAAGAGACCGGCCACATCCTTGCCCGCGTAGGCGATGGACCAGCCCCACAGCACCCAGACGATCATGGTGACGGACAGCGCCGCCGCTTCGAGCATGAGCATGTTGAGCACGGCCTTGGCTCGGACCATGCCTCCGTAGAAGAACGCCACTGCCGGCGTCATGAGGAATACCAGTGCGGCGGATGTCAGAATCCATGCGGTGTTGCCGGTGTCGATGGCTCCCATGGTCGCTCCCTCCTGTTCGTGGGCGCCCGTATCCGCCTTGCCGTCCGATGCTTCGTGCGGCACGGCGTCCGATGCGCCCCGGTTGTGTTCCGATGTGCGGCAGTACAACGCCGGAGGGTTTTGGGAAGGTTACGGCGCGTTACATGCCAGTTAAGCGACGTCCCACCATGCGGACCACGATGACGCGTGGAGGGGACGGCGGAACATGCCGGAGGCCGCGTACGGCAAAGGCCCGCGCCCCATGTTACGAACATGAGTCGCGGGCCTTGCCCGATGATGCGACACGCCTAGGCGAGGACGCCGTCCACGAAGCCTTCCGGATCGAAGGGGGCGAGATCGTCCGGGCCTTCGCCGAGGCCGACGAGCTTGACGGGCACGCCGAGTTCACGCTGCACGGAGATCACGATGCCGCCCTTGGCGGAACCGTCCAGCTTGGAGAGCACCACGCCGGTGATGCCGATGGCCTCGGCGAACACCTTCGCCTGGGCCATGCCGTTCTGGCCGGTGGTGGCGTCCAATACGAGCAACACCTCGTCCACGGGCAGGTTCTTCTCGATGACGCGGCGGATCTTGCCCAGCTCGTCCATGAGGTTCGCCTTGTTCTGGAGGCGGCCGGCGGTGTCGATGATGAGCACGTCCGCGCCGTACTCCTTGGCCTTGGCGCTCGCCTCGAACGCGACGGACGCCGGGTCGGCGCCGTCCTTGTCCGAACGGACCACGGGCACGTCCACGCGCGCGCCCCACGTTTCAAGCTGGTCGGCGGCGGCGGCGCGGAAGGTGTCCGCGGCGCCCATGACGACCCGTCTGCCCTCGGACACGAACAGGCGGGCGAGCTTGCCGGCCGTGGTGGTCTTGCCGGTGCCGTTGACGCCGACCATGATGATGACGCTCGGCCTGTTCGCGCCGTCCTTGTCCGCGTTGAGACGGCGGTCCGTGTCACGGCCCACGAGGTCGATGAGCTTCTCGCGCAGGGCGGCGCGCACCTCGGCCGCGTCCGCCTTGCCGGTCACGCGCGCGTCCGTGCGCAGGTCGTCCACGAGCTGCATGGACGCCTCGGCGCCCACATCCGCGAGCAGCAGCGTGTCCTCGACGTCCTCCCAATCCGTTTCGGAAAGGTTGTCTTTGGCGAGGATGTTGAACAGCGCCTTACCGAACGGGTTGCTCGACTTGGAGAGCTTCGCCTTGAGACGTTCCAGACGGGAGCCCACGGCCTCCGGCCTCTCCACCGCCTTCGCCGAGACCGGCTCATCAACGGCCGGTTCCGCCGCGAGCGGCTCCTCAACGACTGACCCTTCGGCCCCCTCCACGCCCGGCGCCACGGACTCTTCCATGACCGTCGCGCTCTCGGACTCGGCCTCCGGCTCCACGCCTTCAGGCTCAGACTCAGCCGCTTCCACGACCGGCACGGCTTCAGGCTCGGACTCCGGCGCCACGATCTGGGCGACGCCCTCGTCTTCTTCCGCAACGGGACCGGCTTCCGGCTCCGAGGCCTCCACCGATGGCGGAGACTGCGCGATAGACGCGGGAGCGGCCGCATCGGACGCGCCACCGGACGCCTTCGCGGAACGCGACCGCGCGAACCAGACGGCCGCCGCGATCAGCAGCACCGCAACAACAACAAGGCCCACCATGGCCATAACACTCATTTCCATGCCCACCAGTCTAAAGACTCCCATCCACCGCAGCGCACGAAACCACGTCAACCGCGCACAAAACCATCCGGCCGCAGCCAACCTTCCTCCCGCACGGCGACGCCAGAGGAACATGCTTCCGTACGGCGATCCATATGCCAGGGGCTTCGTCCACATAACCCGATTTTTTGATTCCCGCCGCCACACGCACCGTAGTCTTGGCGGCAACACACGCACGAAACACCCCAGATGATACGTCAGGAGGTATATCATGGATGGGTGGGATGTCGAGCTGGCCCTCATCGAGGACTGGCGACGATGGTACGAGACGGTCGTCCCGGAAGCCGAACGACGCTACGACCGATACCTGCGCGACCTACAGGAGACGAAACAATGAAACACGTATCTTTCGAGGATTACATGACCAAACGCGGACTCACGGACGAAGACCTCGCCCCCCATCGGGAGCATATGGCGGAACGAGTCCGTCTCTATGAGCTCAGGGAAGCCCGCCAAGCCTGCTCCCTGACCCAGCGACAGCTCGCTTCCCACATGGGAGTCAGCCAGAAGCGCATCTGCGAGCTGGAGCGGGGCGACCTCGAACGCACACAGGTCTCCACCCTGAAACGCTACGTCGAAGGATTGGGCGGCATACTCCACATCAGCGCGTCCCTCCCCGGCCACGATCCCATCATCATCGTCTGAAAGCAGCGCGCAAACTCACGCCAATGCGGTCGAGCGAGCCTTTCACTCGCCGAGTCCTCCCGCTCCACGGCCATCGGCCCCGAGCAGGAGCATCGAACACGGCGGCGGACACCATCCGCCCCACCCCAACCAACACACCATAGAAGGAGCAACGCATGAACCAGCATCCCATCGCCACCGAAGAGGCGCCCGCCGCGCTCGGCCCCTACTCGCAGGGCTGGTACACCGACGACCAAGTGTACGCCTCCGGCCAGCTCGGCATCGACATGACCACCGGCAAACTCGCCGAAGGCGTCGAAGCCCAAGCCCGCGCCTCCATGCGCAATCTCGGCGCCGTCCTCAAAGCCGGCGGCAGCGGCTACGACCGCATCCTGAAGACCACCATCTTCCTCGCCGACCTCAACGACTTCGCCGCCGTCAACGCCGTCTACGCCGAATTCTTCGACGGCAACTACCCCGCCCGCAGCTGCGTGCAGGTCGCCGGCCTGCCCCTCGGTGGCCTCGTCGAAATCGAGTGCATCGCCACCCGCGGCTGACGCCCCATGCGGGACGCCGCCGAACGCATCGGACGGTGTCCCGCATGCACGACTAAGCTGGAACGCATGGCCAACTCCTCACGCATGACGTCGTACCAACGACGAGAACAGCTCATCCGCATCGGACGCGCGCTCTTCGCAGCCAAAGGATTCGAAGCCGTAAGCGTCGAGGAGATCGCCAACCACGCCAAAGTCTCCAAACCCATCGTCTACGAACACTTCGGAGGCAAGGAAGGACTGTACGCGGTCATCGTGGACCGTGAAATGCAGGCCCTCACCACCACCCTCACCGCCACACTCGACGATCCCACCATGCACCCGCGCCAAATCGTCGAAAGCACCGCGCTCGCCCTCCTCACCTACATCGAGGAAAACGCCGAAGGCTTCCAGGTCCTCTCCCGCGACTCGCCCAGCACCGACCCCTCCGGATCGTTCAGCTCCCTGCTCGGCGACATCTCCATGCGCGTCGAAGACCTGCTCACCGCCGCCTTCAAACGCCAGAAACTCTCCCCCAAAGGCGTGCCCTACTACGCGCAGATGCTCGTCGGCATGACCGTCTTCACCGGACAATACTGGGCCGACCGTCCCAAAGTCAGCAAGGAACAACTCGCCGCATACATCGTCGACCTCGCATGGCACGGTCTGTCCCGACTCGACTCCAAACCCAAGCTCGTCTTCGAAGGCGCCAAAGCCAAACGACCGCGCACCGAACACGACCCCACTCCATCGGAGGCGGACATCGAAGACCCCGCCGACTGACGCGCGCCGCGCCATCGGACGCACTCAGGGAAAAATCAGGGCGACCGAACATGCAGTCAGGGCGGCAGAACGCGTAACCGCCCTCCCCACGCCGAAGAACGGTGCTAGGGTGGCCAAGGAAACACGCCGAACACGCTGAGGAAACGAACGACTATGACACAACCGGCAACGACGAGGCCGACCCGCACGGCGGCGCACACAGCCAAAACGCTCACCTTCGTGGTGCCCGCCTACAACATGGAAGACTACCTCGAACGCTGCGTGCTCTCCCTCACCGCCGCCGCGCGCAACGACGACATCGAAGTCCTCATCATCGACGACGGATCCAAAGACGGCACCCTCGCCGCCGCACAGGACTTCGAACGCCGCTACCCGGGCATCGTGCGCGCCATCCACCAAGAGAACAAAGGCCACGGAGGAGCCGTCAACACCGGCATCGCCAACGCCTCCGGCGCCTACGTCAAAGTCGTCGACGCCGACGACTGGGTCGGACCCGAATCACTCGAACAGGTCATGGCCGTCCTACGCGAGGAAACCGCCAAAAACGAACCCATCGACATGCTCGTCACCAACTACGTGTACGACAAAGTCGGCAAACGGCGCAAACACGTCGTCAACTTCCGCCACGCCATGAAACCCGACGCCACCCTCACCTGGAACGATCTCGGACGCTTCGGACTCGCCGAATACATCCTCATGCACGCGCTCACCTACCGCACCGACATCGTGCGCGCCAGCGGCATGCGACTGCCCGAACACACCTTCTACGTGGACTTCATCTACGCCTACCAGCCGTTCCCCTGGGTCAAAACCATGCGCTACCTCGACACGCCCTTCTACCACTACTTCATCGGACGCGACGGGCAAAGCGTGCAGACCGACGTCATGATCAGACGCGTCGACCAGCTCATCCAAGTCAACCGGCACATGGTCGAAGCCACTCCCGAACGCGGCGACGTGCCCGAAGGCCTCTACCGGTACATGATCCACTTCCTCGCCATCGAAAGCTCCGTGGCCAGCGTGTTCCTCATCCTCTCGCGCGATCCCGCCAACTACGCTAAGAAAACGAAACTCTGGCAGGACCTCAAAGCGCACTCCGCCGCCATCCACCGCGACGTGCGCCGCAAACCCATGTCACGCGCGCTCAACCTGCCCGGCTCCGCAGGACGGTTCATCATCCGATGGGGATACCGCATCGCCGAACACGTGGTCGGATTCAACTGAGCGTCGGCCGCGGTCCCCGATTGGCACCCGGCTCGGCCGCGCTTGAAGACCGACCGGGACGCGACCGGGCGGCGGCGTTTCGTCATCCGTCTTCCCGCCCGAAAGACGGATAACGAAACGTCGGCGGACCGAATCGTCCCGATTGATGAACGCGGCTTGCGCAACCAAGGCCGATGAGTATACTCGCTTCGGTTTGTCCGCATACCAGACGCGCCGCACGAGCGAAAACCGCACACGGCATGCGGCACGCGGCACGCATACAGAACAAAGGAGTGAGAACATGTCGAACGAGCAGCAGAACGTCAAAAGCAAGAAGACCCTGATCATCGCCATCGTCGCCATCGTGGTGGTGGCCGCCATCGCGGTCGCCGCGTTCATGATGACCTCCGGCGGCAAGGCCTCCACGGAATCCGTCGAGAACTGCCAGCTGCAGGTCGAAGCGCTCGCCGCGCACCAGGACGCCCTCAAGCTCGCGCAGGAATCCGCCGACGAAGCCGCCAAGCTCACCGACAAGGATGTGGAGGACGCCTCCGTGCTGGACGACCTCAAGAACGCCCAGGCCGAAGTCGACGCGCTGGGCGAAGCCCCCACCTGCCCGACCGACGGCTCCCAGCAGGACGTGGACGCCGCCATCGAATCCGTGCGCGAGTACGCCGAGAATCTTCGCTCCGCCACCAGCGGCCTGGACGCCGCCGCGAAGGCCGTCATCTCCTCCAACGAAGCCCTCACCGGCTCCGAGGAGTAACGCCCGGCGGGGATTCCGGACGATATCGGACCGGATACTCGGACGATATCGGGACCGGGTGCCGCCGCAGCTCCGCAATTCCACGGCGCGCCTGATCTTGCCGCGAAAGGCCCGTATCCATGTTGCATGGTGCGGGCCTTTCCGCGTGTCGCCGCCTTGTCCGCCGCGCAGGGCGGACGGCGGACAGGGCTCGGCACATACGGCGCTGACCGCCGCACCCCGTTATCACCCTATTGTCCCCTGTCATGGCCGCATGACGGGGGATTCTTTCAGGAGCGTCCGGCGCGGCGGGAATTCGGCGCACCTCACGAGGATGAGTATGTATGCAAGGCAACGCTCCATGCCGCACAGGCATCGCACTTGGCCGCGCTGCGGGTTTCCTGCGCGGTTTGAGCGAACAAGTGCGCGTTTAGCGAGACATGTGCGCACCCCGCTTCCGGAGAACGTCCTTTCCGGCACGCCAAGGCAAAACGTCGCTTCGTGAAAATGGCTTCATTCCAGGCTTTCTTGGGAAGCTGACCTTTGAGCGACCGCGCGAATCCCCGTTGCTTCACGGGGAGGGTGCGCACACGTCTCCCAAAACGCGCACATGTCACTTCAAACGACGCATGACACCTCACCGATGACGCACGAATCTCCTTCACCAGCACACCAGTCCCCCTGTCGCCGGCCAAGACCGCCGGCCAAAGCCGCAAGCCAAAGTACCGCTCAAGGATGCCGGCCAAAAGGTGGACGCGCACTGCATGGCGGCATCGCCGCGCAACCTACGCGCCGCGGATACGATGACCTCGTGCACCCCGACCTAGCCGCTCCGCACGCCACCGCTCCGCACGCCACCGCTCCACTCATGCCCCTTCCCTACCTATCCGCGTTATCACACTCCGATGCCCACCACCCTCCGCACACCCCACCGCCCTCCGCACACCCCACCACCCTTCATACACCCCATAACAACGCTTCATCCACAGGCCCGCGCAGCCTCATCAACCGCCCCGAATACCGGTTTCCCTTCATTCCCGAAAACTCCTACGCTGGCCGCATGAACACTCCAACACCCAGCAATACATTGCGGCGGCTGGCGGAAGACCGGCTTGAGGAGTTCACCAAGGTGGACGCGCTCCTCAAGCGTCACCGCACGCATATCGGCCGCGACGGCATCGAATGCGGCCTGACTTCCGCCCTACGCCTTGAGGGGATAGAGCTCCCCCTCATTCCCCGTAACGCCCCGTATGCGGCGAAGCTCGACGTGGTTCATCTCATGGTGGATTCCGCGTCGGCGCGACGTCGCTGGAAGGGCGCGCGTTTCCATCTCGCCACCCAACCGGCGCTGAACGCCCTCCCGGAGGAACGCCGGCATGAGTATGCGCCACGGCATATCGCACCGGACGTGTACGTCACGCATCCGCTGCTGACGTGGGCGCAGATGTCTCGCACGCTCGACCACGAGGAGTTGACCGTATTGGCGGATTCGATGATGCGGCGCAATCATCCGTCGATGCATTTCACTCCGGATGATTTCCGTGAACTGATGACGCTGCTGCCCGCGGGGCAGGGGTTCAAGGGTCGGGCGAAATGCCTGTGGGCGTGCGAGATGATGCGGGAGAACACGGATTCCTCAATGGAGACGCGCATGCGACTGAAGCTGTGGGGCGAGTCAATTCCGGAACTGCAGGGTTTGGTGGTGAACCATCGAATCACGGTGGACGGGGATGAAGACGGAAGCGGGGACGGGAACGGGTTCGACGGCCGAAGCGGAAGCCGAGGGCGGAACGGCATCGGGTCGACGCTGTTTCTGGATATGGCGCTGCCGGAGCTACGTATCGGCATCGAGTACGCGGGTCGGCATCATGCGGAGCAGTGGTCGGCGGACCTGTCACGGCAGACGGCGATCGCGGCTTCCGGCTGGACGCTGCTGTCCGCGAGCCATGAGACGATGTCGGACCCTGCGCGATGGCGTGAGTTCGTCTCCCACCTCGCCACCCAGATCCTCCGCAGCACCACATAACGGGTGGGTGATAGCCCCTTTCAAACCCCCTTGGTTTCGTAATCCGAAAAGGCGCGTACACTGTTGCCGTCCGTAATCGATAGGCAGGAGAAGTCGTCATGGTGCAGTCGCCGTCGTCCAATCGCCCGGTCCCCGATCAGCCGTCACCATTGGAGGGGGTCGAGTCGCTAGGGAAAACCGAGCTGCCGTTCCTCACCGGACACGACGACGGCCAAGGCTCCGGAGGCGATGAAGTCCGGGGCGTCGGTCAGACCATCGACCAGCCCATTGGACAAACCCACGAACGGAAAGGCGAGCTGGACGACCCGCAGCTGCCGCCGATCACCGCGGTGCCGATGTTCGCGTCGATGCCGGCGGGACCGGTGGCCCCAGTGGACCAGGTGGGTCAGGTGGGTCAGGCGGGCCCTCTGGGTGGGCCGGAGCTTGCCGCACCGTTGCCGTTGGTGTCCGTGATCGTGCCGGTGTACAACGCGCAGGAGTATGTGCGCTACTGCGTGGATTCGATTCTGCGGCAGAGCCATCGGAATCTGGAGGTGATTCTGGTGGACGACGGCGCCACGGACGACAGTCCCATCATTCTGGACGAGTATGCGCGCCGCGACGACCGCGTGCGGGTGATCCATCAGGAGAACGGCGGCATCGCGAAGGCGCAGAACGCGGGCTTGGATGCGGCGCATGGCGAGTACATCGCGTTCGCGGACAATGATGACATTCTCGACCGGCGCAATATCGAACTGCTGTTGCATGCGTTGGTGCGTACAGGCGCGGATATGAGCAAGGCGCGTTGGCGTCAGTTCGGCGTTTCGCAGTTGTATGCGGTGGCCGAGGAGGCCGCGGCGGGCGCGAAGGAGCCGGAGCGTATTTCCGTGTTCGAGAATCCGCTGCACGCGTATCAGACGGTGTTCTGCAAGAGTCTGCGTCTGGCCGGGTCGAAGCTGGGCCGCAATACGGAGGCGCGGTATTTCAATGAGGCGAATTGGTGCCGATTGTACCGCCGTGCATTGTGGGACGACGTGCGTTTCCCGGAGGGCATGTATGCGCAGGATACGGCTGTTGCGGGCGAACTGTACGTGCGGATGAACAAAGTCGCGGATATTGACGTGAATTTGTATAACTGGCTGCAGCGTCCGGAGTCCGTCACGCACAATAAGCGCGATGCGGCGTTCCACCACGATCATGTCGTCGCTGCAGCGCGAAATTTCCGCTTGTGTTTGGAACATGACGTGCATCCGTATCGCAGCTATTACACGTTGTTGAATGCCGTGCATGACGAGCGCACCGCCCCGGATTTCCAAGATCCGTCCAATCAGGCGCAGCATGAGGCCGATGTGGCGCAGATGCGCGAGTTGCTGTCCCAATTGCCGCCGCATCATCGCGCCCTGTGCGCCTCGACCCGTCTGATCCGCCTAGCCGAAAAGCAGGTCTACGACGCCAGAATCAAAAACATGCAGTGACCGCTCAGGAACCGCGCCGACAGAATATCTGAGTGCGGGACTGTCCCACTGCCGACTCCAAATTTATAGAAGCTATAAAATATAGTCACAGAAGAGACAATCTCGCGCGGTAGTGTCCGATATTTTGTGGCCTTCGCCAGTTTGTATGGCGGAGGCCCAGAAATATGAACAGCTTGAGGAATGATGGGATGCCCATAGGCACAATAGGCATCCCATCATTCACTTCAAGTCATACCACTTCAGACGCATCTCCTCTCTCAGTCCGCATTCACCGTATCTCCTCGAACGGCTCATAGGTCTGTTCACTGATGAATTCGTAGTAACGAATCCCCTCCCATTGTGTGCTATCGCCGAATTCCAGTAGACGCACGTTCCGGTTGTCATAAGTAGCCGCATACAACGTCTTACTTTGAATGTCGTAGACGACCGTGTATTGGGTCCATGGCACGAGGATTTCACCACCCGACCTGATACGTAGAGCGCCTTTGGGCGTATTGACGGTAGTCAGCAGTTGAAACACTTCGTTCACGGCGTGCGCGTCGTGCACTTTTAATGACATGAGTTTGGCATACGCGGCTCTCAGGAATCGACTTTCCGGCTTGTAGTCACTGGGGATATCAATGAGCCCGGAGCAGGTTTCTTCGAGGCCGATTCGCTCGATGGGTTCTTCCACCGAGTAGGTGTATGTACGGCAAGTGGAGCGTTCCAAATGGGTCTTCAAATTGTGTAGATGCCAATCGAATGTGGGAGCATTGGCGAATACACCAACGGGATTCTCAAAAATGCGGAATCCGTTCTCCTGTGACGGCTCCACAACGATGGATCGGCCGGTGTCGTCTTGGAAGACGGCATGCTGGGGCACTGACATGCCCATCATGGGACCAGGCTCGTTGACGATGCCGAGTTCCGAGTTCAGACGTTCCTTGATTTCATCCAAAGAACCGTATTGGGTGAGAATCCAGGTGACGAGTTCTTCTCCGCGCAATGCCTTCTTGCCGGAGGCATCGATGGTGGCGCGATCGACGTAACGGTAGAAATGGTCGAAGTAGAATGATCCGCCGCAAATGCCGTGTTCATTGATGCCGTCAAGGATGACCGGATGCTGGTGCACGTCCTGCGCCCATGCGATGCCCATGACCGCGTATCGTGTGGTGATTGGGGTGTAGGTGGATTCGATGGTGGTGCCGGCGGGGATTTTCATTCCGGCGTATTCGAATTCCTGTTCAAAGTCTTGGCTACGCCCCCAGTAAGGATGTCCTTCTTGGCTGACGATGGAGATGCCTGTGCACATGTCTTCACTCCTTGCTGGTGAGGGCTTCGTTTTTGGCGGAGGGAATGGCGGCGATGACCGCTCCGATAAGGGCGACTACGGTGCCGATGAGGGTCATGGCGTAAATCTGCGCGCCCAGCGCAGGAATCAGCCAGTCGATGAGTACGGATCCGATGAGCTGTCCGGCAGTGGAGGCAAGTCCCAGCAGCAGGAGTCCCAGCCCACGTACGAGCAGTGCCATCAATGCGATGGACAGCAGTCCCAGCGGGCCTCCCAGATACATCCACCATTGGGAGGGCAGATGGAAGGCGACCTGCCCCATGGCAACACGTACGATGAGGGCGATGGCGAGCACGGTGAAACCCACGATGAAGTTCCATGTGATGGCGACCAGCATGGAACCGGTTTCGCGTGCGACTGCGGAGTTGCCGGCCGGCTGCCATCCGGCCAGAAGGCCCGCCATGAACGGCAGGATAGCCATACCGATGACCGAGGGAGCCTGCCAGTTGGGAGAGACCACCATGATGGTGGCGGCGATAGCGAGCAGTGCGCCGAGGACGCGGGGCAGGTTGAACGGCTGCTTGACGTCCACTCCAATGCCGAAACGGTCGCAGAGGAGGCCGGAGAGCACCATGCCGCAAATCAGTGTGGTTTGGAAAGTGGCCACGCCAAGCACCGATGCAGAGGCTCCCTCGGAGAATACGACCATTGCGCCGCAGAGTCCGGCCAGCCAGCTCCACCAAGGGATGTTGTTGGCTTTGATCTTGCTGGGGATGGAAGCGAACTGTCTGCGGGTGGAAGAACGCGCCAGAATGATGATGGCCATGACCACCAGTCCGGATCCGAACGACACTACCGCGGAGGCGTTGCCATCGCCGAGTTCCACGCCTACCTGTCCGTTCACGGCCGACTGCATCGGGGAGAGCATGCCAGCCAACACCGTTGCGATGAACAGCAGGGGAACCATGTATGTTTTCTTGTTCATTGTCCTTGACCTTTCATGAAAGCCCACAACGCCGATGATGTGGGCTTAACACTGTTTGTAACGTACGTCGTTGTAGTTTTGTGGTGAGATTGAAGGTCTTGCGCGTCTGTCTTTCAGCTGAATCGCCCGGCGATCCAGTCCACGCAGTTGGAAAACAACGTCGGATACCCCTCCCACGTCATGAATTCATCCGGAGCCCAGTGCGGGGAAATATCGGAAGCGAACGCCAGAGTACGCCCACGGCCATATTCGCCGACTGCCAGCATTGGATTTCCTTCAACGGACATCAACACTTTCGCGTTCTCTTTGACATCAAGAAGCTGGTATCCCAGCAGGGCGGGAACCGGCCCCAAACCGTTCACGATGGGATGGTTCATAACGATTTCGGGCGTGACTCCTTGAGGTTTTTCCACGCGATCGTCATAGGGTGAGATGTTCACCGGCAATATCCGCTCCACGGCAGTGCCATGGTAGTGCGCCTTGCCTTCGAATCCCGCAAAGGACAGGTATCCTCCCGCCATCATCAGACCGTGTCCGGCCGCTACCCATTCGGCCAGCAGGTCAAGACGGTTGGCCGAAGCGCGCCCCTGCGCGAACACTTGGTTGGGTAACAACAGGGAATTGCTGCCGATATCGGAAAGAATGACCACATCGTAGGCATCGAGTTCTTCCCGACTCCAAGGGAATCGCTCCGGCACATCGTGGGCGCATAAATGGGTGACGTCATGCCCTTTGCCGCGCAGGGCGGCGAGGAAGGCCTCGCAGCCGATCTCCAGTTTGGTCGTAGTGAACGAGTCGAATCCTTTGTATTCCGTTGTGGTGGAGATCCATGATTCTCCCGCCAACAATACTTTGGCCATCCGCCCAGCCTCCTTGTCTTGGTCGCGGACTTTTTGCTTCGGCGCTCCTTGGCGAAGTCATCCGCCTTCGGATTACCTGCCCCTAGAATACATCTTTTGCGCAGTTTGCGCAAAAGACACGCCACAAACATGCGGCAAGACACACGTCCCGTAGCTCAGCCATCCTTTTCATTGCGCAATAATTTGCGCAAATTTAATTTTTGCGCAACAATAAGTACCAGCAAGCCACGGCAACTCAATGCGCGGCTCACACTAGGACGAAGAGATGCGGAGCAGTAATGTCCATCACCCAAGTGGCCAAGGAAGCGGGAGTCTCCCCCTCCACCGTCTCGCGATACCTCCGAGGTTCGTTGGACGTCAATCCCGAAACGGCGAAACGCATCAATGATGCGGCCTGCCGGTTTGGGTACACGGCACGTTCATCCAAAAACGCCAGCACTCTGCTGGCCCTTGTCGTGCCGGAACTCGGCAATCCGTTCTACAGCGCGCTCAGCCAGAGCATCGCCACCACCGCCGATGCCGCGGGTTTTCAAGTGGACATCAAGATTTCCCAAGGTAACGCCGTTCAGGAAACCGCGCTAGTGGAAGAAATCGCCCGCAGTCGCCGCTATCACGGACTGTTGTACGCCGGTCTGAACAGTCACAACGACGCCTTAAGACGTCTGATTCCAGCCGGCATCCGCGTCGTGGTCATGGACGAGCTCATGGACGACCCCTCATTGCCCCCCATGAGCATCGTCACCGTGGACAACTATTCCGGCGCCTATCAGGCGGTCCGATACCTGCTTTCACTGGGGCATAGGCGCATCGCATACCTTTCCGGACCGAAAGGTTTGAGCACCACATCGGAACGCCTGCGAGGATACACCGATGCGCTCTCCGCGGCCGGCATCGCCCTCGATGCCAGCATCATCTTTTCCGGACCGTATACCGAGGAATTCGGCAGCAGCATCTTCACGTATCTCATCGAAAACGACGAGCAACCCACCGCCATCTTCTGCAGTTCGGATGTCGCCGCCATCGGACTGCTGGGAGCCGCCGAACAGTACGGGCTTAAGATTCCAGATGACCTCTCCGTCATCGGATGCGACGGCATTCACGTGGGACAATGGCTGCGCCCCAGCCTTACCACACTGCGTCAGCCCATAGAGGACATCGCCCGCAGTGCCGTGGAGCTGGTGCTGTCGAACGGCTCCCCTCAGCAGATTCAGCTGCCGCTCAGCTTGGTCATCCGTGATTCCACCCAGCGTAGAACGAGATGAAAGCCAAAGACCAACAATCGAACCTTCGTTTCGGACATTTGCGCGAAGGGCGACGGCCGCATCAGCCATCGCCCGACTCGCCTCATCTCAGTACGTCACGAAATCCAGATCTTTGAGATATCCCTTGCCGATGGTCATGTCATATTGGATGAGCCGATAATCCTGAAGCAGGTTTCGCTGTTCATCAGTCAGGGCGTCCTCACCGATTCGCATACCTGCTGAATCCAGATATACCGGGAAATCCCCTCCGTCGCCTGCGGCACCGGCGGGACCAATCGCCGCGATCGCCTCACGCATCCGTGTTAGGAAAGCGAGGTAGGGCGTCACCGTGGCATCCATATGCTGTGCAGCGAGTGCCATGAAATAGTTGGACGAGGTGACGCCGGCGTTGTCGTCGTCAAGCTTCGTCTCGGCGGAGGCGGAAGCGGCGTTGGACCAGATGAAGTAGTCGGTCATATGCAGGGACAGTTGGTCGATGTTTTCATTGCCGACCGCGTGTGTGTAGATGCCGGGCAGGTGGTCGCCGTAGAAGACGACGGTGATGGGCTTGTCGATGGCATCCAACGTGTTCAGAAAGTTCTGCGTGGCCTCGTCGGTGTATTCAAGGCCTTTTGCGTAGGTTTCCACGTCAGCGCGTTCCCAGTCGTTGGCGTATTCGGAAGCATCGTAGTCCTTGTATTCGTTGTCCGCATACCAGTCGTAGTAGGGCATGTGGTTCTGCATGGTGATGACCTGCAGGAATTGGCTGCCGTTCGCATCGTTCACGGTGTCCACGATGTCTTGGTAGAGTGCCGCGTCCGAGATGTGCTCATTGTCGTCGATGGTGTCCGTGTGGGTCAGATAGTCGGGTCCGTCTTCCGTGTGGAAGGTAGAGAACCCGAACTTCTTGTAGTTCGTCCCACGGAAGTACATGGAACGGTTGAAGGAGTGGAATGCTTCCGAACCGTCCGTGTCGACATCGTCATTCCACAGTTGGTTGAAGCTTTCAGTCCACTTTTGGGTGGGTACGAGCTGTTGGTATGCAACGGCGAGCGAATGGTTGAAGTTGGCCATGCTCAGTCCGGTGAGGGCCTGGTATTCGATGTTGGCGGTGCCTCCGCCGTATCCGGTGGATAGGGCCAGGCCGGAGGTGGTGTGCTGTTTGATGTCACGGATGTACTGCATCGGGTCGTTGTCCAGTGCGATGCCGGGGACGCGCGTCGGGTCGGAGAGCGATTCGGACAGAACCATGATGACCGTACTGTCCGTGAGTTGGCCGACGCGTTCCGCGTTGATGCGTTTGGCTTGCTGCCGGTAACGTTTGGCGATGTTCCGCATGGTGTCTTCGCTGTAGTTCGCGGGTTCGTCCATGGCGGTGACGTGCACATAGCGAGCGAAGCCGAGGACGTATCCGTTCTGCTGCATGTCCTGCGTGGGGTCGAACAGTATCGCGGAATCGGACATGTCTTTAACGAACTTTTTGGCCCAGGTGTTCGGCGTGTTGACGTTCCACATGAAGGTGAACAGCTGGCTGAACAGCAGCAGGGTAAGGGTGATGCGTGCGATGATGCCGATGTAGTTACGGCTTTTCAGCCATCGCATGACGACCGTCCTCACACGGCGTTCTTTTTTCTCGGGGGTAAGAACGGACGAATCGGCAGTGGCAGCAGCAGCGTCAACACAACCGGAACGGACGCGTCTGCGCATGGGGATGAGCGATCGTCGCGAGTCGATGATGAAGAGGCAGAGTGATACGCCTGCGCAGATGAGCAGAAAGGTGATGACGCCGTGCAGGAGGGGAAGCCCGCTTTCGGGGATAAATGAGGCGATTTCGCCGGGGTTGCCGATGAAGTTGAGGTCCGGCGGAATCAACGGCTCGTTGCGTAGGGTGATTTTGAAATAGTTGGCCGTGGCCAGACTGCCGATGAGCACGATGAACAGCGGCGTGGCGATCCAGAATCGGTTGATGAGGACGATGAGCAGACAGTACAAGCCCACCAACACCGCATATCCGACGAGGAACTGCCTGTCTCCGCTCAGCCACATTTTGGTGACGAATGCGGTGAGTTTCTTCGGTGCGAACTTGGGATACAAGCTGGCCTGCAACGCCATGACGCCGATGGCGGGCAACGCCACGACGAACAGTGTGTACAACACGTATGAGAAGGGGAACCACCCGTGCCTGAGCAAGGACCAGATGGCTCTGCCGCATCGTCTGGCGGCGCTGGTCACGATACTCAAGATGCGGGTGACGATCGGGGAACTGGCGGCGCGATTCGCGGATGTCTCACTGTCCGTTTCCGCTTCATCGGCCATGCTGGCCGCGGTTGCCGTCGCCGTGCTTAGACCATGCGCATAAGCACCGTCTTCAGGGAGGCGTTCGTCCTTGGATATGGTCTCGGTTTTCATTGCCATGCTGACGATTCCGGTGGCATCGGTGTTGGAATCATCAATCGGCATGACCTGCACATCATGTTCGGTATCGGATGTCGGGGGGGGTGCCACGTGCGTGGAGGAGCGGCTCGCATTGCCGCTCTTCGAACCTTTATAGATGTATATCGATGAGCGTCCGACCGTATGGTCGGACCGTCGCCGTGGGGTTCCATCCATTGTGGTCTTCGTCCTGTGGTCCTTCGACTCCACTTGCTCGCTCCTCCATGATGTTTGTCCGTCTATGGCGTCGTTGTCCGCACCGCGCGCATCACGGAACGGACATTCCCTGTATGTCCTGCATGTTTCTGACGTTGCCTTGCCCATGGCGGATGCGGCAATGTTCGCCTTTGAATGCCAATGGGGCTGTATGTTCAGACAATGCTGAATCATACAGCCCCGTAAGACATGCGGTTGCGTCAGTGTTCGTGCCGCTGTTGTTCGGAACTCTCCAAGGACTGTTCCGAGATGGCCTGTTCGTCTTCCAAGTCCACGCTGATGGCCGTACGCACGCCCTTCCATTTTTCTATGACGAACAGCGGGTTGAAGACCAGCCAGTACAGTTTCCTCTTCCACGTGTATTGTCCGTCGCGCAGGATGAACAGGCTTCCCAAGGTGAGGGCTCGTACCACTTGTTTGATGACGAACGGGACCGGGATGGGGTCCATGGTTTTGCCTACGCGGCGTACACCCACGATTTCGTCGAACATGCGCTTCTTGTAGTCGCGGAGTTTGATTTCGTTGGTGTGTACGACGTTCGCACGCGGCGCGTAGGCCTTCATGTAGCCGTGGCGGATGAGGTCCTCGCCGAATTTCTGGTCTTCCGCATAGGGGATGTCCTGATAAGGCACGTCGCTCAGCAGCACGGATTTGCGCGCGGCCGAGTTCACATCCGAGTAGAACGTGACGAGGTCGAAGAGCTGTTGCGAGTTGACGAATTCGTCTTGGTAGAACAGCGTCGTACCGAAGTCCGGACCGAATTGGCGGAAGGTGCGGATGATTTCCTCTTTGAGCAGCGGGAGCGCCGTGGGACGGGGATCCTGCTTGCCCATCACGCCCACGACTTGCGGGAACCGTTCGAGCGGTTGGATGATTTCGTACAGCCAACGGTCATGTGCGGGGGTCGCATCCTGGGTGAGGTAGACGACATATTCGCCTCGCGCCTTTTCCGCCGCCTGTTGGCGCACACGCCCGTGGGAGAATTCCGCTTTGGCGATGGTTTCGTACCGGAAGTGCCGGAACTTCGGCGCCCATGCACGGATGATGTCGGGCGTGCGGTCTTTGGAGCTGGTGTCGATGACGAGAATCTCGTATTCGAAGTCGACTTTCTGCCTATGCAGGGCGCCGAAGAGCTCGTCCAGGTTGTCCTCACCGTAATAGGTGGGGATGAAGACGGTGGCTTTGATGTCAGTCATGGTGTTGCGTGGTGGCCTCTCGTAGGATGATGCGTTCGAACTTGGCGTAGGAAGCGTCCCAGGAGGCGCTTTCCGCCCGCTTGGAGACGCGCTGGCAGCGTGCTTCGATGTCCGGATCGGTCACCACGGCGTCCAGACCATGGGCGAGTTCGATGGGCGAGTCAAGCGTATAGACGATGTCCTGGTTTTCTCCGATGACCATGCGGTTGTTGTCTCCGTCGTTCATGACGGGCACACAGCCGGCGGCCAGCAGTTCCAACGGCAGCAGGGATGCGTTGGTGAGCGACAGGACGAGGCATGCTTGGGATTCGTGGTAGATGTCCGCGAGTTGCGCTGGGCTGACGATACCTCGATTTTCATAAGGGAACGGAATGTCGTAGTCGGACACGTCCCAGCCGAAGAACACGATCTTGTAGTCGGGGTGCATGCGATGGAATTTGGCCAAGGCGAGCACTCCAATCTCGAAGGCGCGGCGTTCCGTGACGGGACGTCCGTAGAAGCAGATCTGCTTCTTCTTGGGCGTGTTGGCCTTCGGCTTGTAGATGTCGAGGTCGGCACCGAAGTCGAAGTAGTCGGCGGGCATGCCGAACTCACCCACTTTCTTGGTGAGCCATCGGCCGGCGGTGACACCGTAGAAGCCGAAACGGTAGGTGTTTTCAGCAAGCACGGACTTGGATCCCATACCGTAGAAGAGCGGCTCGTAATCCTGCACGAAGTACATCTTGTGGGCGTTGGTCTTCATGTTGAAGACGGGGTATGCGGTTTCCCAACCGGTGGCGAACAGCACGTCCAATTCCACGTGTTCGATATCCTTCACCGGCACACAGCGCACGTCAATGTCGAAGTGCTCCTTGAGCAGCTGGTGCGAGTAGTCTGCCGGCTGCTGCGCGATGCTTTCGTAGATGAAGAACGTGACGTTATGACCGCGTTCCTGCAACGATTTGGCGAATCGTGCGATGGTGTGCTGCCCGCCACTGCCCACGCTGATGGGAGAGAGCACCCATCCCACGTTGAGTTTGCTCTTGTCCACCTTGGCGGGCTTCTCATACGGTTTGGCCACGAAGTCCGCCGCCACCACATCCTCCGCGGACGTCATCACATCAATGGCCCGCTTGGCCACCACATTCTGGACCACCGGCGCTTTCCGGGCCTTACGCTTGAGAAAATCAAGCGTCCGCCTGATGGCGGTTTTCAGACCATTATGTCGAACATACTGAAAGAACGCCTCAACATATCGCATAGTTCACTTCCCCATGGTTCTCTTAAGAAGCCGAACAGGAGCGGATACCATTCGGCCTGCCTTCCACGTCCTGGATTCATAAATGGCATCGATTTGGGCGAGTAGCCGCTCTTGTTCTTCGCGCTCGCCCTCATACTGTGCATGCAATGTCTCGTACTGTGTTTGCAACGCCTCATAGTGGGTACGCAAATCATCATATTGCTCTTGCAGCCACGCTTTATCACCAGACAGCAATAGTGCCGTATTCAAAGAGTGGAAACCGCGAGTAAAAAGACGTGCATACGCCTCATTCATTGCAATACGTGAAAAGTCAACCGTACGGAACGTCTTGCCGTTATCATATCCGGTAAAAGCGGCGGCAGCTGCAATCAACTTCTCACGAAGCGGCAGATACCGTTCCGGATTTGCCGGAGGATTGTCCACATCGAATAGGCTATAGTCGTTCAGATAGTCGATATCCGTAGCTTTGTTGACCAAGTCATCCAAGCCAGCATAACGGCGCGAATCATATTTCGCATGATCCATCACCAGAAACACAGGAGTGCCCAAAGCAAGGGACGGCAGCATGGCATGCAGTCGAGTGGTCACCACGGCATGAGCCGACTGGTAGAGGAACAGGAAGTATTCCGCCAACTGGAAACGATCATCTCTACTCATGTCCGCGTCGAAGTAGGGGGACGATTCAATGACAGGACGTTTTGTCTTTTGACGCAGCATGTCAACGACAGCCTGCGGCAGATCGACGGCGAGAATATAATCCTGCTTCTCCACGTCCGGATCCGCCTGCAACGTCAAGGTCATGCACCCAGAGAAGTATGCTTCAACGCCGTGTCGGCGCAGAAACTCCATCGTGGACAGATCTCGCGCGCCAACCGGACCATGGCTATTGAGATATGCCACGCTCTCCGGAGAGAAAAACGCCTCACCTACCTGCAGGTCGGCCTGATCCACATACATGGATGCCAACAGCGGATGAATCTTCTCACTTGCTGGGGGCCATGCATACGGAGGGTGCATGAACCATCCGTTCATGATGACCTTCGTATCTTCTTGAGGTTCCCATTGACCGATATGGTCGCGTTCTACGTAGGTGTCTACTTTCGGCAGGAAACGCCTAGCGGCGATGCTCTGAATCTCATCGCCTATGTTTTCGGTCTCATATGAGAAAAGGCCGTACTGCATGATTAACCTTCCTGCGTGGTGACGATGAAATCGAATGGAGGCTTCCAGTTCTGGCTGATATCGACAGGCGCATGCACCTCGAACAGCATCACATTATTGGCCATGAGGTAGTTGTCACTGCGATCGGCTTTCTTCACTGCAACTTGTACGGAGAAGATGCCGTTGGGGAAGATATTGTCGATTTCCAGATGGATATGCGACTTATGCCCCGCAGTGAAGTCGATATGCTGGTTGACGTTCTTGTCGTCGGAAGCGACACGGAAGACGATTTCTCCGACCTCGCTGTTGATGACAAATGTGAAGACAGCATCCTCCAAAGTACGCTTTGCCTTAAGGTCGATGTCGAAGGCCAATTTGTCTTGGTTGACGCTGTGGGATATGGAGACATCCACATTCTCACGACGCTGTCGTTCCACTTCTTCCTTTTCTTTCCGCCTCTCGTCCTCAGCTTCGGTACCGGAGAACTGAGATTCGAGACTGGCCAGATCCAGACGCTGATTGTTGAGCTCTTGGTAGGCTTGGGCCACTTCCAACGGAGAGCCGTCGATCTTCAGGTCTCCGTCATGAATCAGAATCGCCCGGTTGCAGAACCTTTGGACGGAATCCATGGAATGCGTCACGAGAATCACGGTCTTTTTCTCACGTCGGAGCTTGGCGAAGTATGCATAGCATTTACGCTGGAACGCCTCATCACCAACGGCGAGAATCTCGTCGAGAAGCAGGATATCGGACTGTGCGCGAATTGCCATGGAGAAGGCAAGGCGCACCAACATACCACTGGAGTAGTTTTTGATTTTCTGCTCCATAAAGTCACCGAGTTCGGCGAAGTTGACGATATCGTCATACATCGCGTCGATTTCCTTGGTGGAGAAGCCCATCAGCGCACCATTAAGGTACACATTGTCATGCCCCGTCAGCTCAGGACTGAAGCCGACTCCCAACTCAATGAACGGGACAAGCACACCGTTGATATCGATGCTACCCTCTTCAGGGTAGTAAATCTGGGCCATCAATTTCAGCAGTGTGCTTTTGCCGCTGCCGTTCCTGCCGACGATGCCGATAAAGTCACCTTTGTTGATGGTGAAAGAGATATCTCGGAGCACCTGATGCTCTTCATAGCCTTTTTTGCCGCTCAAGGTATTGAAGATGGCCTGCTTCAGGCTGGATGCCTTTTCCAGAGGAAGCTTGAAACTCTTGGAAACGTGGGAAACCTGAATAGCGATTTCTTTGGCTTTCTTGGAATCATCCATCGTCACATCACCTCAGCAAACTTCTTGGAGCTCTTTCCGAAGTACCAAGCTCCAAACGCCAATACAATGAGCACAATACCCATGGGAATGATTCCAATCAGTGGAGCATCCCACATGGTCCACAAGGTCTGCGTGTAATCCGTCACCAAGTTATAGCGAATATCCTGAATGACCTGCGCCATCGGGCTCAACATCATCAGCTTCGCCATGAACGGATGCGTTGCGCTGACCATGGTAATCGGATAGATGATGGGTGTTCCATAGAAGAAGAGCTGCAGAGCTACTTCCCAGAGATAGCCGACATCGCGGTATTTGACGAACAGCGATCCCAGCAACAGGCCAATGCCCAAAGCAAGCAGATACATCTCAATGATGTTCAACGGCAGCAGCAGGATGGTCCAGCGGAACTTCACGCCAGTCAGCAGTGCGAACACCAGCACGACCAGAAGGTTGAAGAACAGATTGATCAGCGCCGAGATGGTTCCGGAAAGAACGATGATGTACTTAGGGAAGTTGATCTTACGGATGAGGTCACCGCGCGACACCACCGCTTGCAGACCTTGCGTCGTCGCTTCAGCGAAGAAGGTCCAGAACGAAATTCCCGCCAAGAGATAGACGGCATAGTTCGGAATGTCGCCTCCCATTGCCAAGAACTTCGCGAACACGATGTACATTACAGCGAACAGCATCAATGGCTTCAAAATCGACCAAAGATAGCCGAGCGCCGACTGCTGGTATCGCAACTTAAAGTCCGTGACCGTCAACTCCCGCAAAAGCACACGGTTTCTCTTACTAAACAGTTTCAATCTTTCTCCTTGAATTAAAGGCACTCGCGTAAGAGTTATCAAAAGAACTAGTCAATAGTATACAATACATGGTATAAGATTTTGTAGTCATCGCTTTTTAAGTTCTCACAGATTATTATAAATACAATATTCTCGATAAGTAAATATGTTCTCAGAACTGATTTTAGACTTAAGGAAATTCAAAAAATCACCCTCCAGAGGGATTGTAACAAAAAGAACCAGTCGCTTTTTAGGACGTGAACAACAGACATAGAAAAGATTCCTATTTCTTTCATAAGATTTCATTTCTTTAGCAGAAAGGGAATCTTTACCATAAGCCATCGGAAGATACTTCTCAAATTGATACTGATTCCACCCTTTGCCAATGACGAATACAACATTATCGTACTCTTCTCCCTTTACCCCATGTTCAGTAGAAAAAATAGATTCTGGGCGCAAGAAGCCTATTGCGGAAATAAATTCAGAGTAGCGTAAATCAAACAACTGCCGCAACGATTTATCATTTCTGTATATATCGTTGGGATTCTTTCTATATCGAGCGACATCCCTTTCTATTTCACTAGGACAAGGTATCAGAGAAGTTGCCAAAAGTACATCCACTACGTCTGACACACATCTGGATCTAGCCTCACGCAGTTGTTCAAATAGCCGTAGCCATTCAAATTTGTCGCTCTTTAAAAGCACGAGCTGCCGACCAGAACCTAAAATATCGCTTACCGCGACGGCATCTTGATTTTTTAAGGCCCCGTAAATAGGTTCAACAATATTCATGAAGAACAGTAAAAAACTGTCCTCTTGATTACGAAAAGAATCCCCTAGGATATCTAATAGATTATTGTATCCCTGCTGACGCGCAAGAACTTTATGTGTAATCATGAGAATTTTTACAGTCTCACCTTCCGAGGCCTTTCTCTTTAACAGAGATTCAATCCCATAGAGTAGATCACTTATCTCTTCAATTGGGAGATCATCCTTAAAATAAACTTCTTTTCGACGCTCACCTTCATAGTCATTACAGGAAACCACAGACACTTCACCCTCAAAGCCATCTATTGCAGAATCTTGCGGTAGATCAGGGCGAATATTATTCAAGAAGCGAACAATTTTGGGAGCTGACCGGAAGTTTGCCGGTTTTTTAATTTCTTCAATCTGTTCCGTATTTTTAATATACCCACAGGCGTTATTAGACTGGTAGATAGTCTGCCATGAATCTCCAAAAAAACCAAAACGTGGGCCGCTATTAGTTTCTATGAAATAGTTTAGGAATTTATCGATTATGGGACGATATGTATCCTGATACTCATCAATAAGTATTAGTGAATACCGACCGCTAAAAAGTCTTCTAAATTTTTCATTATCTAGAAGCAAACAAAACAAGGTGAGAACATCATCATGTCCTAAATATAAAATATTATCTTTCACGTAACGATGTCCGAGAGTATAGGTCACTTCTTTAATTTCAGAAAGACCTATCGGAGAATTAAAATTTACAAGACCTTCAATAGAAGAGAGCAATGATTGCTGGTACTGCTTTATTGAATTCCAAGCAAATGTATGAATTGTTGACGGGACAATGAAACTGTCTTTTCCTAGCCTTTCTGCGATAACGTCTACCGCTGCATTAGTGTAAGTGATGCAAGCGACTTTCTTATTATCCAACGCATTCGACGACTGATTGTCACGCAACCAGTCAATTACCTTCTTCAAAGAATAAGTTTTTCCAGACCCAGCACCAGCCTCTACGCGGAAATTGCATTTCTTCTGAACAGCTTTAATAATCTCATTATCAATGTAGTCTGACTTAAGCTTGGCATTGCTAAAATTAGACTCATTTTTGTTCATCATTTCACCTCTCATAAAGATCTTGGCTACTTAACCAATTAAGACCTTGCCTGATATAAGCGGGGACTTCATATACAGGACTGTCGTCAGATTTTTCCTTTAGTATAAGATTCAACGCAAACTCTATTTTGCTTTTCCCATTAAAAGCAAGTTTACTTTCATTGAACTCTTCTTCTATGCCATAAATTCCCCTATTAACATTTTTAATAGCCTCTTCTAAAGAACGCCCACAAAAGCCATTCTCAGTAGTTTGAAATTCGATATGACAATGATTGATTGTCTTTTCATCTGCAGTAAGATTCAAGATGTCCTCTATCGAGGGAGTTGTTTTCCTAGTTAGTCGTCTCCTTTGTTTCATCCACCATTTAATGGTGGCATTAGACGTAGTTTCTCCCTCGGAGACCATACATTTGTTCTTTTTCCTGCTTTCACTGTTCTCCCTGACAGGATCTAAGTCAGTAAGAATCAAACAAGGCAGTCCTAAAAAATTCATAAAAGGCATAAAAAGATGAGCATGGGCACCGCCAACCGTGGCGATTGTATAATACTGATTCTGCAAATGATTCTCCTCAGAGGCAGAGTTACTTGAACCATAAAAGGTGTTAATTATATCAGGCAATAATATCCGTTCCGAGTCGCCTTCTACAAGAATTGCTTTATCCGCAAAGAAAAGGTCACTTTTACTAAGTGTCAAATACTTTCTAATAAAATCGATATTATTCTGCTCGTTTTGAGCAAAGCTCCCTAAATCTTTATATATCACTCCCTGAGAAGAGCGCTTTGCATAACGAATTCGAGAGAAGTCTGTACTGTTCGCAATATGAGGTGAATGTGATGTCAGGACAACCTGAATATTTCGGTTACCTATCTCATTAATAAAGTCTTGAACATACTCAGCGAATCTCTCCTGCATCTGCGGATGCATGTGAGACTCCGGTTCTTCGATAAACAGAAGAGGTAAACAATTCTGATCATTTCTCCGCAACTCTCTCGCCAGTGAGGATAGAATGAATTCTATCTTTAGCAAATTCTTGTACCCTAATCCGTTGCGGCTGCTAGGAAGGCTCTCTCTGGAATTTTCACTAACATATGACAACGTTGATTGTTTCTTAATTTGATCATCCAGCTTTAACTCCGTAGAAACGAACAAACTCAATTCGTTATGATTCGGATAACCGAAATTAACTGTCTTATCAACTAACTGACTAAGTGCTCTTTCGCTTTTTTCTTGAACCACCTTACTTGCCCTTGCAATTTCTTGACGCAATTCTTTTAATTCTTTCTGCAACCCCTCATCCAGCTTCAAATTACCATGCTCAGCATCGAAAAAATTATCAATAAGGGATTCAAGACTATTACGTTGCTTCTCATCCTCTCCCAAAGTTCTTTCTGCAGGAATGAGCCAGCAAGGGAACAGGTTCTGCAAGCAGTCTGCATCTATCAGTTTTCTATCTTCCAATTTCTTTGGATTCACCGCGTAAATAACAGAGCGAAAGAAAGAGTCAAAATAACTCTTGAACATGCTTCTAGTTAAAACTTTCCCTTCTTCGCCGAAATCACTGACCTCATCAAAAATTTCTTTCAACTTGATTTCAGAAATACACAATCTATACTCAGCCCGAATAAGAGCTTCCGAATTTTCGGGATCAAGATCAATAATAAAAGGAGATAAAGTCCCCAAAGCAACCGAGTCTCCATCATCTGAATAATCAATCCTAAAACTTGCAGATATTATTGGAAACTGTTCACAAAACTCTTCATAGCTAATAATACCAGTCCGCAAGTGGTCAAGTAATTCATAAACTTCATGACGTTTTTGCAATGGATAGTCAGCGAAAGAGAATCCTCTACCATTAATAAAGCGAAATAAACATTCCAAAAATGATGTTTTGGCGGTATTATTTCGACCTACAATAAGAGTTAGATTAGGATCAAAATTGATTACAGCATCTTCAATTAACCTATAATTTTTTATTTCAACCTCAACTAACTTCATTGTTATTACCTGCTTTCCCGTAAGTAAATATTAGAGGCACTAAACTTAAATCTTATTGAGCTTCAGCCTAGCCTTTTAAAGATTCATCTCGTTACAGAGAGCATCCTACTCAGGACATAGCACTAGTTTGTTTTTCATAATAATTTTGTCTTCGGCCACGTCCTTGAGGTGCTGGCCGTAGGGGCTCTTGCCGTATTTTTCGGCGGCTTCGAGAAGCTGGTCGCGGGTGATCCAGCCGTTTTCGAAGGCGATCTCCTCAGCCACGGCAATGGGCAGACCCTGCGCGCGCTGCACGGTGCGCACGAACTCGCCCGCCTCGTACAGGGAGTCCATGGTGCCGGTGTCCAGCCAGGCGTAGCCGCGGCCCAACGTGCGCACGTTCAGCGAACCGTCCTCCAGGTACATGCGGTTGAGGTCGGTGATCTCCAGCTCGCCGCGGGCGGAGGGCTTCACCTGCTTGGCGAATTCCACCACGCGCTCGTCGTAAAAGTACAGGCCGGTCACCGCGTAGTTCGACTTCGGCGCCGCCGGCTTCTCCTCGATGGAAACGGCCTTCTTATGCTCGTCGAACTCCACCACGCCGTAGCGTTCCGGATCGTCCACATAGTAGCCGAACACGGAAGCGCCCTCGCCGTTCTCCGCCTTGGCCTTGGCCTTGCGCAGCGTGGCACCCAGACCGTTGCCGTAGAAGATGTTGTCGCCCAGCACCAGCGCGCACGGCTCGCCGTCGATGAACTCCTCGCCCAGCAGGAACGCCTGGGCCAGACCGTCCGGGGACGGCTGCACCACGTAAGAGAACTTCACGCCGTACTGGGAGCCGTCACCCAGCAGACGTTCGAAGTTCGGCAGATCCTTCGGAGTGCTGATGATGAGGATGTCTCGGATGCCGGCCATCATGAGCACGCTCAGCGGATAGTAGATCATCGGCTTGTCATACACCGGCAGCAGCTGCTTTGAGGTGACGGTGGTCAGCGGGTACAGCCTCGTGCCCGAACCACCGGCGAGAATAATGCCCTTCATATCGGAACGCCTTCCTAATCCAAAACCATTCGGTAAGCAAACAAGTCCAGCTTACCCACATATCCGCGCATACGGAACGCGGGCCATGCACCTGCTCGTTTCCCTCACCAGCGGCGCACGGCAATCGATACTCGACAACAATGCGTGGTCAATGATCGGCATCCAAACGCACGCCACTCATCACACGCCAATAATCGGCCGTGCCAATAGCCGATAACGGTGGGGCGCCACGCACCATCGTGCGCAGCGCTCCACCATCGTCCGCCAATAACCCAACAACGCGGATCGACGGACCGACGGACTACTTGTCCAATTCCTGCTTCACGTACGTGGCGAGCGTCTCCTCCCAGTCGGCGGGCGTGTAGCCGATCTCGCCGATCTTGGTCAGGTCCAGCGCGGAATGCGTGGGACGGGGGCTCACCGGGTTCTTCGCGTTGGCGAAGTATTCCGCGGTGCTGATCGGCTTGACCTTGTCGCCGTTGCCGTTGGTCAGCTCGAACACTTCGGCGGCGATCTCGGCCCAGCTCTTCACCGCGCCGGAGCCGGTCAGGTTGTACGTGCCGTACGGGGCGTGGCTGTCCAGCAGGTGGAAGATCGCTTCGGCCATGTCCTTGGTGAAGGTGAGTCGGCCGTACTGGTCGTCCACCACGGTCACCTGTTCGAGACCGTCCTCCGCGTCCGCGACACGGTTCGACAGCATCATCATGGTCTTCACGAAGTTGCGGCCGTCGCCGATCACCCAGCTGGAACGCAGGATGTAATGTTCCGGCGCGTTCGCCACGGCGATGTCGCCCGCGGTCTTGGTCTGGCCGTACATGCCCAGCGGAGAGAACGCCTCATCTTCCGTGTGTTCTTCGGCGGTGCCGTCGAACACGTAGTCGGAGCTCACATGCACCAGCGTGATGTGGTGTTCGGCCGCCACGCGCGCCAGCAGCGCCGGCCCCTGCGCGTTCGCCTTCCACGCCATGGGACGTCCCTCAGGAGTTTCGGCCAGGTCCACGGCGGTGTAGGCGCCCGCGTTGATGATGGTGCCGTACAGGCTCCAGTCGTACGCCTCGTACGCGGCCGGATCGGAGAAGTCGAACTCGTCGATGTCCGTGTATTCGAAGCCTTCCAGTCCGTGCGCTTCGACGTACGCACGAATGGCTCGGCCGAGCTGTCCGTTGCAGCCGGTCACCAGCGTGCGCTTCGGCGCCATCGGCTTGGCGTCCGCGAGCATCGGATGCCGCTTGTCCGCGTCGCTCAGCTCGCACTCCTCCAGCGGAATCGGCCACTGGATGTTGAGCTGCGGGTCCGCGAGGTTCACGAACGTGTACGAGCTCTTCTGCTCGAGGCTCCAATGCGCATTCACCAGATACGTGTACGCGGTGCCGTCCTCCAACGCCTGGAAGCTGTTGCCCACGCCGCGCGGCACGAAGATCGCCTTGGACGGGTCGAGCACCGTGGTGTACACCTGACCGAAGCTTTCGCCCGGACGCAGGTCCACCCACGCGCCGAACACGGAACCGGCCGCGATGCTGATGTACTTGTCCCACGGCTCGGCGTGGATGCCGCGCGTCACGCCCTTCGACGCGTTGAACGAGATGTTGTTCTGCACCGGACCGAAATCGGGCAAGCCCAATCCGGTCATCTTCGCCCGCTGCCAGTTCTCCTTGAACCAGCCGCGGTTGTCGCCGTGCACCGGCAGATCGAACACCAGCAGTCCCGGAATGTTCGTCTCCGCGGCCTTCAGTTCCTTACCGAACTCCAACGCCATAAATAATTTCCTTTCCTGTCTTTCCTGTATTGCTGGCCCATGCTGCGATGCAGTTGCGCGGGCTCATTGTCTTCAGCGAATCGATTTTGTCGGGAAACGCCCATTGAGGGCATTCGGCCCCCAACGCGTTCAGCACAAAGAACATATCGTGCCGTAGTTTCGAAAATTCCACGCGAAGGAGATTCTCGTCGTGGCTGATGCGATTGCGCACCGTACGAATCGATTTCAGCCGATCGATCAATTCCAACCGTAGACGATGCTCCCGAGGGTCGGACTCTTTGCCCGGCAAGGAGACCTTGGGCATACGACGCACCTCGGCAGACCATGCGTCCTCTATGTTCGGGAACGCCTTCATAAGCACATGCGCCAGCTCCATGTCCCGTGAGGATCGGGCCAGCATGCCGTCCCACGTACCAAACGTCAATTGGGAAAACACGTCATCCCGAGTGATGCTGTCGCCATGCCTGGGATGAGTCTGGTCCGAACGCCATTGACGTTGCTTACGCAAAGCGGCATTCCTGGCTTCTGTCAGATAATCACGTTCAGCACTGTTGATCAGAGTGCGGATTCTGCCAATGGGATCACGGTCGCTCACCTCAAGCCAATCCGTCAAGTCAGTAATATGCTGGGAAGCCACCCATTGGCGCAATTGACGATCAATCGCATTCCGTACGAACACCTCGACGAACGATATGTAACCGATTGTCATTGACGCCGCCTGCGCGTTCCAACGATACAGCGCCACGGCAAGCTCAATCAGCCGGTCTTCATCAGCATCGACGTATTGCGCCGCATACTGCAGATACACGTCGAATCGAGCATCAGCCAGAAAACGCCGGACCATGCACGCGTCATTCGCTTGCGCTTTCTCCACCATATGCTATCCTTAAACATGCTATAGGGGCCGCACCTTCGAGGTGCGGCCGTTTTCATATTCGTGCCGATCTCACTGGCCCTGCTGCTTGTACTTCGCCTCGGTGGCGGCCTTGGCCGGCTCCCACCAGTCGCGGTTGTTCACGTACCAGTCGATGGTTTCGCGGATGCCAGACTGGAAATCCGTGTGCGCCGGCTCCCATCCCAGTTCGGTGCGCAGCTTCGTGGCGTCGATGGCGTAGCGGCGGTCGTGGCCGGGACGGTCCTTCACCCAGTCGAAGTCGTCCGCGTCCTTGCCCATGACGGTGAGGATGTCGCGCAGTACGGTCAGGTTGTTGCGTTCGCCGTCGGCGCCGATGAGGTACGTCTCACCCAAGCGGCCTTTGGTCAGGATGGTCCACACGGCGGAGCTGTGGTCCTCGGTGTGGATCCAGTCGCGCACGTTCAGACCGTCGCCGTACAGCTTCGGACGCTGGCCTTCCAGGATGTTCGTGATCTGGCGTGGGATGAACTTCTCCACGTGCTGGTACGGGCCGTAGTTGTTCGAGCAGTTGCTGATGGTCATGCGCACGCCGAACGTACGATGCCAGGCGCGCACCAGCAGGTCCGAGCTCGCCTTGGTGGACGAGTACGGGCTGGACGGATGGTATGGGGTCTCCTCGGTGAACTTCGCAGGGTCGTCCAGCGCGAGATCGCCGTAGACTTCGTCCGTGCTCACGTGGTGGTAGCGCACGTCGTACTTGCGCGCGACCTCCAGCAGACGGTACGTGCCTTCCACGTTCGTGCGCAGGAACGGTTCCGGGTTGGCGATGGAGTTGTCGTTGTGGGATTCTGCGGCGTAGTGGACGATGGCGTCGTGGCCGGGGACCAGACGGTCCAGCAGTTCCGCGTCGCAGATGTCGCCGTGCACGAACTCCACCCGATCGCCGAGGATCGGGCGGATGTTCTCCAGGTTGCCCGCGTACGTGAGCGCGTCCAGCACCGTCACATGGACTTCCGGATGGTTGTTGTACACGTAGTGGACGAAGTTTGACCCGATGAAGCCGCAGCCACCGGTCACAATGATGTTCTTCGGAGTGAAAAGTTCTTCAGCCATAGGTCCTTATTATATTGTGTACAAACGATATAGTAAGAAACCTACGTCAACCTGTCGCCTCCTAGGCAACGTACAACGTTGTGAACAACAGGTACAGCATGAAGATTGCCGAAATCAGTTGTAGGCTAAGCATCATACCTACTCCCAACTGATTGTTCGTACCATAACCAGCTCGGAGTCCTTGTGTCTTCTCTACGCTGTCTGCGTTGATGGGATCCACATTTTCACCTACCTGTTTCGTCATAAGCACGATAGATAGAATGAGCAACGGCAAGATGGGAAGGAAATATCGAGACTGAACACCAGCTATCTTATCTGCGCCGACAGGAGAGAATTGCAGATAAAGAGCAGTTTCTATAAGACCGAACACACATGCCGACGCAAACAAGAAACAGAAACAACACCAGATTGCATTCTTTCTAAAAAGAATCGCATTGCCCTCTCTTGAATCAACAAGTAATACTGCGCAAATCAACACACAAACAGTAATCCAGCCAGTAAAATCGTAATGACCATGCAGGTCAAGCGTGCCTCCAACACCTAAGCTGAAGAAGTTCTGCCCAACGAACTGTTTAATCAGAAGTCCCATATAGGTCGCCAAATGACCAAACACATACTGTTTTTGCAAAGTCGGGGAAGCCCCAACGTCAAACATGGCACCAGTGTTAATATCGGACACGACAAGGTACCATGCAATAAAAAGAGCGACTGTGCAAGCCACAATGCCAAACAACGATAATAAAGCCTGTTTACTGCGTGCATACTGATTGGCAATAGGAATCAGCACCAAAAGGATAATCAAAGGAACATATGACAACTTAATCAATGCGAGAGATACGGACACCAAGAGAAGCAAAAACCATCGCATGCGAGATAACATATTATTTTCGCACATGCTTTTAAACACAACTGTAATAAACGCCATACACATAGCATAGGTCATTGTGTCAGCAGTAACCGTAGCATTAAAGATGACCATTGTAGGCATAAGCGAGACAGAAGCTATAATCCATTTTCCGACAGGAATGTACCGAATGCAGAAGAATAAAATCGTCGAAGCAGCCAATAGACCAAACAATCTCATGGCCACAATAATTGCATAAGCATTGCTGGTGAAAATACGAGAAAACCAATATCCAACAATAAACGGCATATAAACAAAAGGAGAGTTAACAGCAGAGTTAGAAAATGCCTCAACATGCTGTTTTTCTCCCACGACTCTGTCGCTCATCATTCCCTGAGTGCTCCATGTTGGGAATGAGTAAACTTTGCCACCATCATCTTTTGACGTATGAAGGTCAACCATGTTATGCCACGCCACCTCAGTAAGCGCAGAATCAACCACGCCTCCATATAGAGCAGAATCAACACCATCGACATCTTGAGACGAGGTAAAACCCACGCGATCAGGAATCTTATCAGCAAGAATATTACCATGCGCTATATTGACGGCACGAGCAATATGATTTGGCTCATCAGCACCTCCGCCAGCTGGAACCAATAAGGCAAAACAACTGCCAACAACAAGCATAACAACGAGGAAACAGCACTCTGGTTTAACAATGGCTTTCAACAAATTCTTTGCATGCAAAATATTCACCCGCTCCTTTTATAATCATTTCACGGATAAGCTAATATCTTCAGCTATCCCAAATGACTTCATCAAGTATAGCGAACGGCGCCCCCATTTCGATAGAGACCTTCCCGATGCAATAATCAAAGAAACTGGTGACTACAGGCCTGTATATGCAAAAGAAGTAGGAGACTGAGACAGTCTACCCCTGTCGCGGTAGTGCCCGGATTCTTGCGCACTTTGGTCTTCGCCCGTCCCTGTGGCGATGATCAGTTCGCTTCCTGTACGCTCTCACCGAGCCTTGACATGTCCAGGTAGCGGCGCGTCGACCACTCGTCGGAGGTCACGTAGCGGATACGCGCGCAGATAAGCATCAACGCGCTCCTGCCGTCGGGGAACGAGCCGACCACGCGCGTGCGCCTGCGGATCTCGCGGTTCAATCGTTCGATCATGTTGTTCGTGCGGATGCGCCGCCTATGCTCCCTCGGATAGTCGTCGAGCAGATAGGTCGTCGTCTCCCCGATGCCCTCACGCAGGCATTTCGCGGCCTCCCTGAGCTTCCTGGACTCCATCTCCACGGCGACGGATTCGGCCTTCTCCAACGCCTTGCCGCGCGTTTCCATGGAGAACACGGCCTTCAGCGCGTCGGCCGCCCAATCCCGGTTCCCGGGATTGACCCTGGCGAGGATGTTGCGTTCGAAATGCACCATGCACCGCTGGTAGCGCGCCCCGGGCAGCAGTTCGCCCACCGCAGTGACCAGGCCCGCGCACCGGTCGCCGGTCACCAATCTCACGCCTTTGAGCCCGCGTGCGAGCATACCGGTGATGAACCCGCGCCAGCTTTCGGCGTCCTCCTTCAGGCCCTCCGCCACCGAGAGCACCTCCCTGCGGCCGTCCATGCCGACGCCTATGGCCACCAGGATGCTCACGTTCTCCACCGAGCCGCCCCAGCAGCGCCTGTGCCACACGCCGTCCATGAACACATACGGATAATCCTGGACCAAGGGACGGTCGCGCCATGCGTCGATATCCGCGTAGATGCGTTTGAGCCTGTCGCTCAGGGTCTGCGAGGGCATGCGGTCGCCCCACAGCAATTGGCTGATATCGTCGACCTGGCGGGTGGACACGCCGGCCAGGTACATGTCGATCAAGGCCTCCTCGACGCTCTCCTCCCTGCGCCGGTAGCGTTCGATCACGGCCGACTCGAACACCGCGCCCTTGAGCTTGGGCACCTTCAGGCTCATCCTGCCGGCCTTGACGGTCAGGTCCCGTTCGTAGTGGCCGGCCCGGTACGCCCTGCGGTCCCCGCTGCGCTCGTAGCGCGCGGCCCCGGTGATCTCGTCCGCCTCCGCGTCGAGCATCGCGTTCAGCGTTTCCTCGACGCTTTTTCTGACCATCCGGTCCAGGGTGGTCTCGAGCATGGCCTGGTCGACCTGTAGAATCTGCTGTGACATGGCTTCGTGTCCTCGTTTCCGATCGCGGTTTTCTATGTTTGGTGACTGAAAATCGTACACAGGACACGAGCCATGCCCCTATCCCAAGGCCAGACCAAAGTGCGCAAAATCTCGGGCGTTATCCCTGTCGCACAAACAACAGCCGACTTGGACCACCGCTATATCTAGAATTGTTGGTTATGTCCATACAAAATCAGAGTCCATCCGTTGCCGTGCTGTTGCCGTGCTACAACGAGGAGGTGACAATCGGGAAGGTGGTGCGGGACTTCCGCGCCGCGCTGCCCGAGGCGACCGTGTACGTGTACGACAACAACTCCACCGACCGCACGGCCGAGATTGCGGCGGCGGGGGGGGCCGTCGTACGCAGGGAGCCGCGTCAGGGCAAAGGCAACGTGATTCGCGCCATGTTCGAGGACATCGACGCGGACGTGTACGTCATGGCTGACGGCGACGACACGTACCCGGCCGACGCGGCGCCCGCCATGGTCGCCAAGGTCCTCGAAGGCTACGACATGGTCATCGGAGACCGGCTGAGCTCCACGTACTTCCAGGAGAACAAGCGCCCGTTCCACAACTTCGGCAACCGTCTCGTGCGCGGATCCATCAACGGCCTGTTCCACGCCGACGTCACCGACATCATGACCGGCTACCGAGCGTTCAGCTTCACGTTCGTCAAAACGTACCCGGTGCTCTCGCGCGGCTTCGAGGTCGAGACCGAGATGACCATCCACTCGCTCAACAACAACCTGCGTCTGTTCGAGCTGCCCATCCAGTACCGCGACCGCCCCGAGGGATCCGTGTCCAAGCTCGACACGGTGGGCGACGGCATCAAGGTCATGAGCACCATCTTCCGCATGATCCGCGAATACAAGCCGCTGCCGTTCTTCGGCGGGCTCGGCGCGCTCCTCGGTATCATCGGCGTGGTCCTGTGCGGCATGGTCACCATGGAATTCGTGCACACCGGCATGGTGGCGCGCTTCCCCACGCTCATCGGCGCGGTCATGCTCGTCATCGCGGGACTCCTGCTCATCGCCACCGGCATCGTCCTCGACGTCATCGCCAAGAACGACCGCAAGACCTTCATCACCGACACCAACCGTTTCGCCTACATGAAACGACACTGACCGCAGCTGAGCAGTACATGTTGAGGGGGCGTCAGGTTCATCCCGACGCCCCCAACGTATGCGCTTGACTTTGGCGGCCAACTCCGTTCAGACACTCCGCATCACTTCAGTACCCATTTCTGGGCGTTGGTGTTGTTGCCGGCATACAGCTGCACGTTTGCGCCGTTGGCGGTGGAAGCGTCGGCGTCATCATTATCGTCGTCGTCATCGGAATACGGGGATAGGATGTCCGCGTCGGCATCGTCGCCGTTCGCCGCGACCTGCTCCTTCACTTCCGCGGCGCTCACCGGAATGAACGACTCGCCATCCGACTTCGCCAACGGGTCCGGCTGACGGTCCTCCGTACCCACGATCTTCGGGTCAGTGACCGTCTCACCCGTCTCGATATCCTTCAACTCACCGTCCGACGTCGCCGCATATCGTTCCGACAGCACCGTCGCATCATCCGGGATATCCGCAGACACCTTATCCGGCAGGTCGGCGGAAGGATTGCCCGGCATCGCATCGGCGGCGACGCTCTCGGACGCCGCGCCGGACGTCGCCTCGACGGCGAACGCGGCGGCGGGCGCAACGCACGCCACGCCCACCATCGCGGCCGTGGCGGCGAACGCTCCCATCGTGCGCAGGACGCGCTTGGCAATGGGAGCCGGCGGCATATGGGACTCATCGGACGCACGCTGCGAACGCGGAGAGGAGGTCTTCCCCACGGTTTCCGAACGATGGCTCTTCAACATGCGCATCAACTCCTTCATTCCCGGCATGACATCTGGCCCTCCCATGGCGCACGGTCCTTAAAGGTAGGACAATAGTACGATTGTTCCGTGACCTTCCGGGCAACGTCGCAATGCACCGATAGTACAGTGACGGTACAGTGACGGTACAGTGACGAGTACACTGAAGCGTGCAGTACATTGATGACCACGGGACAATGAGTTATGACTTGGAATGACGGAACTATAGCCGCCGTACTGGAACGACTGCGGCGTCAGGGGAACGACGACGGCGATTTCGAAGCCAAATCCTGTAGCCAGGATATCGGCAACAGCGTATGGGAAACCGTCAGCGCCTTCGCCAACACAGCTGGAGGCACGTTGCTGCTCGGCGTCAGTGAAAAGGAAGGATTCATTCCGGTCGACGGCTTCGACCCGAACCGAATCATAAGTCAATTCATCGCAGGTATGGGGGACGGAAACCCGCAGGGAGCCCGACTGACCAACCCGCCGGAATATGAAATCTTCCGATGCGAGTACGGAAAACAACCATTACTCGCAATCAACGTCAAGGAGAACCCGGCCACACTCAAGCCCTGTTACATCACCGCCAAAGGACCACAATCAGGCGGATACCGGCGCGTTGACGATAAAGACATTCGTCTGACGCCCACGGAAATATTCGAGTTCGAGAACATGATGACACCCAGTCCGGCGGACCGCGGCATCGTCACCGAAGCCAGAATGCGGGACCTCGACGAACAGGCTTTGGACCATATAGTCGCAACCCACCAAGGATCCAAAGCGCTGCGCGGCATCACCGACAGAGCCGAACAACTCGCGCGACTGAACATCCTCGACAACTCAGGCGGCATTCGGCTGGCTGGACTGTTGGCCGCCGGCCAATACCCACAGCAGTATTACCCCAAATTGGTGATTGACGTAGCGGTACACCCCCACGTGGCGAAGGCGGTTCCCGCCGCAGGCCCACGGTTTCTGGACCGCATCCTATGCGAGGGCAACATGCCCGAAGCCATCGACCAAGCAGTGGAAGCAACGGCCAAAAACCTGCGCACGCCCACGTTCATATCGGGAGCCGGAGCCAAAACCGACACTGAGATCCCCCGCGAAGTACTACGCGAAGTAATCGCCAATGCGGTTGTCCATCGCGAATACGATGCGCGCTTCACCGGCCAATCCATCGCGGTCGACATCTACCCGGACCGTGTGGAAGTATCCAGCCCGGGAGGACTATGGGGCGGCGTCACAGTGGACAATATCGCGAACGGCGAATCAAGATGCCGCAACGCCACCCTCATGCAGCTCTTGCATCAGATTCCCTACCAAAGAGACAACGCGGTGACCGTGGAAGGCAATGGCTCAGGAATCCCCATGGTCATCGCGGAAATGCAGTCAAGGGCGTTGGGACATCCCAAGTTCGAAGCTCATCCAGATCGTTTCAAAGTGATATTGGCACGCTATGGTGTGGAATATCCGCAAAACCAGCAATGGCTCGGGCGGCTGCGGCTCACTTTGGATCAGCACGAGCAGACCATACTGCTGCTGCTCAGACAGCATCAATCGATGAGCATCAGCCAGCTGCGCGCCTCACTGCATATCGACTCCGATGAAATACGCGACGCACTCGGCAACCTGTCCACTCATCATCTGGTAACCGACCTCGGGGCAGACCGGTACTCCCTGACGGAACGCTTCACTGCCGATTCGTCTCAACCGACCAATCGTCCACCCAGCGATACCGAACTCGCCGTGTTGGAAAGCCTATCCACAGTGGAGCCACGGGACATACATACGGTATGTCGGCAGGCATGCAAAAGCCTCGCGTCCACACGCAAAACGCTACGTTCGTTAATCGATAAAGGACTCGTCACACCGACGGCACCGGCCACCAGCAAGAACCGCAAGTATCTGAAAGTCGAACAATGGTAAAGCAAAAACTCGCCGTTCCGAAACCAAATCAGGCATCGCCCCCCCAAGCGACGGCAGAATCACATCACAACGGCAGTAGGACCATATCGCCGTCACGGCAACGATGGAACGAGGAATGTATGCAGACACAGGTGAACGGGAACGCAAACGGCAGCAGGACAGGCGACGGACAGAAACGCAACACAACGGATGAAGGACTGCAAGGAAGCACGGACCGAACGCAAATGGCGGATCGAATGCGGCGCGCGGGACGTTGGATCGCCCTGCTCATCGCAGTGGGATGCGCGTTCGGAATCGTGCTGGCCTGGATGCCGTCGAACGTGTTCAGCATGCCCATCCAAAGCAGCGACGCACCCGGACACTACTACTTCATCCGCAAACTCATGGACGAAGGACTCGGCGCCGCACTCCGACTCTGGCCCAACGACACCTTCTACCCGCCGCTGTTCCACATCATCGCATACCTCGCATCCGCCATCGTGGAACTCGTCACCGGAACACCGCTCGGCATCTACGCGGCGTTCGGCACCGCATGGGCCATCACCTCCGGGCTGCTCTACCCCATCGGCATGACACTCCTCTGCTCCTACTTCCTGCGCGAACTGCCCCGCAGCCGCACACGCACCCTTCTGCTCGCCATCACCCCCATACTCGCCGTCGCCTCCGTCTGCCACCCCTACACGCTCCTCGACGCAGGACCACTCATCGCCTACGGATGCGCCACCGGCATCCTCCCCTACCTGCTCTACGCCACCCTCCGCCTCCTCGACGCCATCAACGCGCGCCCCTTCCGCCTCCGCACGTTCCTCACCCGACTCGGCGCCACCATCGTCTGCGGCGGCGTCACCCTGCTCGCACACCCGCGCGTCATCTTCGCCTACGCGCTCATCATGCTGCCGTTCATCGTATTGCGTATGCCTTGGAGACTCATCGCCGCCGCGTTCGGCGCCATCATCGCCGGCGGCGTCGCCTTCGTCGTCTTCATGTTCGCCACCTACCACTCGGACCGCTACTTCCACCCCGAAACCTGGTTCCACACGCACATGCCGTCCAAAACCATCGGACAATCCGCATGGTTCGCGCTCTCCGACGGGCTCGACGGATGGGTCGGCGTCGGATTTGCACTGCTCCTGACCATCGCCGTGGGAAGCGGACTATGGACCGTGAACGCCGACGCGCGACGCCCGCACACGCCATCGCATCAGCCGGAGCCGCAGCGGACCATGCGGAGCAATATGGTCGCGCTGTGCATCGCGTTCCTGGCCGTCGGCGTGCTGTACGTCGCCACCGTCACCCTCACCGGAGCGATCCCCAACATCATCACCGCACCGTGGTACCGAGACGAAAACCGCATCGTCACCATGCTGCCGCTCACCGCGGTGCCGCTCGTCATCGCGGGCCTCGGGACGGGCCTCGGGATGGGACTCGAGACAGGCTCCATGGACAGACGGACGGATGGTCGTACGGACGGCTTTGCGCACCTCGGACATCTCAGTCGCATTGGACGCCTCGGACGCATCGGGCGCATCGCGGTCGCGGCGCTGCTCGTCGCCGTCGCCGTCGGAGCGCAGATCCACGACCCGGCGCGCGAAGCGTCCGCCGCACGCATCGACGCCAACACGTCGCTCACCGCCGGAACCGACCCCGTCGAACAACTCACCCCCGCGAAAGTCGCCGTGCTCGAAGACGTCGTCGCACGCACCGGCATCGAAGCGGTCATCATCTCCGACCCCATGAACGGCTCCATGTTCGCCGAATCCATGCTCGGCGCCAACATGCTCTACCCCATCATGAACCCGCAAAGCTCCGGCAACGGACGCATCTTCGCGGACATGGAGGAAGCGTTCGCGTCCGGCGATGGACAACGCGTGCTCGGCACCGCGTGCCCCATCGAAGGCGACCGGCCCGAATACTTCCTCACCATGGGAGATCAGGCCACCAGCCTGCAATCCTTCCCCTACCGGGCGCAGTACGACATGTTCCACGACACGGAGCTCATCGCGCGATACGTGGATGAGGGAGTGCTCGAACCGGTGGCCGACTACGGCGAATACGGGGAAGGATGGGCGCTGTACCGGTTCGGGTGCAGGTAGGCCGCATCGGGAGGCATGAACGTGCGCCGAGACCGGCGGAAGTGCTCCGGGATAGCGACGGAGGCGCCCGGGAAACCGGCGAAAGCGCTCGGAATAGGGGTTTCCTGCGTTATTTGAGCGACGTGTGCACTGTTTGGGCGACGTGTGCGTTGTTTGGGGCAACAAGTGCGCTTTCTAGGCGTCACGTGCGCACCTCGCCCGTGAAGAACGCGAAATCCACGCGTCCCAGACCTGACCGGGGTTTTGAGAACCCTTGAAATTCCAAGGGTTCCGCGGCGGGGCCGTTGGTTCCTGGGTCTCGTATCAGCAGGTCTTCACGGGGAAGGTGCGCACGTGATGTCAGAATCACGCACTTGTTGGCTGAAACGACGCACTTGTTGAGTGAAACGACGCAGAAAACGCCTGCTGAGCGGCTGACGAGCTGCAAATCAGGGACGACCAGGAGCGGTCGAGAGACACGGGCGGCCAAAAGACGGATATGCGACGCGAGGAGAGAGACATACAATACGAGAGACTGACAGAGCAAGACTGACAGAGCAAGACTGACAGAGCAAGACTGATAGAGCAAGACTGATAGAGCAAGACTGATAGAGCAAGACTGATAGAGCAAGACTGA
>Cebus_capucinus_imitator_PRJNA485217_SSR056__coassemble_498_pt1 | contig 84863 bp, 89 predicted proteins | sample Cebus_capucinus_imitator_PRJNA485217_SSR056__metabat2_high_PE_007 | metagenome-assembled genome bin Cebus_capucinus_imitator_PRJNA485217_SSR056
TGCCGATGTGCGACTGGACCCCGATGCCGGGCCACGCCCCGCTGGACGCCGCCGTACGCGAGCAGATCCACCAGGACGTCAAGAACGCCGCCTACAAGATCATCAACGGCAAGGGCGCGACCAACTACGCCATCGGCATGTCCGGCGTGGACATCATCGAGGCCGTGCTCAAGGACACCAACCGCATCCTGCCGGTGTCCTCCATGCTCAAGGACTTCCACGGCATCTCCGACGTGTGCATGTCCGTGCCGACCCTCATCAACCGTTCCGGCGTGAACACCGCCATCAACACCCCGGTCTCCGACAAGGAGCTCGCGGCGCTGAAGCGTTCCGCCGAGACCCTGCGCGAGACCGCGGCCCAGTTCGGCTTCTGATCTCGTGCGGGCGCCCCGCGTCGCGTGCGGCGCCTGTCCCATGGCGAAGCCCCGGTCCTCCGTCACGTGAGGCCGGGGCTTCGCCCGTTTCCGCCCGCACGCCGTTGGGAGACGACCGGCATGCGTTGTGCGTCGTGCGGCATGCGGTTGCGTTATACGATGTGCGGTATGCGGCGGGTCGTCCGATGGTCCGGGCGCTCCCTTCGGCGCTCCGCCGTGGTTCTCGGCGGACCGTCAGCGGTGCAGCTCGGGCGCGGACGGGGAGACGTAGCCCTCCGGCTCCAACTGGAACGTGGTGTGCGGCACGGAGACGGGGAAGTGCCCGCGCAGGCAGTCCTGCAGCCTTTCGAGCACCTGCGCGGCCTGCTCCATGTCCAGTCCGCGCTCCACGACGACGTGCGCCATGAGGTACGGCATGCCCGTGGCGACGGTGCCGGCGTGCAGGTCGTGCACCGCCCGGACGTGCGGCACGCCTTCGAGATGCTCGCGCACCGCGTCCAGGTCGAGGCCTTCGGGCGTCTCCTCCAACAGCACCTTGACGGCGTTGCGCAGCAGGCCGAGGGCTCGCGGGATCATCATGAGCGCGATGACGCCGCCGGCCATGGCGTCGAAGCCCTTCCATCCGGTCGCGGTCATGACCAGCGCGGACAGCACCACGGCCACGGAGCCGAGGGCGTCGTTGAGGACCTCCAGGAACGCGGCGCGCATATTCATGTTGTCTCGGCTGCTGGAGGCGAGGATGAGGATGGATGCGAGGTTCGCGGCCAGTCCGAGCATGCCCACGACGAGCAGCAGGCGTACGTCGGAGATGCCGTCCGGAGCGCCGCCGAACAGGCGCATCCCGGCTTCGACGAGCGCGTAGACGCCCACGATGAACAGCACCACGGCGCCGGCGGCCGCGGTGAGGACCTCAAGCCTCGCCCATCCCCAGGTGCGCACGTTGTTGGGTTCGCGGCGCATGAGCGTGGCGGTGACGGTGGAGGCGACGAGCACGCTCATGTCCGTGAGCATGTGCCCGGCGTCCACGAGCAGGGCGAGCGATCCGGTGAGCGCCGCGCCGGCGATCTCGGCGAGGAGTACGCTGCCGGTGACGGCGAGCGTGGCGATGAGACGGCGCTGGTGGGCGGCGGCATCCGTCGGCGAGCCCGGTTCGGGAATGGTGTGGCTGTGGTCGTGTGCCATATGGTGTTCTTCCCTTCCTTGGTCTGTCCGTCCGTTCGTGCGATGCGTGGCGGCGTGCGGTTGTTGAAACCGCTTCTCAATACCATTTGCGTTTACGTCCGAATACGACGAAACCCCGGCGCATGGCCGGGGTTTCGTTCATTGGGAGAGAGTTTGCCATGCCCCGTGGACGCAGGTACGATGAGGGCGGCGACCTGGGAGCCGGAGGGTCAGAGGCGCCGCAGGACGGTCACGACCTTGCCCATGATGACCGCGTGCGTGCCGTCCAACGGCTCGTACGCGGGGTTGGCCGGCATGAGCCGGAGCCGTCCGTCCGTGCGTCGGTAGGTCTTGACGGTGGCTTCGCCGTCGATGAGCGCGGCCACGATGTCGCCATTGACGGCGTCGCGCTGTTCGCGCACCACCACGAAGTCGCCGTCGCAGATGGCCGCGTCGATCATGGAGTCGCCGTGGACCTCCAGCATGAACAGGTCGCCGCCCGTTCCGGTGAGCCGTTCCGGCAGGCGCATGACGTCCTCGATGTGCTGTTCGGCGGTGATGGGCGCGCCGGCGGCGATGGCGCCCACCAAGGGCACGTCGCGCGAGGAGCGCACCGATTCGGGCAGGGCTCCCATGCCTTCTGGAAGGAGTACGACGGAGGTCGGCGTGCGTGCGGCGGCGGGGGAGTGGATGCGGCGTACGACGGAGGAGGGCGCGGGATCGTCCGGCGTGGCTTCGGCGACTTCGCCGGATCGCCCGTTCGATGCGGGGGCATGTGCGCCTTCCGCGCCGACGAGTTCGATGGCGCGGCCCTTGTGCGCGTTGAGCCGCAGGTATCCCTTGCGCTCCAGCATCTGCAGCTGGTGCTTCACCGAGGAAGGACTGGACAGTCCGGCGGCCTTGCCGATGTCCCGGTAGGAGGGGGCGAAGCCCCGCTCCTCACGGTAGCGTCGGATCGTCTCAAGGATGCGGTTCTGGCGTTCGGTCAGCCCCATGCCGGCCTCCGCCTCTCCGGGATGCTCCGCCTTGGCCACCGTGGCCTCCTTTCCTCCGATGCCTCGCTCTCCCTCCCACCATAGCGTGCGCACGTCGCGAAATCAAACATTTGTTCGAAGTCGGAAGGGGAAGGCGGGGCATGTGCGAAAACCGTGCGAAACCCCGCGGTTTGGCATTGCGGGCGCGATTCACGGTATGGTGGGGGACATGCATTGTCCTTACTGCCATCATGCCGATACGAAGGTCGTGGAAACCCGCGTCAGCGACGACGGCTATTCCATCCGCCGCAGGCGCATGTGCCTGCATTGCGGCAAACGCTTCACCACTTTGGAAACGACGACGCTGCTCGTGGAGAAACGTTCGGGGGGATTGGAGCCGTTCAACCGAGACAAGGTGATTTCCGGCGTGCGCAAGGCATGCCAGGGCAGGCCGGTGGCCGAGGACGACCTGCGCCGCCTGGGCCAGCGTGTGGAGGAGGACCTGCGTTCCACCGGACAGGCGCAGGTCACGTCGGACGAGGTGGGCAAGGCCATCCTCAAACCGTTGAAGGCGCTGGATGAGGTCGCCTATCTGCGTTTCGCCAGCGTGTACCGCAACTTCGAGAACCTCGCCGACTTCCAGCGCGCCATCGACGAGCTGCAGGACGCGAACGACTAGGAACGCCGCCGCGTCGGACGGAGGGAAGGCGCGCACGCATACGACGAGGGGCCCGCGACGACCGTCGCGGGCCCCTCGGCCGTCCTTGCCCCTCCAAAGGGGCGTCTTGGCCGCCGTCAGGAGATGACGCGCACGCGGATCGTGCCCTCGATGGCGCGCAGCGCCTCCATCGTCTCCGGCGAGGGCCTCGCGGACACGTCGGTGACCACGTAGCCGAGCGAACCTTCGGTGCCGAGGGACTGCGCCTCGATGTTGATGTTCTCCTCGCCCAGCAGACGGTTGACGTGCGCGAGCACGCCCGGCAGGTTCGCGTGCAGGTGCGCGATGCGCGCCGCGCCGCGATGGTCGCCGAGGTTGATCTGCGGCAGATTCACGGACAGGGACGTGGAGCTCTTCTCCCAATAGTCCTCAAGCCGCTGCGAGACGAAACGGCCGATGGCCTCCTGCGCCTCCAGCGTGGAGCCGCCGATGTGCGGGGTGAGGATCATGTTGTCCTCGTCCGCCAGCGCGGTCTCGAACGGGTCGCCGCTGGCCTTCGGTTCAACGGGGAACACGTCCACGGCGGCGCCGGAGAGGTGGCCGGAGTCGAGGTGGCGTTTGAGCGCGTCGAGGTCGGCCACGAAACCGCGCGACAGGTTGATGAAGATGGCGCCCGGCTTCATGCGCGCGAACTGCTCCTCGCCGAAGAAGCCGGTGTTGGCCTTGCGGCCGTCCACGTGTAGCGTGACCGCGTCCGACTGCTCCAGCAGCTCCTCCAGGGTGCCGCAGCGGTGGGCGTTGCCCAATGCGAGCTTCTCTTCCAGATCGTAGAAGACCACGCGCATGCCGAGCGCCTCGGCGAGCACGCTCAGCTGCGAGCCGATGTTGCCGTAGCCGATGATGCCCAGCGTCTTGCCGCGCACCTCATGCGAGCCGGAGGCGGACTTGTCCCACAGGCCGTGCTTGAGATGGTGGGTGTGCGCCGGGATGCGGCGCAGCAGGCAGATGATGTCGCAGATGACCAGCTCCACCACGGAACGCGTGTTGGAGTAGGGCGCGTTGAATACGGCGATGCCCCGGCTTCCGGCGTATTCCAGATCCACCTGGTTGGTGCCGATGCAGAAGCATCCGACCGCGGACAGCGTGGGGCGGGCTTCGAGGACCCGCCTGGTCACGCTGGTCTTGGACCTGACGCCGAGCAGGTCGACGCCTTCGAGGGCTTCGATGAGCTCGTCCTCGCCGAGCGCGCCCTTGAGGCTCTCCACCTCGAACCCGTGGGCGCGCAGCGATTCGGCCGCGTCCGGATGAATGTTCTCCAGTAACAGTGCTTTAGGCATGGCCTCCACTTTAGAGTTCGAGCTCGTTTTCGTCCACGCTTGTCCGAACAATGGCCAGCCTCTGCGTGGGTCGGGTCATCGCCACGTACAGGTCTGCGGCGGCGCTTTCGCGGCTCGGGGCCTCCTGGCCGATGAGCCCGGGCTCGACGAGCACCACCGCGTCGTATTCGAGGCCCTTGACGGTCTGCGCGTCGCACACGTCCACCTGACGGTCCCAGGCGTCCTGGCCCTTGAGGCGCGCGGCCTCGTTCTCGCCCAGGCGCGCGGCCAGCGCCGCGTCCACGGCGCGCTCCATCTCGTCGCGCAGCGCCATGGGGACGATGACGGCGACGCGTCCGGTGCCGTCGGCGGAGACGAAGCGCGCGGCCAGCTCCGAGGCCTCGGCGGCGGCCCGGTCCGTCAGTTCGCCGCGGTCGGCGGCGAGCGTGCGGCTGACGGCGTCCGGCACGGCGCGCACCGCGTTGACGGTGGAGATGTACAGTCCCTGCGCGCGGGCGAACTCGCCGGCCAGGTCGGACACCTCCTGCGGGTTGCGGTAGTCGATGGTCAGTTCGTTGAGGTCCCATCCGTGGCGACCGAACAGACGGTCCATGGTGCGCGCCCAGACGCGGGTGCCGCCCAAGGCGCTCGTCTGCGCCACGTCGCCCACGATGGTGAACGAGCGCGACGGGCAGCGGCGCATGAGCATGCGCCAGTCCATGGCGGTGAGCTCCTGCGCCTCGTCCACCACGATGTGCCCGTACACCCATTCGCGGTCGCGTCCGGCGCGCTGGGCGGTGTCCTCGGACATGTCGCCGTTGATGCCGTCGATGAGCATCTGGGAGGTGACGAGTCCTCCTCCGATGCCGTTCTGCGCGAGCGTGTCCTGCGCGAAGCGCAGCTGTTCGGCCTGTCGTGCCTCCTCGCGCGCGCGGCGGGCGGCGAGCTTCGGATCGTCGCCGAGCAGCTCCATCGCCTCGTCGAGCAGCGGCACGTCGGAGCGGGTGAGCGGCGAGCCCTTGGGACGGGTCAGGGCGCGCACGTCGTCCTCGCCGAGCCACGGAGCGTAGCGGCGCAGCTTGTGCGGCTTGGAGAACATGTCGTCGAGCAGCCACGGGCCAGTCATGGGCAGCCAGGCGAGGTTGAGGGCCACGCGCACCTGGTCGTTCATGCGCAGCATGGACACGGCGCGGTTGATCTCGTCCTGATCGGGCGCGTAGTCGAGCTGCTCCTCGTAGCGCACGCGCATGGCGGAGATCATGGATTTGACGAAGGTCTCGCGCGCCTTGTTGTGCGGCTGGCGCGTGCGGCGCGCGTCGGCCTGCGCGCGTTCGACGTCCGCGGCGAGCATGGGCACGCGGATGCCGTTGACGAGCACGACGGGCAGGTCCCGCGGAACGCGCTGGCGCGCGGCGACCGCGTTGCGGATCGCCTCGGCCATGCGCGTCTGTCCCTTGAGGCGTGCGGCGTGCGGCGTGTCCTCGGCCGTGGCCTCGACGCCGGGGACGAGGTCCGCGATGGTGCGCGAGACGACGCCGGTCTCTCCCAGCGAGGGCAGCACCTGGTCGATGTAGCGCAGGAACGTGCTGCTGGGGCCTACGACGAGCACGCCGGAGCGTCCCAGCGTGCGCCGGTGCGTGTACAGCAGGTAGGCGGCGCGGTGCAGCGCCACCGCGGTCTTGCCGGTGCCAGGGCCGCCCTGGACGACCACGGCGCGCGCCATGTCGGAGCGGATGATGCGGTCCTGCTCGCCCTGGATGGTGGCGACGATGTCGGTCATCTTGCCGGTGCGCCGCGAGCTGAGCGAGGCGAGCAGCGCGCCCTCGCCGGTGAGCGTGCCGGAGGCGGACGCCTCGCCGACGCGCTCGGAGTGGACGTCGAGCACCTCGTCCTCCAGGGCGGTGACCTCGCGGAAGCTGAGCGTGATGTGGCGGCGCATCACGATGTCGCCGTGGTGGGAGGGCGTCGCCTCGTAGAACGGTCGGGCGGCCTCGGCACGCCAGTCGGTGAGCATCGGCTCGTGGCGTTCGTTGGACAGGCCGATGCGTCCGATGTAGCGGCGCGCGCCGGACCGGTCGTCGAGACGTCCGAAGACGAGACGGTCCTCCACCGCGCGCAGCTGCGTGAGACGGTCCTCGTACATGGTGGCGAAGGAGTCGCGTTCGGTGCGTTGGGTGGGCGAGCCGTGCGATCCGGCGGCGCGCACGGCGTGGAGGCGGTCCCAGGCCTCGGCGCGCAGCGCGTCCAGACGGTCGTAGGCGCGGCTCACCGCGCGCTGCTCCTCCTCAAGTTGCGAGGCGTAACTCGACATGCTTGTTCCGCTCCTTACAGTGACGGGAAGTGTGACGTGAAAAAGGCAAGGCATTCCAATCTACTCGCATCCCCGAACGTCCGGATGGGCGGGGGAGTGAGCCGCGTGGGAAAACGTGTGGGGAAAATCGCGGAGAACCTGTGTCCGATCGAGCGAAAACGCCGCTTCGTGCGGTAGAGTGGGGAAGCGGTTGGGGCGGGCGCGCCCTTCGCCCGCGACGTATGTTCTTCCCGGAGGTGGATTTCCCGATGACCCAAGACAGCCGAGACCCGGCCGCCATTCACCAGCCAGTGCTCCTTGAGGACTGCGTGCGGCTCGTGACGTCCTCGCTCGGGCGCGTCGAATCCCCTGTGATCGTGGACTGCACGCTGGGATTGGCCGGACATGCCACCGCGTTCCTCAAGGCCGCGCCGGACGCGCGACTGGTCGGCATCGACCGCGACGCCGAGGCGCTGGCGCTGGCCATGCGCCGTATGGAGCGCGAGGGGCTGGCGGACCGCTTCATCCCCGTGCACGCCGCCTTCGACGCGTTCACCGAGGCGCTCGACGCGCACGGCGTGGGCCGCGTCGACGCCGTCTTCATGGATCTGGGCCTGTCCAGCCTGCAGATCGACGAGACCGAACGCGGCTTCTCCTACTCGCACGACGCCCCGCTGGACATGCGCATGGACGTGTCCCAGCCGTTGACCGCACGCGACGTGCTCGCCGAATACGACGAACGCGACCTGACCCGCATATTCCGCGCGTACGGCGAGGAGCGCTTCTCCCGCCAGATCGCGCGCGAGATCGTCAAACGTCGCGTCCTGCGTCCGCTGGAGACCTCCGCCGAACTCAACGCGCTCGTGGACGAGACCATCCCCAAGGCGCACCGTCCCGCCGGCAATCCGGCCAAACGCGTCTTCCAGGCGCTGCGCATCGAGGTCAACGGCGAACTGGACAAGCTCTCCGGCACCCTGCCGCAGATCGCGCTGCGTCTCAACCCGCGAGGCCGCATCGTGGTGGAGTCCTATCATTCGCTGGAGGACAAGACCGTCAAGACGTTCATGGCGCAGGGCCTCAAGGCCGACGTCCCGCCGAACATGCCGGTCGTGCCGCCGGACGCGATGCCGTTCTTCAAGGAGCTGACCCGCGGCGCCCTCAAGGCCGACGAGGCCGAGATCGCCGCCAACCCGCGCTCCGCGTCCGTGCGTCTGCGCGCCGTGGAGCTCACGCGTCCCATCCCGCGACGCCACCGAGACCGTTTCGAACAGCAGGCATCCGGCTCCATGGCCGGGGAGAGGAACTGACATGCCAGCCACCGCACGAACCTCACGATCCACGGCGGACCGCTCCTCCCGCCGCCCCGACGCCGCGGCCCGCCCCGCCTCGCGTCCCGAACTGCGCGTCGTCAACGGCTCGCGCTCCGACGAGCAGGGACTGGGCGAGGGCCTGGGACGCATCATGGAATGGGTGCGCACCCGCTCCGCGCCGACCGTGCACATCGTCGTCGCCGTGGTGTTCCTCGCCTCCACGCTGCTGGGCGCGCTCATGCTGCGCACGCAGATGGTGGAGAACGCCTTCGAGGTGTCCACGCTGGAGACGTCCATCAGCCGCCTGTCGCAGGACGTGCAGGACGATCAGGCCAAACTGGACCGTCTGGAGGCCGCGCTGCCGCAGAAGGCCAGCGATCTGGGCATGGTGCCGCAGTCCTCCTCCGTGACCATCGACCTCAACGGCTACCAGCCCTCGGAGGATGCCCGATGACCTCCCGCCTGCGCCGCTTCTGGCACGGGCTCGACGCGTTCTCGCGCAAGGCCGTGACCGTCGGCGTGATCCTGGCGTTCGCGGCGACGCTGTGCACCGGCCAACTCGTCTTCGTGCAGCTCGTCGGCGGCCGCGCCACCGCGCAGGCCGCCGCCACCGCGCGCACCTCCAAAGTGGTCATCAGCGCCAACCGAGGACGCATCACCGACGCCAACGGCACCGTCCTCGCCCAAAGCGTGGAACGCTACAACATCATCGCCGTGCCCGACCTCGCCTCCTCGTTCACGCCCGTCGACTGCGGCACGGACAAGGCCAAATCGCTCGGCTACTGCCACTCCATCGACGGCAAGAAGGTCGGCGCCACCGGCGCGGCCGCCGTGGCCCGACTGCTCGCCCCCGTGCTCGACATGGACGCCAAGGAGCTGGGCGCCGAACTCAACATCGCCGGCCAATACGTCGTCGTCAAGAAGAACGTCACCCCGCAGGTCAAACGCAGGATAGACAAACTCCACCTGTCCGGCATCGTCTACGGCGAGCTCAGCAGCGAACGCGTCTACGCGGAAAGCACGCTGCTCGGCGCGCTGCTCGGCGGCGTGGACGACGACGGCAACGGCGCGGCCGGACTCGAACAGACGCTCGACGGCACGCTGAGCGGCACCGACGGCTACACCGTCTACCAGCAGGGCGGCGGCGGCCAGGTCATCCCCGGCACCGTCACCGAATCCGAGGACGCCGTCGACGGCTCCGACGTGGCCCTCACCATCGACGCCGACGTGGACTGGTACGTCAAGAAGGTCCTCGTCGAAGGCGTCAAGGAAAGCCACGCCCAATGGGGGCTGGCCATGGTGCTGGACACCACCACCGGCGAGATCGTGGCGTTGGAGGACAGCGACGAGATCACAGCCGGCACCGACGACGCCAAGCTCAACGCCTCGCGCGTGGTCAGCACCACCTTCGAACCCGGCTCCATCGGCAAGGTCCCCGCGCTCGCCGCGATCATCAGCAGCGGGGCGCACAAGATCACCGACAAATTCACCGTCCCCTACGAGATCGACAAGAACGGGCAGACGTTCCACGACGCCGTCGAACACGGCAGCGAGCATTGGACGCTGGCCGGCATCCTCGAGAACTCGTCCAACGTGGGCATGGTCATGGCCGGAGAGAACGTCGGCTCGCAGGAACGCTACGACATGCTCACCAAATTCGGCATCGGCCAGGCCACCGGCCTGAACCTGCCGGGCGAGACCAACGGCGTGCTCGGCACCCCCGAATCATGGGACGGCCGCACCAAGGACACCGTCCTGTTCGGCCAGGGCTATTCGGTGAACATCATGCAGCTGACCCGCGCCGTGGCCGTCATCGCCAACGGCGGCGTCGACCGGAAGATGTCCATCATCAAATCCGTCACCGACGCCGACGGCCACGTCACCGACCAGCTCAACCACGACGCCGACCGCGTCATCGACGAGTCCGTCGCCTCGGACATCCGCAACGCCATGGAGTCCGTCGCCGAACACTACACGGACACCGCCGGCGTGGACGGCTACCGCGTCGCCGCCAAGACCGGCACCGCCGAGGTGGTGGGTGCCGGCGGGGCGCTCACCTCCATCATCGCCGACTTCTCCGGCATCATCCCCGCCGACGACCCGCGCTTCGTGGTCACCGTGGTCATGCTCGACCCGGACGGCATGTATGGTGGTACCACGTCGGGCAAGCTGTTCGGCAAAATCGGTGAATTCCTTATGCAGAAGTACGAGGTGCCGAACTCGGCGCCGCGCACGGATGCTATTCCAGTGGATTGGTGACGCCGCATGGGCGTCGAGGAAAGCGAAAGGCGAAGACGGATATGAGCGCAGTGAGCGAATCCATCATGCAGAGGACCACGCTCGGGCATCTCGTCGAACACTACGGATGGGACCTCGTCCCCGCGTTCGCGACCGACGTGACCGTCACCTCCCTCGCCGACGACATCGACTCCGTGTCCCCGGGCGCGCTGCTCAAAACGTCCGGTGACGCCGACGCGGCACTCGTAGCCGAGGCCCGCCGACGCGGCGCCTACGCGATCATCGCCCCCCACACGGCGCGCGCCGCCATCGGCGAGGACGCCGACCTGCCCGTCCTCTACGCCGCCCCCACGGACGCCCAATTCGGCCAGCTCGCCGCTCAGATGGCCGGCGGCCCCTCCAACACGCTCGCCGTGTTCGCCGTCAGCGCCGCCACGCCGCGTGAAAGCGTCGCCGTCGTCGAACGCCTCGCACGCTTCCTGCACATGCTCGGCAATCCCGTCGGCATCGTCAGCGTCGGCGGCTCCTACTCGCTGGAACGCCCCCTCGACCTCGACTACCCTCTGGGCGTGCTCGACCTGCAGCGCACCCTCGCCGTATGCGCGGAGGACGGGGCCGCGGCGGTGGTCATCGCCCTCGACGATATGACCGTCACCTCCCACGCGCTCGAAGCCGTCAACGTCGACGTCTTCGGCTCCACCGCCGAACCCGAGGACGACGGCCACGCCATGATCGAACGCATGCGCGCCGAATACGGCTTCCGCTCCGACGAGCAGATGCGCGTCACCCATCGCACCGACGAATCCGACACGCTCGCCGAACTCGCCGCCCGCGGCGACGATCCCGAGGACAAGCCGCTGCTCTCCCTCGCCATCGCCATGGTGCTCGCCGCCGGCGTGCGCCGCACCAACATCCGCAACGCCCTGCGCGTGGCCGGCGATCTGGGATAGTCGAGCGCCGGAACCGCGCGCCGCACGCGCTTCACGCACTTCACGCAACCGAGTACGAGGATCAAGGACAGGAACAGAAACATGGAACGCACGATGATGCCGATGGACGTCGCCGCGATCGCACAGGCCGTCAACGGACGGATCGTCCCGCCCTCCGGGGGAACCGTCCCCTCCCACGCCGCCACGCACGCCGTCACCGACTCCCGTCGCATCGGCGAGCACGGCGTGTTCGTCGCCATCAAGGGCGAACGCGTCGACGGTCACGACTACGTCGCCCGCATCGGCTCACAAGGCGCCCTCGCAGCCATCGTCGACCACGAAACCCCGCAGGCGGACGTCACCCAGATCGTCGTGGACGACACCGTCGCCGCGCTCGGAGACCTCGCCCGACGCAACCTCGAACTGCGCCGCGCCGCCGGCAACCCCTTCACCGTCATCGGCTTGACCGGATCCGTGGGCAAGACCACCACCAAGGACATGCTCAACGCCCTGCTCTCCACCCTCGGACCCACCGTCGCGCCCGTCGGCTCGTTCAACAACGAGATCGGCCTGCCGCTCACCGCGCTCACCGTCGGCGCCGACACCCGCTACCTCATCGCCGAAATGGGCGCCAACCACCTCGGCGAAATCGCGCGCCTGACCACCATCGCCCCGCCAGACATCGCCGTCGTCCTCAAAGTAGGCGTCGCACACCTCGGCGAATTCGGCTCCGTCGAACGCATCGCCCAAGCCAAAGCCGAAATCGTGCGCGGACTCGTCCCCGAAGGCGTCGCCGTGCTCAACGCCGACGACGCCAACGTCGCCGCCATGGCCGGCATCGCCCCGGGCGCCGTGCTCCGCTTCGGCATCGACCCCGACCACCGAAACGAGGACGACCTCACCGCCGCCGACATCACCCTCGACGACGCCGACCGCGCCACCCTCACCCTCACCGCGCGCGACGGCGACCACGCACGCCTCACCCTCGGCATCCCCGGCGCGCACAACGTCATGAATGCGCTCGCCGCGGCCAGCGTCGCACGACTGCTCGGCATGGACCTCGAAGCCATCGCCCGCACCCTCGCCGCGCTCACCCGCATCAGCCCGCACCGCATGGCCGTCTCCTCCGTCGAACGCGACGGCGCCGCCTTCACCCTCATCGACGACTCCTTCAACGCAAACCCCGACTCCATGCACGCCGGCATCGACGGCCTCATGCGCCACGGCGCCGACCTCGACGAGCCGCCCCACCGCGTCGCCGTCCTCGGCGCCATGCTCGAACTCGGCGGCGACGAACACGCCCTCCACAGGGAGGTCGGCCGCTACGCCGCCGCGCACGGCGTGGACCACGTCATCGCCGTCGGCTCCGCGACCTCCGCCGACTTCGACGCCCTCGCCGCATCCCTCGCGCAGGGAGCGCGACAGGCCGCCGCCGAAGGCGCCCGGACGCAGGTCGACCACGCCCACGGCACCGACGAGGCCGACGCGCTCGTCGCGCGCATCGCACGCGAACACCCCGGCACGCTCGTCCTGCTCAAAGGCTCGCACTTCTCCGGCCTGAGCGCGCTCGCCGAACGCTGGGAGCGCGACGCGCGCTGAACCGCGTCCGGACGCGCACGCATACCACCACACCGAACAACCACAGGAAGAGAGACACGCACAGTGATCGCGCTCATCATAGGAATCCTGGTGTCGCTGATCGTCACGATCACGGGCACCCCGATGCTCATCCGTCTGGTGCACCGTCTGCACTACGGCCAGTACATCCGCCAGGACGGACCGCAGTCCCATCAGATCAAGCGCGGCACCCCGACGCTCGGCGGCGTGGTCATCAACCTGGCCATCGTGCTCGGATGGGCCGCCTCCGCGCTCTACCGCTACCTGCACAACGGCGAGACGCCCTCCGTCTCCGCCATGCTCGTGCTGTTCGCCATGCTCTCGATGGGCCTGCTCGGCTTCATCGACGACTTCGCCAAAGTGCGCAAGAAGCAGAACGAGGGCCTGACCGTCAAAGGCAAGTTCATCGGCCAGTTCATCCTCGCCACCGTCTACGCGGTGCTCGCCCTGCTCGCGCCCACCCGCAACGGCTACCCGAACGCGCAGGCCGGCATCAGCTTCATCGAGACGCCGTTCCTCAGCTTCGACTTCGCCGGACGCGCCGTGGCCATCGTGCTGTTCGTGATTTGGGTGAACTTCCTCATGACCGCATGGACCAACGCCGTCAACCTCACCGACGGCCTCGACGGTCTCGCCGCAGGCTCCTCCATGATCGCGTTCACCGGCTACGGCGTCATCGCCTTCTGGGAAAGCTACCATCTGCGCGGCGCCGGCCACTACGGCTTCGCCTACGCGGTCTCCGACCCGCTCGACCTGACCATCATCGCCATCTGCGCGGCCGTGGCCTGCTTCGGCTTCCTCTGGTACAACACCAACCCGGCGTCCATCTTCATGGGCGACACCGGCTCGCTCGCCCTGGGCGGCCTGTTCGCCGCGCTGTCCATCGCCACGCACACCGAGTTCCTCGCCGTCATCATCGGCGGCCTGTACGTGATGGAGGCCATGAGCGACGTCATCCAAGTCGGCTACTTCAAGGCCACGCGCAGGCGCGTGTTCAAGATGGCGCCCATCCACCACCACTTCGAACTGCTCGGATGGCAGGAGTCGAAGGTCGTGGTGCGCTTCTGGATGATCGAGCTCATGTTCGTGCTCACCGCGCTTGTCGTCTTCTACGGCGACTGGGCGGGACGCTCCGGACTGCTGTTCTCCTGACGCACGGGGTCGTGGGGCCCGAACGGAACGGTCCCCACGCCGTGGCCGGAGCTTTCCGTTCCCTTCGTTTTCTTCTTCCGTTTCCCAAGGAATCCTAGGATTCCACACCGTTCACCATAACCGGGCAGGGGGCTCGACATGGACATTGCAGGCAAAACCGTGGTCATCGCGGGACTGGGCGTTTCGGGACGGTCCCTGGCCGAAACGCTCAGGGAGCGCGGCGCGCGCGTCATCGGCGTGGACGAACGCCGGCCGGACGCCGACCGCTCCACCTTCGAAGGCATCGACTGGGGGCGGGTGGACCAGCTCATGGTCTCGCCGGTGTTCGCCCCGACCACGCCGTTCATCCTGGAGGCGCGCTCCCACGGCGTGCCCGTCATGAGCGAAGTGGAGTTCGCCTGGCGGCTGCGCGCCGAACGCGCCGACGGCGGCCACGCCGCATGGATCGGCATCACCGGCACCAACGGCAAGACCTCCACCACCGAAATGACCGCCGCGATGCTCGCCGCCTGCGGCATGGACGCGCCCACCGCCGGCAACATCGCCTCCGGTGATATGAGCATGTCGCTGTCGCGCTGCGCCACGGACCCCTCCCACGACGTGCTGTGCGTGGAGCTCAGCTCCTTCCAGCTGCACTTCACCGACTCGCTGGAACTCGACTGCGCCGCCATCACCAACATCGCCGACGACCACCTCGACTGGCACGGCGGCCGCGAAGGCTACGCCGCCGACAAGGCCAAGGTGTTCCACCACGCCAAACGCGCCCTCGTCTACAACGCCGACGACGCGCAGGTCACCGCCAAGGCCATGGCCGCCACGACCGCGCCCGGATGCCGTCGCATCGGCTTCACGCTCGGCGAGCCGAAACCCGGACAGATCGGCGTGAGCGAAGGATGGATCACGGACCTGAGCGGCGTGGCCGGGGGAGCGGAGGGCGAGGCCGTGCGTCTGGCCCGCGTGGCCGAATTCACGCATCTGACGGAACCGGACGGCACCGTCTACCCGCATCTGCTCGCCGACGCGCTCGCCGCGCTCGCCCTCGTGCTGGGACTGGGCGTCGATCAGGAACGCGCCCTGGAGGGCCTGCGCGCGTTCGCCCCCGGCGGACACCGCATCGCCTCCGTCGCCGCCACCCGGCCGGACGCTTCGGGACGCTCCATCCGCTTCGTGGACGACTCCAAGGCCACCAACGCGCACGCCGCCAACGCCTCCCTGTCCAGCTTCCCCGACGGTTCCGTCGTCTGGATCGCCGGAGGCCTGGCCAAGGGCAGCCGCTTCGAGGAGCTCGTGGCCGCCCGCCGAGCCACCGTCAAGGCCGCGGTCGTCATCGGCGTGGACCAGCGGCCCATGCTGGACGCATTCGCCGCGTGCGCGCCGGACACGCCGCTGACCGTCATCGACCCCGAACCGAAGGACGACGTGATGGAACGCGCCGTGGAGGCGTGCGGCGCGTACGCGCAACCCGGTGACGTGGTGCTCATGGCGCCCGCATGCGCCTCGATGGACCAGTTCGCCTCCTACGCCGAGCGCGGCGACCGCTTCACCGAGGCCGCGCGCCGCTGGGTGGAGGGCCATGACCGGGACTGACGGGACCGAAAGGACCTCGCGCGGCGCGGGGCGGGGACGCGAAGCCGCATCCGGACGTTCGGGACGTTCGGCTCGCTCCGGACGCTCGGAGGTTTCCGGGCGTGCCGGGGCTTCCGGCAGCTCCGGGGCTTCCGGCCGCACGGACCGAGCCGAACGCCTCGCCAGCTCGCCGGGACTGTTCAACCCGTTGTGGTGCTACCACGGCCTGCGCATGTGCGTGTTCGGACTGAGCGTCTTCGGCGTCATCATGGTGTTCTCCTCCTCGGCCGTGTCCGCCGCATCCAGCGGCAAATCGCCGTTCGGGGAATCCATGAGCCAGGTGGCGTTCTGCATCATCGGCCTCGTGCTCTGCCTGGTGTGCACGCGCATACCGATGCCGCTGTACCGCAAGGGAGGCGTCTTCATCATGGCGGCCGCCATCGTCCTGCAGTCGCTGACCTTCACGCCGCTCGGCGTGGACGCGTACGGCAACGCCGGCTGGATCGGTCTGTTCGGCATGACGTTCCAGCCCGCCGAGACCACGAAGTTCGCCCTGTGCGTCTGGCTGCCCAACGCCGTGGCCGCGGGCACGCGCCACTACGGGCACACCGGACGCACCCTACGCGACCTGTGGGAAAGCTACCGGGTGGTGTTCGCCATCTACGGTCTCGCGTTGGCGCTCGTACTCGGCGGTAAGGATCTCGGCACCGCCCTCATCATCATGGCCATCGGCCTGACGGCGTTCGTCTTCGGCGGATTCCCCGGCAAATACCTCGCCTGGGTCTCGATCGCCGGCGTCTTGGGCGTGGTGGCGATGGTCGGACTGAGCGAGAACCGGCGCACGCGCATCCTCGCCGCCTACTCCGACTGCACGTCCCCGGACCTGCAGGACGTGTGCTACCAGTCCATCCACGCACGCTACGCCATCGCCTCCGGCGGACTGCTCGGCGTGGGGCTCGGCAACTCGCGCGAGAAATGGAACTACCTGCCCGCCGCGCACAACGACTTCATCTTCGCCGTCATCGCCGAGGAGACCGGCTTCTTCGGTGCGATGATGGTCATCCTCATTTTCGTGATCCTCGGCTGGTGCCTGCTCTACTCGGCGCTGCGTCTGCACGGACGCGAACGTTACGCCTCGAACGTGCTCATGTGCGTCGCCGTCTGGCTCGTGGGGCAGGCCTTCGTCAACATCGGCGTGGTGGTGGGCGTCCTGCCCGTGCTCGGCGTGCCCATGCCCTTCGTCTCCTCGGGCGGCTCCTCCATGATCATGTGCCTGGCCGTGTCCGGCGTGGCGATGCGCATGCTGCGCCTGCTGCCGGAGGTCAAGGCCGACACCACCCGCGTGTGAGCGCCGGGACCACCGGCGACTATGCTCGGAAACCATGAAGCATATCGTCCTCGCCGGCGGCGGCACCGCCGGACACGTCAACCCGCTGTTGTCCGTGGCCGCCGCCATCGGCCGCATCGACCCCGAAGCGAAGGTCAGCGTCATCGGCACCGCCGTAGGACTGGAGAAGGATCTGGTCCCCGCCGCCGGATACGAGCTCGACGCCATCGACAAGGTCCCCTTCCCTCGCCGCCCCAACGCGTACGCCCTGCGCTTCCCCGCCAAATGGGCGCGCGCCACGCGCATGGTGCGCGACATCCTCACCGCGCGCGAGGCGGACGTCGTCGCCGGCTTCGGCGGCTACGCCTCCGCCCCCGTCTACTCCGTGGCGCACCGTATGGGCCTGCCCGTCGCCATCCACGAACAGAACGCCCGCGCCGGTATGGCCAACAAGCTCGGCGCGCGTTGGGCCGACTACATCGGCACCGTCTACGAACGCACCGGACTGCGCGCCCCCAAGCGCGGACGCATCGAACGCGTCGGCCTGCCGCTGCGCCCCGCCATCGCCGCGCTCGTCGAACGCATGGGCGCCGACCGCGCCGCCGCGCGCGCCGAAGCCGCCGCGAGGCTCGGCGTGGACCCCGCGCGCCCGCTCGTACTCGTCACCGGCGGCTCGCTCGGCGCCGTCAACCTTAACCGCGCCGTGGCCGGCGCCGCCGCGGACATCCTGCGCCACGCGCAGGTCATCCACCTCACCGGCCGAGGCAAGGCCGAGGAGGTGCGCGAACTCGTCGGCGTGAACGCCGGCGACGCCCACTTGTGCGGTCTTGGCGCCGACCAGGCCGGCGAAGGCGACTACCACGTCGCCGAATACCTCGAACGCATCGACCTCGCCTTCGCCTGCGCCGACCTCGTGGTGTGCCGCTCCGGAGCCGGCACCGTGGCCGAACTCACCGCGCTCGGCCTGCCCGCCGTCTACGTGCCGCTGCCCATCGGCAACGGCGAACAGCGCTGGAACGCCCAGCCCGTGGTCGAAGCCGGCGGCGGCCTGCTCATCGCCGACGCCGACTTCGACGCGGCGCGGGCGCGCGAGGAGGTGCCCGCCCTGCTGGCGGACGCGGCGCGCCTGCACGTGATGGGCGAGGCCGCATGGAAGTACGGCATCCGCGACGCCGCCGAAACCATGGCCCGCCGTATCCTCGACCTGGCCTGAGGCGACGGCTCCCGTCTTCGCCGACGGGACTCCGGACACGCCCTCCGCGGCGATATCGCGCAAGCCGGACAGGCCAAAACAGACATGGCCGCCTTTACGGCCGCACCAGTCCACACAAACACACAAGGAGACCGACCCGTGACCTTCGACACGACCACGTCGTCCACACCCGACATCATCCTCGACCCGGCCCGTGCCGCGTTCGGACCGCAGGAGACCTGCGAGAACCTCGGCGCCGCCCACTTCATCGGCATCGGCGGCGCCGGCATGAGCGTCCTGGCCGAAATGCTCCACGAACGCGGCGTGCGCGTCGACGGCTCCGACCGCGAACGCGGCGCCAAAACGGAACGGTTGGAGGCGTTGGGCGTGCGCGTGGAGATCGGACAGCGCGCCGAGAACGTCGAAGACGCCGACACGGTCGTCTACTCCAGCGCCATCAAGCCCGACAACCCCGAGATCCGGGCGGCCGCGGACAAGGGGATGCGCATCGTGCACCGCAGCGACATCCTCGCGCTGCTCATGCACGGCAAACGCGCCGTGACCGTCGCCGGAGCGCACGGCAAAACCACCACCAGCTCCATGCTCGCCCACATTCTCCAAGGTTGCGGCGCGGACCCGAGCTACGCCATCGGAGGCTCCATCCAGACCGCCGAAGGCGTCGTCGACGGCGGCCACGTCGGCTCCGGCGCGGCGCTCGTCGCCGAAGCCGACGAATCGGACGGCAGCTTCGACAAATACCGTCCCGAAATCGCCGTCGTCACCAACTGCGAGGCCGACCACCTCGACCACTACGGCGACGCCGACCGCTACCGCGCCGCATTCGTCCGCCACGCCGGACACGCCACCGGACACGTCGTCATCTGCGCCGACGATCCGGACGCGCTCGCCGTGCTGCGCGCGCTCGAACCGTCCGTCGCCGCCCGAGCCGTCGCCTACGGCACCGCCGAGGAGACCGACCTCGAAGCGGACGGCGGACTGCACGGCGCCGCCTACGTGCATATCGAATCCGAAAGCGAAAGCGCCGGCACCGGTGAGGAACGCTTCACCCTGCGCCTGCCCGCCGCCGTGACCGGAGGCGAGGACGTTGGCCTGCCCGTCACGCTCGCCGTGCCCGGCCTGCACAACGCGCGCAACGCCGCCGCCGCGCTCACCGCCGCCGTCCTGCTCGGCGAGGATCCGCTCGAGGCCGCCGCGTCCGCCGCCACGTTCCGCGGTGCGGCCCGACGCTTCCAGGTGCGCGGCACCGTCAAACGGGTCACCGTGGTGGACGACTACGCGCACCATCCCACCGAGATCTCCGCGCTCATGGACGCGGCCCGCCGCCGCTACCCGAAGGGTGCCGTCCGCGTGCTGTTCCAGCCGCATCTGTTCAGCCGTACCGAGATCTTCGCGCGCGAATTCGCCGAAGCGCTCGCCAAGGCGGACGACGTCATCGTCACCGGCATCTTCCCCGCGCGCGAGCGGCAGGCCGACTTCCCGCAGGTGGGGCCGCGCACCATCGCCGACCGTGCGCCCGAAGAGGCCCGCGGACGTTTCCGCTGCGTGGACGACATGCATGTGGCCGCGCAGATGATGGCGATGCGCGCCCACCACGGCGACGTGGTCTTCACCGTCGGAGCGGGCGACGTCACCGCCATGGGCGACGTGATCCTGCACGCCTTGGAAGCCCACCGCGAAGGCTGCGAATGATGGCGGGACGCGTCGTCAGCTCGTCCCGATCCGACCGGTCGTCCCGATCCGGCCGGTCATCTCAGTCCGGCCGCTCCATCCGGTCGTCCTCGTCGGCTACCTCGTCCTCGTCGGCCGCGTCGTCGGCCGCGTCGGGCAAGGCGCGCGCACGGCGCACCGCATCGGGCAAAGCCTCCACGGACGTCGTGAAATCGCCCTCACGGACCGTCTCCGCACGCGCCGCCTCCGGTCGCACCTCGCCGTCCGCGCCGCGCACCGCCGTGGGCCGCGTTCCCGAGCGTTCCGATAGTACCGGCGCGAAACGCAGCCGTCCCGGCGAATTCGTGGACGCGCGCAAACTGGACGGCGAGGACCTCGTCGCCAAGACGCTGCGGGAGAACACCGGCGCCATCGGACTGGCCACGCGCCCCAAGGTCGTGGACTTCACCGCGCGCGTCAGGGAACGCAAACGCGCCTCCGCGCGCGTCGTCGCCCTGCGTGTGGCCGTGGGCGCGCTCGTGGCAGCTGCGCTCGGCGGACTCGGCTGGCTGCTGTTCCTGTCTCCGGTGCTGCTGCTCGACTCCTCGCAGGTGAGCGTCTCCGGCGCGAACCAGTGGGTGAGCGAGGCGCAGGTGCGCGACATCGTGGGGGAGCAGGTCGGGCGTTCCCTGCTGCTCGTCGACACGCGCGCCATGACCGAAAGCATGACCTCGATCCCCGGTGTGACCGACGCCAAGGCCGTCAAACGTTACCCGCACGGTCTGGCCGTGACCATCACCTCGCAGCGGCCCGCCGCCATGCTCAAAGCCTCCGGCGGCGACACGCTCACCGCGGTCGACTCCAAGGCGCGCGTGCTCAACTCCGTGGGCGACACGTCCGTGGACGGCATCCCCGTCATCGAGGTGAAGGACGTGGACGCGGCCCTCGACTCCCGAGCCGTCAAGGAGACGCTGAAGGTGCTCGACGACCTGCCCGAATCGTTGCGCGAACGCGTCTCCAAGGTCACCTGCGAGACGCAGGACTCCGTCACCACCGAACTGGACGACGGCGCGCTCACGATAGTGTGGGGCGACTCCTCGGACATGAAGCTCAAGAAGGCCGTCACGGACAAGATCGTGAACGACCCGAACGTGTTGGGAGACAAGACGCAGGTGGACGTCTCGGCGCCGCTCAGGCCCGTGCTGCGCTGACGCGCGCCTTCGGCGGCGGCGCGCCGATTACGCCGAGAGTCGAATTTGCGTTCGCGCGCCTGGACGGGTATCTTTGAGAAGTCTGGCGAAAGCCGGGCTTGATAACTCAAGAATGGGGATGATCGGTTTCGACGGTGACCTGTTCGTCGCAGGGAAGCGTGCCGAGAACGCCGGGTCCGCTCGTGGATGTTCCCGGCAAAAGAATAAGTGCTAAATCCAACCGCACTGAGTTCGCTCTCGCTGCCTGAGCTTCGCGCCAGGATTAACCAGTGAGCAGCCGCTCCGTTCACTCTCCCTCGTCTTCGGGGAGAAGCTGAGCGTCGTTAAGAAGACTTGCTGACGCGGCCGAGCCTCAGGGCCTCGTCGGGACTTGTACTGCGGATACGCCCGCCATCAGTCGTCTGCGACATCGATGGGGGCGGAAAAAACCGCCGCACGGCCAGCAGACTACGCACGTAGAAGACTGTGGGCTCGGTCATCGGACCGGGGTTCAATTCCCCGCATCTCCACCAATCCGCTTCGGCGGAAACAAGCCGCTTGGCCTTACGGGAGTAGGGCTGAGCGGCTTTTCCGTATTTCAGGGTTTTACAGTGTTTTTCAGAGTTTTGCAATGTGAATGTGGGCAAAAAGTGGGCAAAACGAGGCACGTCAACGTACCGTGGAACACAGAAAACCGCCCCGCTCCCCACAGGCGGGGGGAGTGGGGCGGCTTCATTAAATTCGGGCGTAAATTATTCCATCAGAAGATTCCGCTGGTCACTTGGAGGCGAGGCGGACGGGGTTGTAGGTCACGCCGAACGCGGCGGCGATGATGCCGGCGGCGCTGGAGACGTAGGCGCCGACCTGCGGGTCGCCGAACGCGCTCAGGCCGAGGCCGACGAGGCCGGCGAGCAGGGTGAGCACGTAGACGGCGGTGCGCACGGTCTCGGAGAACACCGGGGTGTAGGTCCCGGCGGGCTCGGTGTATTCGCTCTGGTCCACGGCGGTGGTGTCGGTGGACGGGTCGGTGGCGTGTTTCGCCATGATGGTTCCTTTCGTTGGGGTGTGGTGGGGATGTCAGAAGCGTCCGGCGTTGAGCGCGGTCTGGAGGGCTTTGACGGTGGCGGGTCCGAAGCTCGCGTCCTGCGTGAGGCCGTAATGCGCCTGGACGGCCTTGATGGTGGCCGGGCCGAGCAGCCCGTCCGCGTCCAGGCCTCCCAATCGCCGCTGCACGGCGCGGACGAGCTCGCTTCCGTACCCGCCGTAGGAGACGGCGCTGTCGTCGAGGTTGGGACGCCTGTAGGTCTTCTGGTCCGGGACGAGCTGGCCGGAGATGACGCCGTCCACGCTCGTGCCCATGACCGTCTGCCAGCGGCGCACCGTCGCGGGCCCGCACGAGCCGTCCACCGCGAGCCGGCCCGCGGAGTCCTGGCCGGACTGCGGGGCGGACGGGGTCGCCTGCCCGGTCATCTCGTCGTACCAGTGTTGGGCCCTCGCCATGTATTCGGCGTTCTGCGACCCGGAGATGCTGCACGGGCATGCGGTGGACGAGAAGCGCGAGTGCGGGAACACGTTGGACAGCCATTGGGGGCGGCCCAGACCGTAGAACCTGCAGACCGCGGCGGTCAGATGCGCGCCCGCGTCGAGCGTCGCGTCCGAGATGCGCCACGGGCTGGAGGACGCGTCCGCGTGCTCGATACCGATGGAGGTGCGGTTCGCTTCCAGATCGCCCGCGTGCCAGGCGGTGTCGGCGTCCCACACGAGCTGGCCGACGCGGCCGGACGCGTCGACCTGGTAGTGCGCGGACGCCTCGCGCGTCTGCCACACCCGCCAACAGTCGTTGATGCTGAGGTTTCCGGCGTTGTGGTGCAGCACGACCTTGTCGATCCTGCGGCCCGCGCGTCCGGGCGTGTAGTGCTTGGTCAGGATCCTGTCCTCGTCGGCGACGAGGTTCGTCCAGTCCTTCATGATGGTTCCTTTCCTTGGTTGGTTATCGGTAGGTCCAGTCGTGCTCCGTCTCGCGGCGCACGTAGTCCTGTTTGAGGGCCTCGTAGCGGGCGTGCCCGTATCCGTTGCCGCCCATGTCGAGGTATTCCTTGCCGGCTTCGAGCTGGCGTTCGTGCTGGGTGCGGTCGCTGGTGTGCGCGAACAGTTCCACGCGCAGCAGGTCGAGGCGCGCGGCGCGCAGTTCGCGGTCGAGACGGTCGAAACGCTCCCGGTCGCGGTCGAGCTTGCCGCGCACGTCGCGCATGAGCCGGCTGTGGTCGAGCATGTCGTCGAGGTTGTCGCGCGTGACCAGTCGGCCGAGCCGGCCGAGTTGTCTGAGCGCGGCCCCGGCGACGACGCCGCCGGTGGACGTGATGACGGCGACCAGGATGGTCGCCCATATCGGGGTCAAGTCATGGCTCCTCCCTTGATACTGCGGGCCGGCCGTGGTCCGGTGTGGTGGATGCGGGCGGGGACGCACTGTGAGACGTCAGACGAACCACATGCCGTTGACCGCCCACATGGCGAGCTGTTGGAAGAACGGGTTCACTCGGCCCCCTCTTCGTCAAAGGCGTCGATGTATGCCTTGACGGCGTCGCGCCCGTTTTCAGGGACGTCTTCGATGGTCTTGCGGCCGGCGACGACGAGGCGCGCGTATACGCGGATCATGACCTTGCTCATGCCTCACCCCCCCCGCGAGGAGTTGGTAGATTTCAGCCAGTGCCTCGTCCTGATCGAGACTTGCCGTTTCGAGGCCGCGAGAGCCGAGGGGCCGTGGTCTTCGCATGTTTCCGCGAAGGCCACGGCCCCTCACCGTTACGGGCGGATGCGGTCAGACGCGGTCCGGCGCGAACGCGCATAGGCTGACTCCCCTTCTGGTTCCATGGGAAACCCACACGCGGATCCGTGCGGAGAGGCCGTGCGGGCGTGTGGGATTCCGGAGGACTGATCAAATGTTGTTGAATGATTTCTGGACCGGCCGTTTCCGCCCCTACTGTCTGCGGACGCTGCGCGAGAGCACGGTGGTCGGCTACGAGAGCGCGTGGCGGCTGCACGTGGGTCCTGCGTTCGGCCGTATGGACATGGACGCGATCGACGTCGCGCGGGTGGACGGGTGGCTGGCCGGTTTCGACCGGCCGGGCGCGGCACGCAAGGCGTGGGCGCTCCTGCGGGCGATGCTGCGCCGTGCCGTCCGATGGGGCCTGCTCGACCGGGACGTCACCCGCCGTGATGTCGCGTTGCCGCGACGGCGCAGGTACGAGCCGTGTCTGCTGACGGTCAGGCAGACGCGCGACCTGCTGCGCGGGTTCCACGGTCACGAGTTGGAGGCGTGGCTGGTGTGCGCGGTCTCCTGCGGACTGCGCACCGAGGAGGGCTACGGGCTCGAATGGCGTGACATCGACCTGCGTCGGGGCGTCATCCGTATCGAGCGGGGCCTGCAATGGGTGGCGGGCCACGAATGCGTGGTCGAACCGAAGACCGAGCTGAGCCGCCGCACGCTTCCGCTGCCCAGGTTCGCGGTCAACCGGCTGCGCGAGATTCGTCCCCGTGAGGGAGGACGCCTCATCGGGACGCTTACGCCTCCGCAGACGGCACGCGCCTACGCATCATGGTGCCTACGACACGGTCTTCCGCACGTGCCCGCGCGGAATCTGAGGCATTCGTGGGCCACGAACGCGTTGGCCGCCGGAGCGGACATCGCGGTGGTGTCCCGCATGCTGGGGCATTCGGACATCAAGACCACGGCCCAGTACTACCTGCGTCCCGACATCACGGCCCTGCGCGACGCCCAACGCCTCTACGAGCGCGCACTCATCGGCTAAGGGATTCCCTAACCCGCCTGCCGACGCAGATGCGCGCAGGCATGTACATCGGCGGGACCAACGCGAACGGAGTGGCCGTGGTCGAGTTCGACTCTCCGACCGGCAAACCGCCGGATGCGATGATAGTCACCGTCGGCCCGTGGACAGAAGACGTCTCCCGACTGCTGTCCGCGGCCGTCTGGGACGTTTCAGCCAATTTCTCGCAGATCCGTCTCCGAAACAACAACGGCGAATGGGTCGCCAACCATCCGATCAGGTTCTCGTGGCTGGCAATATGGAGCCGCCCGTAGGGATTCCCTAACCCACGCGTCACAATGGTGGGCTGCGGAGTACAAGATGCAGAACAGCGGCTCCTTCGTGCCATTTAACTACGGCGGAGCTAACAGATTGCTCTACAATCCCGGATTGCGTCTCATCCGCGTGGATCTCACGCCGTTCAGGTCGGCTGTGAAAGTGGGCCGCTATCAGTGCTATCTGGCCTCTAGCGGCGCGCTCAGACCGTCCAAGGCCATGAGCATCGGCCAGGCCATCTTGGATAACGGCCAAATCGGCCGAGAGCTCACGCTCAATGCGGACGGCACGATCAGCGTCGGACCTGAAATCAATAACGGAGATTTGATCAAGCCTCTGCCAAACCTCGTCCCTATACCGTCTGACGTCGCCATCACGATGAATGGCCTGTCCGAGGTCTGACCCGCTCCCGACGTGGGTTTCTCCTAGCGGAAGACGACCCCGTCGGGAACCGGCATGACCAACGGCAGCGGGCGCAGCAGGTCCCCGTTCGCAACGCCCTGCAGGAGGGTGAGGGAGCCGTCCGTCTCCCAACGGCACGAGTAGAGGTAGTTTCCGGACGCATGCTGGTACACATATCCCAAGTCGATGCTGCGGCTTGGCTTGGGGCCGTTCTTGTGGAGCATCCACGAGAACTTGCCGACATTGACGGTGACTTGTACGGGCGGGAACCGTGTGATCAGAAACCCGTGCGAGATGGTAATCGTCGGTTCGAAGCCCAGTTTGAAGCTGCCCTCGTTCTGTGATTTGAACACAGCCGTCTGCAATTGTGACAATTGGGTTAGGGAATCCCACACGTCCTTCATCGGCTTCAATATGTTGAACAGCGGGACGGGCGTGCCGACGGTGATGCCGTCCAACGGAATGCGGTAGAGGGGCATGTCGTGCACGGTCACGAGGTTGAGTATGGAACCGGTGTTCACGGTCGGGTCGGCGGGCGTGCCGGTGGTGGCCGTGCCGCGTACCACCACGAGCGTGCAGGATTCGATGCCGGTGCTGACGACTCGCTGGTAGCGCAGGCAGATCAGGTCGTTGCGTTTCATGCCCTGGCTGCCGCTGGTGATGGTGACCTGTTCGGGGGTGCTGATGAGGGCTTGGCGTCCGTTGAGCATCGCGCATCCGGTGGCGATGGTCGCGTGGTTCGAGTCGTCGAGGGTGATGGCGAACTTGTCGCCGTAGTCGAGCGCGTAGTCGTCGGGGCCGATGATGCCGGCGTTCAATACGCCCAGGCTGTTGCCGTCGATGTGAGGTTTGCCGGCCTTGCCGGTGATGAGGTCCACCATTAGAGATCCTTTTCCTTTCCGTCCGCGAGGAACTGCTCGAACGCGTCCGATTGCTGTTTGACGAGGGTCTGGTATTCGCCCCAGCAGGTGGAGCAGAGCGTCCAGTCGGCGGTCTGCGAGCCGCCGGTGACGCGGGTCACGTCGTACCAGTCGCGGGTCGCGTAGTCCGCGTCGGTCAGGTACGTGGTTTTGTCGCATCTGTCGCACGTGTAGCGGGTCATGTTGCGTGTTTTGGTCATGGTTCTCCTTAGCTGGTGCGTTCCCACGTGTATGCGCCGATGGACGGCATTTGCCGCCATGTGCCGCCGAACACGCTGCCTGGGTTGGTGCCGGTGGTGTTCTGGTAGACGCTGCCGATGGGCCATGGGTTCACGGTTTGTCCGCCGGTGGCGTGCGCGGTGATGGTGCCGTCCGTGGTGATGGTGATGGTCTGCCCGTCGGGTTTGACGCCGCCGAGCCGTCCGATGGCGGCCGTGGGCAGCGTGTAGGCGTTGGCTCCGCTGCTGATGCCGTCGAGTTTGGTTTTGTCCGCGGCGCTCATCAGTCCCGCCGTGGTTCGGGTGGCCGCTTCGGCGCTGATAGTCACGGCGTCGTCGCTGCGGGTCGCGTGCAATGGTGCCGTGGCGGTGATGGCTCCGATTTTGGTTTCGGCCGTGGCGAGCGCGTCGGCGGCGTCCTGTTGGGCTTTGCCGATGGCGGACGAGTAGTCGGAGGCGAGCTTGTAGGCCTGTTGGGCGGTGGTTTCCACGCGGGTAAGGTCGGTGTCGGTGACGTCGGCCGAGAACGTGTAGTCGACCAATGTAAGGCCTTCGCCCGCGTAGTAGGCGTGGCCGCCTCCGCCTGTGGTGGAGGATTCGCCGCTGCCGGACAGGCTGGACTGCCGTGCGGTGAGCGTGCCGGCCTCGTAGGACACGCTGATGACGCCGTCCGTGGCTTTGACGATCTTCTTGGCGATGGTGGCCCGCACGGTCTGTCCGAGCGTGTGGTCCCGGCCGACGAGCACGTCTCCCACGTCGAACGAGAGGCCGGTGTCGTTGACGGTCACGTCGAGTTCGCCCTGGGATTGCAGTTCCTTGAGCTTGTCGCGCGTGTTCTCGGCCAGTTCGTCGGCTTTGGCGTTGCTGTAGTCGTAGACCGCGGCGCGCTCGTCCAGCCCGTGCAGCGTCTGGGTCTGGGAGACGGTGCCGTCCGCGTCGGCGTACCAGTGCGAGACGGCCCGGTCCCTCAGTTCGCCCGAGCCCAATCCTATGAGGTGGTTGATGGGCCTGTGGTCTCGGGTGGAGGCGAACTTGAGCAGGTCGCTGTCGATGGTGTCGTCCACGACCCGTATGGGTTCGGCCGTGGCGTGGACCATGCCGTCCGCCCACGACAGGCGCAGTTTCATGCCCTGCGCGGCGAGCATGGCGCTGATGCCGCCGTAGGCGTCCGTATAGCGGTCGAACCGGTAGGCGACGTTCGTGGAGTTCGCGTCCGCCTGGAAGAGGCCGGCCAGTCCGATGCGGGAGAACAGCGCGTCCAGTATGGCGCCGATCTGTCCGGAGACGGTCAGATAGTCCTGTCCGTCGTCCGGCGTGAGGATCTTCGCGGCGAGGACGCCGTGCCAGGTGCGTCCGGTGACGGTGCCGTCCGATGAGACGGAGTCGACGACGCCTCCGTATTCGGTGCCGTCGACCATGACCAACGCTCCGGCCTCGGGCATGGGCGCGACCCCGGACAGTTCGAAGTCGTTCTCCTCGCTGCCGTAGGCCAGGTCGAGCGTGTACGAGCCGACCGCGCGCAGCGGCGTATGGTTCGCGTCCGTGATGATCAGGTCCACGGCGGTTCGCTCCTCTCCTCGATGGGCGTCAGGTCGAATCCGAAACTGTTGGGCCAGCTGACGGCCGAGACCCCGGCGGGCAACGGCTGGAACACGTACCTGCCGCTGCCCTCGCCCTCGCCGCGCACGGCGGAGGCGAACACGTTGCGCCGGTCCCCGTTGGCGGCGACGAGCGTCACGCTGCGTTCGCCCGCCACGGCGTCGATGAGCAGGTACCCGCCGGAGGGGACGGTCACGTCGATCTGGTGGGTGTTGCCCGCGATGGTGATGTGCGGGTTGACCGCGGGCCCGTAGACGACCATCTCCCATGCCATGGGGTCGGGGCCCTGCACGTCCAGCGAGGACGCTTGCGCCATGCCCATGAGGTCGCAGGGCAGGTCTGTCGGCAGGTCGAGCGACGCGTCCGTGTCTGCGGTGACGGACAGGAAAGGCATGGTCGGCAGCCGGCGCCGCCATTTCGACAGTTGCACGACGGTCAGCTGGGTTTCGACGATGCGCGGTCCGATGCTCTGTGGTTCGGCCTTGGCGATGAGCGCCCGGCACTCCCACTCGCCGTCCACGCGCAACAGGCCGCACATGGCCGCGTCGGAGGCGTGGGCCTGCATGTCATGGTCCGCGAGCATACGCAGCCGGTCCAGTTCCCCGGGCGCGTCGAGGGCCTTGATCGTGAGGGTGAGTTCGCGCGCCTGCCACGCCACGCCGGTCAGTCTGCTCGCGCCGAGCGTGTACGCCCATGCGCGCCCGCGCAACGCGGGCGCGGTCTCCGCGTACAGCGGACCGTCGAACGACACCGTCGCTCCGGTGGATGACACGTATTCAAGCGACCGCATACTTCCTCACCAATCTGCCGAATTCACGGCCGTCTACGTTAATGCCCATCTGTTGGAGGATGTAGGGCAGGTCCTCGTGCAGCGCCTTGAGCTCGTCGAGCAGTTCGGCCAGCAGCTGCGCGTCAGTGTCTCCCGCGGCGGTGTCGGCGTCCTGCGCGTATCGGGCGGCCGCCCCGGTCGCGGACGGCGCGGGCGCGCCGAACGCGTACCCGTCGAGGGTCAGGCCCCGGGCGATCTCGTCGAGACTGCTGTTGACCACGCCGCGGCTGTCGGTGATGCCCTCGGCCATGCCCCGGCCGATCATGACGCCGACCTGGTCGCGGAACACGCGCGACGGCGAGTGGATGCCGAGCTTGCTCTTCACCCAGTTGAGCGCGTCCTCGGCCGCTCCCACGGCCGCGTCCACGAGCTGCCCGGCGGCGTTCTTGACGCCGTCGGCGATGCCTCGGATGATGTTCAGGCCGACCGCACCCCAGTCGGTGCTGGTGAACGCGTTTTTGAGCCTGCCGATGATGGCTGGGATTTGGGCGATGAGCTGCGGTATCGCGGACACGAGGCCCGCGGCCAGCGTGGTGAGGATCTGGATGCCGGTGCTGATGATCTGCGGCAAATGGGCTCCGATGGAGCTGGCGAGGTTGCCGATGATGGTCGGGGCCTGAGCGATGAGCTGGGGCAGGGCGTTCATGAGTCCCTGCACGAGGCCGAGCAGGAGGTTGAGGCCGCTTTCGATGAGCTGTCCCGTGTTCGAGGCGAGGCCGGCCACGAGCGCCATGACCATGCTCAACGCGGTGGGGACGAGCATGGGCAGTTGGGCGGCGAGCCCGTTGACCAGGGTGGTGACGATGAGCACGGCCGTGGTCATGAGTTCGGGCGCGTTCTCCCCGATCGCGTTCATGAGCGAGGCGATGATGCCCGCTCCCTGCGCGATCAGTCCGGGCAGCATGCCGGTGATCTGGGCGTTCAGCTGGTTGAGCATTTCGGGCGCCCGCGCGCTGATGGACGCTATCATGCCGGTGATCTGGCCCTGCATGCTGGAGTCGAGCATGCCCAGTCCCGCCACCAATGCGGCGACGATGCCCGCGACGCCCATGTACTTGACGAAGTTGCCCGGACTGAAGAACGAGGTGAACAGGTTGCCGACCTTGCCCAGCCCGGCCTGCACCTTTGGGCCGACGGCCTCTCCGATTCCGCCCAGCACGTCTCCCATGCCGGATGCGACCGGGCCCATGGCGGTTTTCGCCTTGCCGGCTATTGTGGATATGCCGGCGGCGAGCTGGCTGTCTCCGATGCGGCCGAACGCTCCGCTGAAGCCGTCGGACAGTTTCACGCCGAAGGCTTTGAGGTTCGAGTCGGCCGCGGACGTGAGTTTGCCGAATCCGGTGGACAGGCCGGACGCCATGCCGGACACCTTCTGGCCGAACGCGGTTCCGGACAGTTTCGAGCCGAGGTCCTTGATCGGCGCCGTGACCTGTCCGGCGCCTTTCCTGATGCGGTTGACCGCGTTGGCGAACGGGTCGCCGTCCACTGCGAGGGCGTCGCGCAGATCCTTGTCGAAGTACGCTTTGAACTGCTGGAGTCCGGACAGACCGGATTGCAGCTGCCCGGGCAGCGCCTTGGCTTTCCCTGCGAGTGTGGAGAATCCGCTGTCGCCTGCGGAGCCGATGGCGTCGAGCATGCCGGTGATGGCGTCCATGTTGCCGCCGATGCCTGCGAACAGGGCGAACGCGCCTGCCAGTTGGCCGACGTCGCCGGCGACGTCCTGGATGGTGACGCTGCCGTCCTCCAACCCGGCGGCGAACCGTTCGACGAGGCCGACGGCCTTGTCCACGACGGGCTGGAACCGTTCGGACAGTTCGTCCACGAGCGGGTCGAGCCGCGTGGAGAACGCGTCGATGGCGGGTATGGCGGCGTTGAACAGGCGGCGCAGGGATTCCAGCGCGACGTTGCCGGGGCCTTCGCCGAGCCGGCCGAGCGCGGCCTTGACGTTGGCGAGGGCGCCGGTGAACGTGTCGCCCGCGGCCAAGGCGCTGCCGCCGAGCCCTTCCTGCATGGCGTCGGCGAAGGTCTGGAAGTCGATCTCGCCGGAGGAGACCATGTCGGAGACCTCTTCGGAGGTCTTGCCCAGGTGTTGGGCTAGGAGCTGGAGGACGGGCACGCCCGAGCTCATGAGCTGGAGCATGTCGTCGCCCTGGAGTTTGCCGCGCGCGGCCACGGATCCGAAGATCGTGCCCACGTCGGTCAGTTCGCGTCCCGAGATCTGCGCGGTGTCGGCGACGGTCTTGAGGACGTTGGTGAGCTGTTCGCCCTCCTTGACGCCGGACGCGCTCAGCGTCGCGGCCACGGTGGCCGCGTCGCCCAGGCCGAACGCGGTGCCCTTGACCGAGGCGAGCGCGTCGCTCATGATCTCGCTGACGCTGGAGGCGTCGTGTCCGAGGCCTTTGAGTTTGGCCTGGGCGTTCTCGATGTTGAGGGCGCGGGTGAAGCCGCCCTTGGCGGCGAGGGCCGTGATGCCGCCGGCGATGGTGCCGACGGCGCCGAGTCCGGCCTTGCCGATCGTGCCGAACGCCTTGCCGAGCACGCCGGTGAGTTTGACGCCGCCTTTCTGGGCGGATTTGTCGATGCCGTCGGTGATGTCGCCTTCGAGTTTCTTGCCGAAGTCGGTGGCGCTGGGGGCGACCTCGACGTATACGATGCCGACGTTCTGTGCCATCGGGTCCTCCTATGGTGCGGTGTCCCGATGGCGGTCGGGATTATTCGGTGATGTGGTAGAAGGCGTTGAGCCGTCGTCTGCGGGCGAGGCGTTCGCGCCGTGCGGTTTCCGGTTCCGCGGGCCGCAGCGGGTCGTTGCGGCGTTCCAGCCATGGCCGCCAGCCGGGGCGTCTGAGCCGTCCTTCGAGCTCGTAGCGGTCCCAGAGGGCGATTTCGGCGCCGGTGGGCGCGTACGCCCATCCGGCCAGTGCGGCGTAGCTGTGGCTGGTGTGGTCGCGCAGGAGTTCGCGCGTCAGGTCCCACGCCCGCTGCAGGCTCATGTTGGCCTTGGGTTTGCGGCCTTTGGGCGCGTCGAGCCACTGGTCGAAACGGACGGGCTTCCAGAGCGTGCGGTACCGGGCGAGCCAGTCGGAGGTCAGCGCGCCGCGGTGGTTGGCGTGGAGCGCGAGGAGGTAAACGGTTTTGGGTCGAGGCCGCTGCCCTCCGCCCAGCCCTTGACGATGGCCTTGATCCAGCCCAGCGGGTTGCCGGCGCGGCGCAGCCTGTTCCACAGGTCGGGCTTCATCTGTTCGAGATAGGCCATGAACACGGCCGTGGCGTGGAACGTGTCCTCCTCGCTGGGCACGACCTTGCTTTTCAGGATGATGACGACGTTGACGAGTTCGATGGGCAGGTCTCGGCCGTTGAGGTTGGGCAGGGTGACCTCGGTGTCGAGGCCCTTGAGGCGCAGGCATACGTCCGGCAGGCTCTCCCCGGCGTCGTCGAGGTCGGGTTCGATGTCGATGGTGGTGGCGGTGGTCATGGTTCGTTCCTTCGTTGGATTCGCTTGGCGGCGTGTGCAGGGTGGTGTGGCCCGTCCGGGTGGCCGCCACCACTCGGACGGGACGTCTGTGGGTCAGGCTTCGGCATCCGTGCTCGCGGTGGACGCGGCGTCGCTGATGAGGCCGTAGGCGTGGAACATGTAGCCGTCGGAGCCCTTGAGCATCTTGAAGGTGACGTTGAGGATCACGGCGCTGGTGGACACGAGGCTGATGTCGTCGCGGTCGGACACCTGAGCCTTCTCGGCGCATACGATGATGGGATCGCCGTGCTGGTCGAGGCCGGCGAGCACGAAACCCCACATGGTGGGCGTGGTCGCGTCCTTGACGTGCAGGGCGCCCTTCTCGTCGGCGGTGACGCCGAAGTACGCTTCGGCGATGTCCTTGCGGCATTCGAGGCCGGGGACCTGGAGCGTCCAGTAGCCCGGGTCGGTCTCGGAGACGGTGACGTCGCCGTTGTGTCCCTTGATCTCGGTGGTGTCGCCGGGTTCGGGGTGGAGGGTGGCTCCGTCCTCGCTGTTGTAGCCGATGGGGTTCTTGCCGGTCACGGGCTTCCAGTCCACGCTTTCGGGTTTGGTGTACGTCTCGCCGGGCCCGTACAGGAACAGCGCGTAGTCCTTGATGAGGCGCACGTTGTCGGCGTTGTTGCCGGAGCTGATGTAGTCGTAGTTGGTGGCCGCCATGGGTGGCGCTCCTTTCATATGCTGATGACGGTGGTCAGGAGCACGAGGTACGCGAACAGCGTGCCTTGGTCGTCCGTGGTCCTGATGGGGCCGGATTCGTGGTCGATGCCCACCAGCGGCGCCGGCGGGCTCGTGGAGGTGAGCGCGTGTTCGATGTCGGAGGCGAGGCGTTGGGCTTCGGCGATGTCGCCGGTGCCGTCGTCGCGCCGCACCCATACGCTCACGCGCACGCGCACGTATTGGGTGACGGGTGTGGCCCGCTGCTGCGGGTCGGCCACGAGCACGCATTCGCGCGTCGGATTGTCCCGGCCGCGCAGGCTGGCGAACGCCACGTCGGGGAACCGTTCGCGCAGCCGGTCGAGCAGCACTGGTTCCACGCGGCGTGGGCGGATGGGCACGCTGGTGACGCTCATACGACCACCATGCCCAGCATCCGGGTGAGCACGCCGTGCGTGGTCTCGACGAGGTCCGGGGCGGTGGCGACCACGTTGCCGCGGTCGAGGTCGTCGTTGCGGTACACCTTGATGCTGTCGTGGACCTCGGCCATGCCTTCCATCTGCTCCTGCACGTCGTCGAGCATGGGCGCGACTGCCTTGTGCAGCACCTCCTGCTGGAAGGCGCTGCGGTAGAGCTGGACTTTGACTTTGGTTCGGGCCATCATCCCTCCTTGGTGGTGCAGTGGATCACATCGCCGATGTGCCGGCCGGACGGGTCGGTCCATTCGAGGACGGGCCCGTCCGGCCTCATGCGCAGTCCGCGCACGACGAGCCGGTCGGCGTCCTGGATCCCGGTGGGCTCGCTGCCGCGGATGTACAGCGTGCACTGGCGGGCGACGCCCTGGGATGTGTCGGACGGTGACTGCGACGCCTGTTCGGGCGCGATGAGAGCGTGGAACGTGGCGGTCTTGACGAGCGGTCCGCGCACGGGGTTGCCGTCCTCGTCCTGGGTGACGGGGCCGCGGTACACGCTGACGGTTTCGGCGGCGTTCACGTCCGCTCTCCCGTCATGAGGATGTGGAAGGCGCGGCCCGCGCCGCCGTTGAGTCGTCGTTTCTCGGTGTCGAGCAGGTAGAGGTTGCCCATGGGGTTGGCGAACGTGTAGCCCTCGGTGAACGGTCCGGTGGTGGAGTTCATCTGGCTGACGCCTTCGGGCGCGCCGAGCGTGCCGGCGGTCATGGCGCGTTTGACCATGTCGCAGCAGACGTCGGCGAACAGGCCGGGCGTGCGGGTCTCGGCCCGCCGCCAGCCGGGGCAGTCGGCCTGGATGATGCGCGAGGCGCGTTCGAGCAGCGTCTGCGCGCGTTCGCGCTCCTCCGGGGAGAGGGCGCGCCATCCGCTTTCGAGCTGGTCGACGGTGGCGGACGGCGCGTCCATCATTCCTCCCCGATGGGGGTGACGGTCGTTTCGCCGGTGTCCATGTCGCGTTCGACGCGTACGGGGTTGCCGTCGGCGTCGTTCTGCTCCCAGGATTCCATGCGGCGCACCGGTGCCGTCCTGGCCTTCCGCGTCTTGCCGGTCTTGGCCGGTTTTTCGCCCGCGGGCATGGCCTCGTCGGAGGTTTCGTCCGGGGCTGCGGTCGTGGTGTCGGTTTCGACGGCGGTGGGCTGGTCGAGGATGTCGGTGTCGATGTCGATGTCAGCCATTGATCACTCCCGCCAGTCGGGCCGCGGCCTTGCCGCCGAACACGGCGAGGCCGCAGTACAGTTCGACGCGCGTGCGGTAGGAGGGTTTGTCCTGCAGCATGCCGAGGTCGTCGACCATGACGCCGCCGTTGGTCAGGCCGGTGACGGCCTGGTCGCCCTCGTCGCCGCCGAAGCGCACGGCGTACACGCTGGTCGTGGTGGTGGCGGTGCCGACGGTCTCGTTGGCCGCCAGGACCATGCTGCCGTCGGTCTTGGTGCCGGCGTCGAGCACGGGAACGCCGTTCCACATGAGCGTGCGTTTGCCGTTGATGTCCTGCTGGAGGGTGGTGTCGTAGCCGATGTGGCGCAGCGCGCTGCGGAACTTGCCCATGATCTGGCTGTTCATGTAGATCGCGCCGTTGGCGGCGTTGATGCCGGGCACGGCGGCCAGCATGCTGTCGAGCGCGTCGAGGAACGTGTGCACGTCGGTGCCGCCGTTGCCGAGGACCTTGATGCCGTTGGCGTTGGGGGTGATGACCTGGCTGCCGGTCAGTCGGGTCTTGAGGCCGTCGAAGCTTTTGGCGTCGGTCTTGACGGATCCGTTGAAGAAAGTGTCCTGGAACTTGTAGGAGATGGCCTTGACCTTCATGGCGGTCTGGGTGGCGCGCTGGTCGTTGAGGTCGCTGCGGGTCTGCTGGATGAACCGGTCCACGTCGGCGTCGCCGCCGAGGATGACGAGCTTCTCGCTTTTCTGGTTGACGGTGCCGGTGGATTCGGTGTACGCCTCGTTGACGTTGCGGAACGCGACGCCGGGCAGGGTGGCCTCCTCGTCGTACGCGTACGCGTTGCCCTCGATGTCGAGGAACGGGATGCGGTCGAGGACGGGGCTTTCCTGCACGAACGTTTCGAGCACGCCCTTCTGCAGGTCGTCGGTGGAGAGTTTGGCCGCTTCGGCCAGGGTGAGCGCCATGACGGCTCCTTTCTGTTAAATGGATGGTTGGTCGGGTCAGTTGGAGTAGGCGGCGCGCATGCGGTCCATGGGGCTCATGGCCGAGTCCGCGCCGAGGGGGTCGGTGCGCGGCGGCTTGGGGCCGCGGGGCTTGGTGTTCTTGGCCTTGTCGTCCATGAGGGCGAGCAGGGAGGTGGCGGCGTCGGTCAGGGTCTTCTCGTCGTCGCCGTTGAGCATGGCGACGGCGGTCGCGTCCAGCCCGGTGGCCTTGGCGACCTTGTCGACGAGGTCGCGGCGGGCCTGCTCGGCCTTGAGTTCGTCGCGTTCCTTCTCGATGGCGGCGAGACGCTCGTTGAGCTTGTCGAGCGCCTCGTTGTCGCTCTTGTCGTCCTTGTCGTCGCCGGAGGCTTCGTGGGCGTCCCACTTGTCGGCCTTGGCCTTGACCTGCTCCCAGTCGGCGAGCCTGGCCTCCAGTTCGGCCAGACGCCTGGCGGTCTTCTCGTCCGCCCCGTTGCCGCCCTTCGGTTCGGACTTCGGTTCCGCCTTCGGGTCGCCGCCGGAACCGCCGGCGGGGTCGCCGCCGTCGATGCGCATGACGTGCCTGAGACGCATGGCGAGATGCCTGTTTCGATACATGGATACTCCTTGTCGTTAGGGTGCGGTTGGTCGTGGCGGATGCAGGATTCGAACCTGCGAGGCGAAACGCAGCCGGTTTACAGCCGGCCCCAATCGGCCGCTCTGGCAATCCGCCTTGCGGAATCAAGATGAAACTTGTTAGAATGAAGACGCCGGGGGTCCCGCGCAGGCTTGAAATAATAGCCCAAGCGCACGGGAGTGCTCCCGGCTCTCATTTCAATGGGATTTGTCGGAATCCGCTGCCGTCCAATAGATACAGGCGTTTGATTATCTGTTTCATGCTTTCCTTGGAGACCATATGCTTTTGGTTATATTCAGAAAGCTGTCGAAGAAGCTTCTCCGGAGTCTGGTAATCTCCGAGGTCGAGAATGAAGGAGTCTTTGGACACGTTTTGTCTGGCGGCCGAGGCCACGGCATTTGAAATCAATCGTGAGAGTTTCGAATAGTCGGGTTTCCGGCTCTTCGTGGATTTGACTTCCACTTCGAGATCCGCGTCCAGCCAGAGAAAATCGTTTGTTGGAGTGTGCCCCACCTCATCTTTAGGTATCCATTCGAATCGGTGCCCCAATTTCTTGAATCGTTCCGCGAATACTATCTCATGCATTTCAAGGACGTCCCACTCCATGGGTATTCCTACAGCCTCCTGCCGTTTATTCCAGTCAGATAAGCTGTTCGGTTCCTGCCCGCGCATGCCGATGAATAGCGTTTCATCCGCGAATGAGGCTCGTCTCTTCTGCGGGCTCCCGTCAGTGAATTCCTCCGGATACAGATAACGCGACCATCTGGCAATTCGTTTGGGATCGGTGCTGCCAGACTTTCTTGCTGCCTCGTCATATATCTTCTTCCACCTATCCGGGTTGTATCCGCGTAATTTGGACTTGCCCCAGCTGGGAATTATCAGACAATCGCAGTTATCGTGGTATTTGCCGTCTTCGCCGCCTGCGGTACGCTCAGTGGAATAGACGAATCCTCGTGATGCCAGCATGGCGCAGAACGCGCATGTCTTCGTCCCTGACGGCACCCGTGCGTAGTGCGGGTGCGTGGGGTCGGCCATTGCGGAATTCTCAATGGTCAGTCTTGCGGTGTTGCGCACGATCTGTCCGGCGAGTTTGCGCAACCCGTTTGAGTCCAGGTTGCGCACTCCGAGGTCCCACATGTCGTCGACGTTCAATCCCGCATTGTTGCGGCCGGATCGTATCGATTCGTATGTGTAGCCCGGATGGTCGGTGTTGTTGACGCCGCCGAACTGCTTCCATACCGCTTCATCGGAATCCACCGATATCCCGGAGAATGCCGGCATGTCCACGTCGGCGAGCGTATCCCACAGATCTCGGACGCTCGCATAGTAGCGGTTGGCGAGTTCCGTGGTCTTCCGGGCGTAATCGGCGTAGCTCTCGCGGAGAAGGGTCAGGTCGTTGCCGTGTTCCTCGATGACTTCCTCAGCGTCCGTCTCCGCCTGGAGGCGCAGGTCGAACAGGTCGTCGAGATAGTCGTCGCGCAGGTCGTTAAGACCTGTCTGCAGGGCTTTGGCCGTTTCCTGCGGGAGGTCCAGATTGTCCAGGAACATCTGCGTCTCCGTTCGTGAGCGTTTCGATGTACTTGCGGGCCTGCGCACGGCGGGCCTCGGCGCGTAGGGTGCGGCGCTGCCGGTCGGTCAGGTCGAGCAGGTCGTAGGTGACCTCGCTGTCGGCGGGCAGGATGCCTCCTTGGACGAGTTTGAGGGCGAGGTCGGCCGCGGCGGCCTTGGACGGGGTGCTGGGGTTGCGCCATTGGGGGTGGAGGGCCTGCACGTCGCCGTCCATGCCGGCGAACCGTTGCGCGCGTTCCAGGACGTGCTCCCATGGGCGGGCGAACCAGGTGTGGCATTCCTCGGCGAGCAGGCAGAGCTCCTTGTTGGCCTTGTCTATGGCCTCGGCGCTGGACGGGTTGTCCGTAAGCACGCCCATCGCGTCGGGCGGCAGGCTGGTCGCGGACGCGAACATGGTGGCGGTCTGGCGCAGCTGGGCGATGTGGGGTTCGAACGACGCCTGGCTGAACTGGCCGACGGTCGGGTTCTGCTGGGTCTGCTGGTTGGACGGCAGGGCGAGCACGTGGTCGAGGGTGATCTTCCACTGCGGGATGGGGTCGCCGTTGTCGTCGGTGAACATGTCCTCGCTCACGCCGATGAAGTATCTGGCGGGCACGCTGTACAGTTCGGCCTGTATCTCCCCGCGCAGGAACGTGCGCACGGCGCTGTCGGTCAGGCTCATGACGGTGCGGCTGACGCGCGAGCGGCCGAAGGGGCGTTTGCTGTCGGGTTTGAACGCGAACAGTTCGCACGGGATGCGCCCGGATCCGTCCTCCCACCGGCTGGACGCGTGCCAGCCGCGTTCGTCGCGTTCGATGGTGACGGTGTGCTCGTAGTCCATGAGCGTGGCGCCGGTGACGTGCCGGCAGTCGTCGCCGGTGTCGAACAGGAGCGCGGAGCCCAACCGTCGGCGGCGCTTATCCCAGATGCCCGTGGCGGTGTCCGCGGTGTACTCCTGGATGATCGCGTCGGGGTCGCCCGCCGCGGCGTCGCCGGGGTGGACGGCCACGAAGCTGCACGAGTGGACGAACGCGTCGGTGTGGACGCTCTGGGCGAGGCCGGCCAGGTCGTTGAGGTCGATGATGCGGTCGGCGAGGTCGGTGAGCTGGCTGCCGTCGTCGGCGGCGAACCCGTCGAGGCGCACGCGGTTGGCGAGTCCTTCGACGGCCTTCTCGGGCCAGCCGACCACGACGGACACGTCCTTGGCGATGGCGGGCAGCGCGTAGCCGATGTCCTTGAGCCGGTTGCGTCCGTCGTAGTAGGTCGAGCGCAGGCGGTTGCGCGCGTGCTTGCGGCGCAGGCGTGCCAGCAGGAACCGGTAGAGCCGCTGCTCGCCGTCGGTCAGGCCGGTGACGGTGTCGGGGAAGCTGATCATGGCAGTCGTATCATCCTTCGGGTTTGTCCGGGGCGGCGGAGGCTGGTCATGGCTCCGTGCAGGGCGAGGGTCACGGCCACGAGCGGGCTGATGTCCACGTCCGAGCCGAGCTTGTTCCATCCCATCGCGCCGCTCGTGCCGATGGGGCGGGTGGAGCATCCGGCCACGGCCTCGTCGAGCGGGGCCTGCGCGATGTGGGCGAGACGCCGGTCGCGCAGCATGTCCTGGAATCGGCCGACGGCCCGCCCCATGTCGGCGGGGCCGGTGAGCGTGACCTGCACGCCCAAGCGTTTGAGGTCGGGCACGAGCACGGTGGCCGGGGATTGGGCGTCGATGACGACCGCGGCCATGCGCGGCCAGCGTTCGGCGATCCAGTCCACGGCCCACTGCGTGCCGTTGTGGCGCGTGTCCTTGAACTTGACGAGTTCGACGTGCGCGGGCCCTTCCTCCCATGCGCGGCATGCGCCGATGGCGAGCGAGCCGCGGTCGGGCGGCATGTCCACGCCTATCGCCATCCAGTGGCCGGGACGGTCGGAGCGGGCGTCGGCCAAACCCGCCGCCCATTGGTCGGGGTCGATGGCCGAATGGAACGCGACGTCGTCCCAGATGCCGAGGCATTCGCGGCGGAAGTCGTCGGCGGCGAGCTGCTCGTACAGGTTGAGGATGCTCTCGTCGCTGGTGTGCAATGGGTAGGACGGGTTGGCGCGCATCCATTGGTCGCGGTCGAGCGGGTCGCATCCGCGTTGGGCGGAGTATTCGACGTACAGGCTGCGTTTGGACCGGTGGGCCAGCGCGTTGGCGCGGTGGCGGGCGAACACGGCGCCCTGCTGGTCTGGGCCGGGCGGCGTGCCCATGTACCAGGTCTGCGGGTTGTCGGCGCGGTTCTGGGTCGGCAGCACGGACGCGAGGGCGCTGTCGGTCAGGTGCTGCGCCTCGTCGAGGACGAGCAGGCCGACCTTCTTGAACCCTCGGATGGCGCCGTTCTCCCGGGCCTTGAACGCGATGCGGCTGCCGTTGCGGAAGTAGATGGCCTCCTTGCCGGCGGCGGAGTGGATCCCGCGGTCGGGGTCCACGAACGGTTCCATCTCGTCCATGAGCGCGATGTCTCGCAGGGACTGGAACGTGTCCTGCGTGACGCTGAAATGGTGCGTGGTCCAGATCGCGGTGAACCCGGGGTTGCGGATGCACCGGTGGAACGGCACGAAGCCCACGTCGAACGTCTTGCCGGTCTGGCGCGGGACGCTCATGTCGACGTTGCGCGCGGCCCACAGGCCGTCGTCGCGTTTGGCCAAAGCGTACCGGTTGATGGCCCGCTGCCACGGGTCGAGCCGGTAGCCGAGCGCCTCCACGAACGCGTTCAGGCTCGGCTCGCTGGTGGCCGCCATGCCCTCGGGCAGGACGAGCTCACTGGCCCCCGGTATCGGACAGGGGCTGGTCTGAGATGCCGAACGCCTGGACAATGGGGTTCTCCTTCGCACCGTCCCGCTCGTCGAGCGCGCGGATCTCGTTGTTGATGTCCACCAGACGCTTCGAGAGCGACGCGAGGTCGCGTGGGGGAACGCCTTCGTCGATGGCCGCGGCGATCTGGTTGCGCAGCGCGACCAGCAGACGGCGCGGATCGTTGGAACTGGCCGCGTTGTACACGGTCCGCCGGCCGTCGCCGGCTGCTTTGGCCATGCCGGTCTCCTTTCGGCCCGTGTGGAAAAACGCCCGGGTAAAAAACGGCCCTGCACCCGAGGAGGCCGCATGGGCCCATAGGGGGGTATGCCCCCCCACCTCTCACCAGTCGCCGCTGGTCTCGAACGGCAGCGACGTGGCCGGCGGGCTCGGGCGTCCGGCGAGCAGCTGGCGCGCGTGCTCGTCGGTCCGGTCGCTCTTCAACCGGTTGCAGCGTCGGTGCGTCAGGCGCACGTTGCGCCAGTCGAGCGGGTCGCCGCCGCGCGAGACGGGCACGATCTCGTCGACCTCGGCGCTCAGCGGGTGCGGGGTGCGCAGCGTCTTGTCGACGGGCAGGCCGCAGATGGCGCATGTGTCGTAGGCGGCGAGCACGCGCCGGCGCAGCCGGTCGCGCCGGTGGCCGTTGGCGCGGCGGGGGTTGGGGCGTCGTGGCATGCGCTCACCTCCTATGGATCGTCGGAGCGTCGATGTATCGCCGTTTCCCGACTTGCATATCTATATGAACTGAGGTATTATAGATATGTCGGCAAGGAAGACCGGCCACAACTCAACAGTGAAAGGAGGAAGCGGGATGCGCCTCGATTGGGTGGCCGCGATAAGCGGCGTCGCAACGGTGGTCATCAGCCTCGGGGAATTCATTCTCCATCTGATCGAACATCGCGAGGAGCACCACAACCACAAGCCGAAGCACAGGAGGTAGGGAAGGCGGGTTCCGAGCGAAGGTGCCGCCCGGAACCCGCCCACACCTCCAGCATCCCGCAAACCGACATGAAACGCAAACTCACAGCAGTCGCAGGCCTCGCCGCCTCCGTGGCCGCCGCGGCATGCGCCCTCGCCGAATCAACCCCATGGGTCACGGCGCTGTTCGCCATCGCCGCGGGCATCGACTGCCTCACCCTCGGACTGACCGGAGGCCGCGATGACTGAACACTATCTCGGCGTCACCGAAGTGGCCGCCCGCCTCGGCATCGTCAAATCAGCCGTCAGCGCCTACAAGCTCCCCGAACCGGACGCCATGATAGGCAAGACCCGCGGCTGGAGGCCCGAGACCATCGATCGGTGGAACGCCAACCGGCCCGGCCGCGGCGTCGGCGGCGGCCGGCCACGCAAGAACAGGAACGGCCGATGAACGGACGGCGCCCGCGGGACGTGACCGCGGACGCCGTCTTCGTGGCGGCCCGGGCGGGATTCGAACCCGCGGACCGGTGTCGGTGTTTGCCGGTCGCCGCGCCTCCCGGCGGGGTCCCTTCGTCCTCTCGGGCACGTGGGCCTTGGCGGGCGGACATGATTCGGCACGCGGTTTGGGCCCGGTGCCGCCCGATTGGTGAGCCGCCCATAAGGGTGGATACGCGAAAGCCCGGGACCGTTTCCCGGGCTTTGCTTATACTAATCCACTGCTCATTATGGCTTCACTTCGCGCTCATGTCAAGTCGGCGGGTCCGAGGAGGAGCCGGTAGACGTCGCAGTAGGCGTATCCGTCGGGGTGTCCGGCGATCTTGCCGCGGGTGCGCCAGGTGCCGATGGTCTTGCGGCTGACCTTGAATCCCGCGTCCGTGAACGCGCGCGCGACCTCGGCCGCGCTGCCTCGCTTGGAGTCGTCGAAGCACAAGCGTTCCAGCCTTCGGAGCTTGACGGACTGGACGCGCTGGTCGGCGTCGCAGACCGGGCAGCGGACCCATTGGTCGGCCGCTCCGGCCGTAAGCATGGTCGAGCAGGTGCCGCACGGGCCGATCTCCCGACGCGGGGCGGGCGGGTCGAGCAGCAGGTCCGCCCGACAGGCGAGGTCCCCGATCGTCCGCAGGTAGAGGCCCGCGTCCGGGAGGGTGGCCAGCCGCGGGTGTCCGGCGCACTTCCACAGCGTGGCCTTCAGGTCCTCGGCATGGCGCGAGCCCTCCGCGCGTCGCGAGTCGTGGCCTATCAGGCGCCGCCACAGTTCGTACGCGGTCGCGTCGAGCAGGTCGAGCAGGTCGAGCACGTCCAGCCGGATCGGCGTGGGTGCGTTCGCGGCCGGCGTGCGCCCTGATCGGCGGCCGCCCGGGCGCAGGGACGCGTCCAGGCCGTCATACAGCGCGGGCAGGCCGGCGGCGAGCCGCAGGAGCGTGCGGAACATGAGCGTCTCGCACGCCTGGCAGAGCGTGTAGGGCGGGGTGACGGACGTTTGGCAGTGCTGACACGCGCGCATGCTGGGATTCCCTTCCGACGACGGGTATGGTCATAGCCGGTTGCAGACCTTCCCATCGCACCAGCCCCGGAGCCACGCCTATACCCCCGGGGCTTTTTCATCCCTGTCTCCAGGTCCGGTATTCGCCGCCCCACACGCCGGTCAGCGGATACCCGTGGTACCGCGGATGCGCGTCCGCCCACCGTTTGCACTCCGCGCGCACCGGGCACGCCCCGCATATGCGGATCGCGGTCTCCGTCTCCGTGGAGTCCCGGGCGGAGAACCACAGGTCCGGATTCATGTCCCGGCAGGACGCCAGGTCACGCCATCCGCTCATGACGCCTCCTTCGCATCCCGGCGTCGCAGCTGTGACAGCGGCGTGCGCCATACGCGTTCCAGTTCGCGCACCGCCCCGTCCGATATGTCGGGCAGGTCGAGCATGCGCGGGGCTGGGCGGCGTCGTGGCGGCTTGAACGCGCTGCGGCTCACCGGCGCGAGCCCGCACCGGTGGGCGGCCAGATACTGGCCGTCCGGGGTCAGGCCGCGTTCGCCCCACACGCCGACGAGCGTGGGCTGGCGGAACGTGTCGTTCCACCGGATCCGCGCCATCGGACGTCGCAGGATGACCGCTATGGCGATGTCATTGCCGCTGACGATGCCCGCATCGTACGTGTCCCACCCGTGCGGGTCGCGCTGTTCGATGACCCAATGCCGGCATCCGTCGCATGGTCTGGCGACCAGACGGGCGAGGTTGCCGTCCGGTACGAACACGCGCAGCCACGCGGGCTTCGCCTCGACTCCACGTCGTCCCATGTCATGCCTTTCCCTGATGGCGCAGGATGCTCTGCCAGATCGTGCGCAGTTCCGCGTCCTGCAGGCCGGACGCACGCCCCCGCTCGTACAGGTCGCGTTCGATCCGGTCCCGGTTGGATGGATGGTTGATGAGCCGCCCGTACGCCCAATCGTGCAGCGTCTGGTTGCGTGACCCTTCCGCGATGGGCGTCATGTCCGGCCGTCCGCCGTTGCCGCGCCGTGACGGTGCCCGACCGTGCATCACGTCGTCGACGCCGGCACGCGACGGGGGACTGGCGTCGCGGCGCGTGTCGGTGTAGTCGTGCTCGTCCAGCCACACCAGCATCGCGCCCGTCGCCTCCGGGATCACGTCGCCGTCGGGCAGGTCGGCCAGCCGGTACCGTCCGCCGTTGCACAGGCTGCCCGGCCCGATCACGTACCCCTTGCCCGCGACCCGCAGGTCGATGGGCAGGTCGTCGGGGTGGACCGCGTTCTTCAACCGCGCCGGGTCGAACCAGTCGGGCGTCCGATAGTACAGGTGCACGCCGTGCGGGGTGCGCGTCGCCAATGTGGACGGCAATAGCGGGCCTCCGTATTCGCCGACCTGCGCCTGCAGGATCTGGAACCCGTGCGGACCGCCCTCGCTCCTGGCCTGGTCGCAGTCGATGACGAACACGCTGCCCAACGGGGGCACGCAGTAGCGGGTCTGTTCGACGCGCACCGTGTCGGCCGGCTGACGCTGGTCGACGCTGCGGTTGAGGCGCCGCCATGAGAGGCTGACCTTCTGGTCCACGACCCCGGTCTTCTTCGCCTTGCCCTCGCAGGGCGCGAACCCGACCATGCCGGCGCACGCGCGTTCCACGATCCGCGCATGGTCGCGGCATGTGTCGCCGACGTCGATCGGCTGGAGCGTGTCGGGGCCTGGCATGGCCAATGCCATGGAGTCCAGGTCCACGCACACGTCCGCGGCCGTGTCGGGGTCGGTGTCGCCGAGCGCGGCCTTGCGGTACACGTCGTACCGGTCCCGGTCCGTGACGCGCACGACCCGCTGCTGACCGCCCGGCAGCACGCGCGTGGTGGAGTTCTTCAACCCGAGCAGGTCGAGCAGATGCGCAGGGACCGTCGCGTGGAACTCGTCGCGGTAGGCGGTGCGCGACGCGATCGGCTGACCGTACTTGGCGGTGTTCGTCTCGATCTCGTTGACCAGCCAGAACGCCTCGTCGCTGATCGACCGGGCCGGGCTCAGGTTCACGGTCTCGGGGTCGTCGCCCTCCTCCCACATGCGGCAGGACGCGGCGAACAGGGCCGCGGGATGCGCGTGGCAGAACAGTTCGATCGCATGGTATTCGTCGTACGAGCGTCCCGCGCTGGGGTGCATCTCGATCTTGACGAAGCGCCGCCGGTCGCTGTTCTCGCTGCTGTCGGCGAACGCCATGTTCGTCAGCAGCACCATCGTCGCGGTCGGCGTGACGGTCCGGTAGCGGCCGCCGGTGACGCGCGCCTGCATCTGCGAGCCGGTCGACAGGGCGCGCAGGTGGGGGAGCATGGTCTCGGTGACCTCGCTGGCCTCGTCGTCGTACGCGAACGCCTTGCCGTCCATCGCGTCGTTCATGCTTTCGCGGTTGAGCGTGTACCCGCCGCCGGAACAGTACTGGACCGTGCTGAACCCGGGGAACACGCGCTCGGATCCGAGCGCGCCGAGCACGCCCTGGCGCATGAGCAGCGTCTTGCCGTCGCCGCCGTGCCCCGACATGACGTAGGTGAGCTGCTTGAACGGTTCGAGCCACGGGGTCGCGAACATGCGCATGAGGTTGCGCGCGCTGGGCTCGCCGTCGGTGAGCCAGCGCACGATGCGCCATGCCTGGTCGATGGCCGCCGCGCCCATGCCCGTGGTGGGGAACGTCTGCGTGACGGCCAGGTCCGGTTCGTCGCGCACGCAGACGACGCGCCCGCCCTGGCGGATCCACACGCACGGGTCGATGCGCACGCCGCGTTCGACCTGCGCGAACCATCGGGATCGGCGGGCCTCGCGCAGCAGGGTGGCGCCCATCGCGCTGCTGGCCTGGTTTTTGGGGATGTCGTACTCGTCCTCGATGGTCTTGACGGGATGCCAGCTGTTGAGGATGAGCCGGTCGCCGTCATGGTCGGATACGTCGGGGTCGCGCCGCCAGAGCCGGTCCTGCGACGGGCAGTAGCGAAGGTGCCCTTCGCGCAGCTCCCAGATGGCCTTCTGGTATCCGGCGTGCACGACCGGCGTGCGCGCATGCCCTCTGGTGCCGTCGCCGGTGCATACGAGCGCGAGGGCGTGCCCGGTGATGGTGCGCACGATGGTGGTGTCGTTGGGCGCGTCGAACGTCAGGTCGAGCTCGCGGAAGCACCCGTGGTAGCGGGCGGGCAGGTTCTCCGCCGGGATGGGCTCGTAGTCCCGGTAGCGTGGCAGGTCAACCATGCCGCATCTCCGGGCGTGACGCTTCGCCGCTTACATTTACGCCCCTATAACAACAACCACGATTACATACCAATAAAGCTATATAGATAAAAACAACGTAACTGTTGTAACTATGGTGTAAGAACGTAATGTTTCCAACGAAAACCCGCTTACGTCGGGTACGTAAGCACATGTAAGCGCTGACGCTCTTTTGAGAACGATTCCCAGATTCCGGGGCGCTCGCGCTTATGTCTCTTACGCCGGCGCGTAACACCCTCGCCTCGTCACGTCTCCGCATCGTCCCGCCTCCTTGCCTGATGGGGCGGGAGGCTTGGAAACACACGGTCTTCAAGCCTCCCGCGCTGCTGTCGTGGTCTAGAACTCCGTCTCGCCCTGCCCGCCGGACGCCTCCGCGTCCATCCGGGCGACGACGCGCTGGATCTCACCGGCCGGCCAGCCGGTCAGCGTCTGGATCTCCGGCACGCCCTTGCCCGCCGCATGCAGGGCCCTCACCTGCTGCTCGTCCACGCCGGACGCCGCCGGCGCGGGCTGCGGCACGCTCGGAACGCCCGCCTGCGGCACGTTCAACGTCACCGGCCGCCCATACCCGGGTGTGGGAGTCTGAGGCGCGTACGCGCCCGGCTGGGGGCCGTTCTGGGGCTGCTGGCCCATCGCACGGTCGACGGCGGTCACATGTTCGATCTCGTACTCGTACAGTTTCGGCGGCTGCGGCGCGTTGCCCTGCTCCCCGTACCCGGTGAACGTCACGGTCAGCCGGTCGCCGGGCTTCACGTCGCTGTTGCGGTGCAGGCCGGCGCGGCGCAGCGCGTCCTGCCAGGCGCGCTTCTGCACGCCCCACCCCTTGATGTACACGGTGCGACGCCCGTCGTCGTCCTCCACGTCCGGATCAGTCACGCCGGTGTCGATGGTCACGAGGATCTGGAGCTTGGGGTTCCCGTCGTTCCAGAACAGGGGGGCGCGCGTCCCGAAGTCGGTGACCTGGCTGGCGCTGATGCTCTCGATCACGCCGCTGACGCTCATGCCCGGCTGGCTTTGCGCGTTGAACGCGCTCTTGCTGGACTGGCTGTCGAGCGCGTCGAGCATCTGCCGGGCGCTCATGCGCTGCTGCGGCGCCTGCTGCTGGGCCTGCTGCTGGGCCTGCTGCTGGTACTGGCCGTACGACGGCTGGTAGCCCTGCTGCTGGTATGGGGCGCGCCCGTACGACTGCTGCTGGTAGGCGTTGTACTGGTTCTGCTGTCCGTACATCACTGGTTCTCCTTATCGGGGGTCGGATAGTCGGGTTGGATGAGCTGGGTGAACGGCCGGTACCGGCCGATCACGTTTTCGTGGCTGGCGGCCCACAGGTCGCCCTGCAGGTCGCGGGTCTCGTACGAGTGGTCGCGGCAGTGGAAGCATTCCGCCGTGTCGCATGGCAGGAGCGTGATCCACGCGTCGCGCGCCTCCGGGCCGTCCTGCAGTTCGATCAGGTCGAGGATGCCGGCGAGCGTCTGCGCTCGTCGCAATGCCCACCGGCCGGGCATGGGGTCGAACGGTCGGCGCCAGATGAGCGCGTCGGCCAGTCCCCTGCGTCCGGTCTTGGGCAGGCATGCGATCATGGAATGCCGTACGGTTTCGCCGCTGTTCTCCAATCCGATGCCGTAGAGGCTGGCTTGGATCTCGTACTGTTGGGGCATGCCGTGCGCGCGCTTGTGGCTCATGCTCCAGTCGCCGACGATCTTCCAGTCGACGGTGGTGCGGGTGCGCCTGTCCCACAGGTCGATGCTGCCGTGCACGTCGGTGCCGCCGGTTACGCCTTGGATGCGGCCGACGGTGACGCGCAGTTCGGTCAGGAACCGCGCCGACCCGTCCGTCATGGTGCCTGTGTCGCCGTCGACCCGGTCGAACAGGTGTTCGAGGTGTTCGTGGACGCTGGTGCCGATCATGGGCGTCCACCCGTGGTCGGGGCTGGTTTTGGCGGCCCATCCGGCGAGTCGGGCGGCGAGGCAGTGGGGGCAGGAGGTGCCGAGTTCGCTGGGCCCGATCTCCTTCTGCATGCTGCGCGGCGTGTGGCTGATGCCGGTTTCGATGATGCCGCGCAGTTCCTCCCACAGGTCGTTGTCGTCCGTGTCCGTGGATGGCATGGGCGGGGCGGGCGGTTGGAGGATGACGCGCTCCTGCGGGCGCGGCCGGGTCATGTCCATGGGGATGTAGTCGCTCATTGGGCCTCGCATCCCCGGTGTTCGGCGCGGATCGTTTCGAGGATGATCCGTTTGGCGGCGTCGTGGGCGACGGCTTCGAGGCTGTCGCTGCGGAACATGATGAGGTCGTCGCTCAGCCGTGCGGCCTGGTCGTGGTCGAGGAGGGTGCGCTGGATGATGCGTTCGAGCGCGTGCTGGGTGAGGAGCGTGCTCATGCGAGGCTCACCGTCACTGTGGGCCGGCCGGTCTTCTCGTACGCGGTCAGCGCTTGGGGGCTGAACTCGTGGCGTACGTTCGCCGTGTCGAGCGTCCGCTTGTAGAGCTGCGGGTACGCGTCGGCGGGATAGTCCGCTTGGAGACGGCTCGTGTCGAGGCGGGCCGGGGCCTTGCGGATGGTGACCTTGCGGCCCGTGGGCGTGTGGTGGGTGCCTTCGGGCAGCGTGTCGAGGATCATGGCCTTCAGGTGGTCGATTTCCTGCTGACGCGTGTCGATCTCGTCCTGGAGTTCGATGATGCGCGCGGCCTGACGGTCGAGCAGCAGCGTTTTGAGCTGTTCGTCCGATTGGACTGTGTCGCCGGTGGTCCGGTTCATTGGTTGGATCCTTCCTTTCGATGGGTGGTGATGGTGATGCGCGTGTCGTGATGGGTGAGGGTGCGGTGCCGTTCTGCCGTGTCCGCGGCCTCCCCGATCGGCTTGGGAGCGTCGAGGGGGCCGCAGGTGAGGCAGGATGCCGTGTAGAGGCCGTGCACTAGGCCTTCTTCTCCCGTGTGGCGGCGATCTCGATCCTGTGCGCCGTTTTCAGCCGTTCGCGGCTGGCGGTGGGCTTGCGCAGCAGTTGGCTGATGGCGGCGCCGGTGTCGGCGGCCTTTCTGGCGAGGTCGATCGCGTCGCCCAAAGCCTGGGCCTCCAGGCCGGACGGGCCGTCGTCGCCGGCGAGCTTCTTGTCGGCCTTGCTGATGAACGTGGCGGCCGCGTCGATGATCCGGTTCGCCTGCGGCACGAGGTCGGCGAGGCTCGCGTCGAGGGGGGTCGCCGTCGACGAGCGTGTCCTGGATGAACTTGGGATTGTTCACTGTGAGCTCCTTAGTGGTCGGGGTGTTCGATGATGTGCACGCGGGTGTGGGGCTCGTATTCACGCCCGTGGCTGGTGAGGGGGTCGCCGCTGCGACGGTGGCGGAGTCCGTCTCCCCTCTTGGAGGGGACGAGCGGGTCGGGCACGGTTTTGACGATCGTGCACCATTGGACCTGCTGGTCGTCCATGTAGGCGAGCCCGTTGAGCGCGTCGGTGACGAGCTTGGCGAGGTTGTCGTAGTCGGGGCGGCCTCGTTTGCTCATGTGGAACGCGAGCTTGAGTTCTACGGGGCCGGTCATGGGCGTCGCGTGCGGGTATCTGCGGCGGAACTCGCTGCGGATGCGTGTTTCGGCGTCCCTGGTGCGCTGCGGGGTGACGGCGTGCCCCCGGTAGACGCGGGGGCGGGCCTTGGGCACGGGGTCGCCGGGGATGTCGAGGATGAACTCACTCGCCATGGTCGGTGTCGGTCCCGTTTCCGTCGTCGAGGGTGTCGCCGGCGGCGAGCAGGAGGAACAGGACTCCGGCGGCGACGGCGATGATGGCGCTGATGGTGATGGCCCGGCCTGTGTCGAGCAGCTGATCCCAGACGGCGGCGCTCACTGGTCGTCCTCCTCGTCGTCGGTGCCGTTGAGGAGCCGGTCGACCGTGTGGATGCGTGCCAGAAGGGTGCCGGCGGTGTGGGTGCAAGCCTCGGCGGTGTCGAGCCGGTCGAGGGCGAGCGCGTCGTGGGCGGCGTCGAGGGCGTAGGTGACGGCGTCGGAGAGGGTGTGCCGCAGGTCGGTGAGGCTGCCGTCGAGATTCAGGTCCAGTTCCGTGTCGTCCATGCCGGTGGCGGCGTCCTGTCCGTTCGCGCCTGCGGGGTGCTCGTTCTCGCATGCCTGCTTCCCGCACCGGCCGCACTGGCAGTGGGGCGTGCCGGCGAGGAGGCGGGCGATCATGTCGAGCATGCCGTCGTCGCCGTCCTGTGCCTTGTCGGCGTCGACGGGGATGACGTGCGCGTGGATGGTGGCGGTCATGGTTTTTCCTTCCTTGTCGTGGATTTGGGTTGGATGGGGTGCGCTGGGAGGCTTGCCGGGCCATGCAGGAGTCCATGGCCGTGCGACGCGTTGACTGTCGCGTCTGGGCCTCCCATCGTTCCCGGACGGTGGAGAAGATTGGGGGAACCGCTGTCCGGGTGGCGTTGACGCACCTTCGTGGACCGTTCCGGAGTCGAACCGGGCCCGGCCTTCGCCGCACACGTCCTGTGTGCGATCCGCCGGTGTCTGCCTGACCACGGCCCGGACGGCGGTCAGATGCCGTTGGGGTAGAGGTATTGGGCGCGGCTCATGCGTCGTGCGCGGTCGGACGCTTCGATGTCCTCGCGTCGCCAGCCGACGAGCCTGCCGCGGAAGCGGACGGGGTCGGGGTAGGGGCTGGGCATGCTGCCGTTGGACCACTTGTAGACGGTGCTGAGGGCCCGGTGGCAGTGGGCGGCGAGTTCCGTGGCGGTCACCAGGTCGGTCATTGCTGTGGTGGTCATGGGAACAGGGTCCTTTCCATGGGATTGTCGAGTTCTTCGCGGAGGCGTGCGAGGCCTTTGGTGGTGACGAGGGTCTTGGCGCTTCCGTGGTTGAGGCTGTGGAGGGGGGTGGCCTGGCGGCGCAGGAGGTGTTGGTCGATCTTGTCCTGGAGGGGGATGAGCCGGCCGGCGCGGGTGCGGGTGAGCCAGTGGTGGTCGAGCATCCATTCGACGAGGCGTTGCCGGCCGATCGGGGTGCGGTCGTTGGAGAGGAGTTGGGCGGCGTCGCGTAGGTCGTAGCATTCGGGGCCGTGGGTGAACGCGTCGAACGCGAGCGCTTTGGGCGTGAGTTCGCGGATCTCGCTCTTGTGGGTTTGGATGCGTTGTTCTTGGAGGTGGATGCGGTTCTCGAGTTGGTCCATGATGGTGCGCGCGTCGAGGACGGCTTGTGCGAGTCGGGCTTCCCTGCTGTCGGGGGCGGGCGGGGGGAGTGTGGGTTGGATGGTGTAGGTGCCGGTTCGGCGTAGTGCGGGCAGGACGGTGTGGGTGAGCCAGCGTTGGAAGTCCTTGGCTTCGGGTTTGCGGCTGCGCATGATGAGCCGGTACAGGCCCGGCTCGCTGATGATGTTGACCGGCTGGTTGCTGCGGGTCTGTGACCCTAGAAATTGTCTAGGGTCAGCCTGCGAGACCTCGTCCGGGTCAAGTGACTTCCTGATCGCGTCGCTGGGGTTGGTGATGCCGAGGATGTCGCATGCGTCCTTGGCGAGGAACCACGCGTCCCCGGACGCGTCGGTCAGCACGCGCAGCCGCGCCGCATGGAAATCAAAGCACTGGATACCAGTGTTCATCGGATGCTCCTTTCGATGGTATGGTTCGGGGCATGGATTGGGATGTGTTCTGGACCGCCGCCGACGCCGTCGCCGGCGGGCTCAGCGTGGTCTGCGCCGTGTGCGGCGGCGTGTGCGGCACCATCGGCCTGCTCCAGGCGCGCAAGGCGAACGAGCTCGCCGAGGAGGCGAACCGCACGGCGGAGGAAGCCCTGCGATGCGCCCACGCGGCCAACGAAATCGCAGCCAAGGCGAACGAGATAAGTGCAGACGCGAATGCGATCAGCCAGCGTGCACTCGACGTCGGCAAGGACGAGATTCTCTACCTCTGGGACGCTGAGTTCGACCGCGACCGCCTGGTCTGTTCCGTGGTTAACAAGTGCCCGTACAAGGCCGAAGACGTGATGGTTCTCGCGTTCCACGATGAGGGCGAGCTGATAGGAGGCTCCGGTACCCCGCTCGTGGTGCCCGGTTTCGGCCATCTCGACTTCCATGCGCCGCTGCTCGGCCGCTATCTTCACGAAGCGGCGGTCCGGCGGGCGGAGTGGGAGGTCTGGAACGGCGACGCCGAGGGGCCCCTCCGGGTTCCGGTGCGGATCTACGTGTCGTGGACCAGTGAGGGAGGGGTCCGCCGCAGTCACCGCTTCGAGAAGCCCTTTGGCGAGTTCGACCGGATCGACCGGCTCGACCGGCGACCAGTCGACGCCGACCGGGACAGGTGAGTCCATGTTCATGGTTGTTGCTCCTGTTCGGCCTGACGCATCGCATCAGCGGGCGTCGGGGTGGGTTGGAGGCCTATGGCGTCTTCGGCGGCGGCCATGAGGTCGCCGGGGCGGAGGCCGAGGGCGAGGGCTGCGGCGGTGAACTCGCTGAGCTTCATGTCGCCGCGGTTGAGGCGTGCGGACATGGTCTGGCGGCTCATGCCCACGCGGCCGGCGAGTTCGGTCTTGGACACTTCGTCGGCGCCGGCCGCCCGGCGGAGGTGAAGGACGCTGGAGGCGGCAAGAACACCACCCAAGCGCTTGTATGAACTTTCAATCATGGTTCCCATAGTATGAATGTTCATACATCCTGTCAACGCCGCTTGTCGGCGTGTCGCAACTTTCATACAAATATCCTTGATTTATGCCACGCGAAGGAAGAACTTGGAGCGACCTCGATGTCGTCGCAATGCATCTCATCTCTCAGCTCAGAGAGGCGTCCGGAAAGCCAGCCCTCCGAAAAATGGCCGACGAAACGGGCATAAAGTTCAATCGAATCTCAGACCTGCTGAAGCAGAAGAACGGCACCCCGACTCTGCAGGAGTTCACGACTCTGTGCCTCCTCTTCGGCGAACGCCCGTCCCGGGTCCTGGAACAAGCCATGCAAACCATCGAACACAACGCCCGTACCCCCGCGGCGCTCGCCGCCATGGACCCCGACCGGCTCGCCGACCTCATCGCCGCCGACCCCGCCGCCTACGACATCGCCGCCCTCCACGACCCGTACAAGGATCTCGAACGCGAAACCCCACGCGACTGAAAAGGACCATCGATGCCTCAGCAGCAGGAAGAACGCAGGGCCCGCTGGACACTCAGCCAGCGGGACGCGGAACGACTCATCGCCGCACTCAAGGACACCGTCGAGAGAACCGTGACGCTGCCGCAGCCCGGCGAGCACAACCGCCAGTTCCACGTAAGGGCCGCAGACGGCGAGGACTTCACCATCGCGCTCTACCAAGGCAAACGCGACCACAGCCGGCATGAAATATCCGCCCGCACCACACGCGGCAACATCCAGCTCATGCGCCTGTGCGTCAACGGCACGCCCCACCCGAACCCGGACGGCAGCCGCCCCGGACGCACCCACCTGCACATCTACCATGAGGGATTCGACGACCGGATCGCCATCCCCGTCGACCTCGACGCGGACGACTTCGTGTCCCACACGATACGATTGCTGGACGAATTCCACGTCATCGGCAAACCCGACCTCCAAGGAGGATTGGAAATATGAGCGACACCCGGACCGCCGACATCATCACCGAATACGGCGAATGGCTCAGACGCGAAGCGTCCGTCCGCGCCGTCGACGAATGGCAGGAGATCGTCTTCCCGTTCCTCGACCAGTCAAACGACCAGCTGTGCTTCTACACCCGCACCCGCGACGGCGTCACCGAGTTCACCGACGACGGGTACGCGATCGCCGCGCTCGACCGGGAGGGCATCGCCATCACCCCGGCGCGGCGCGAACGCCTCGACGGCATCGCACGCCGCTTCGGCGCATCCATAGGAGACGACTGGGAGATCACCCTGCGGACCGACGGGAGCCGCGCCGACGGCATGAACCGGTTCATCCAGACCATGTGCGACGTCACGTCCATGCGCGAGACCGCGCAACGCAGGGTCGCGGAATACTTCGCCGACGACGTCGCCGCGACACTGGACGAATACGGCGTGTTCTACACCCCCGGCATCAGCGTGCACGGCTCGTCCGGGTTCGAACACAGCTTCGACTTCCTGTTCCAGCGCAGCGCCAGCCACCCCACGCGCTTCTGCCAAGCCCCCAACCGGCTCGACAGGGAGACCGTCGAACGCATCATCTTCGCCTGGACCGACACCGAGAAGGCCCCCGAACGCAAAGGCTCAAGACTCGTCATCATCGCGGACGACCGCGAACGCCGGCTGCGGGATGATCCCGTGGCCGCATTGGACAGCTACGGCATACCGGTCATCCCGTTCAGCCAACTGCCGGAACGGGCACCCATCGAACTCGCGGCCTGACCGGCCGCAGCCGCGTCGGATCCGACACGGCCAACCACAGACAGCGAAGAAGGGACAGCCGTGGGCGACGCCGCCATGAAGGAGACCGATCTGCTCGCGCAGGCAACCACGCTGGGCGTGCACGTACGCTACCGGCGGCTCGACGCCGGCCTGTGCGGCTGCTACCTGGACGCGGGACGGCTCATCGTCATCGACGACACGCTGTCCGGCCCGCAACGCCGGTGCACGCTCGCGCACGAACTGGCCCACGCCAGACACGGCGACCGCGGATGCCTGACGGTCGGCGGAGGGAAGGCCGAGGCCCGCGCCCGCCGCGATACCGCCCTCCAACTCATCGACCCGCTCGCATACGCGAGCGCCGAAGCCATGTACGAGGGCGACGCGTGGTGGATCGCGTGCGAACTGGACGTGACGGTGCAGGTCGTCGAGGATTACCGGATGCTGCTGCACGACGGCGTGCAGGCGGCGGGAAAGCGGTGGTGACATGGCGAACATCACCAAATACCAGACCAGCAAGGGAGAGACACGCTGGCGCGTCCGATACCGGAAGCCGGACGGGTCGCAGACCGACAAACGCGGCTTCACCCGCAAAATCGACGCGGAACGGTGGGCGGCGGAACACGTCACCATCGCCAAAGCGCGCGGGACCTTCATCGACCCGCAAGCCGGACGCGTCACAGTCGGGACTCTGTGGCCCGAGTGGATTGCGGCGAAAAAGACGCGGTGCAAGGCCAGCTACGCGGCAACGCTGGAGCGTGAATGGGAGTATCGCGTCGGCCCTAAATGGAGCGGGCGCACGGTCGCGTCGATCACCCACGCGGAAGTGCAGGAATGGGTCGGCGCACTGTCGTCAGGCGGGTGCAGCGCGAGCGTCGTCCTGCGCGCCCACGGCATCCTCAAAGGCATCCTCCGACAGGCCATCCGCGACCGGCTCATCGCCACGGACCCGTGCGAAGGCGTCGAGCTTCCCCGCAAACGCCGCAAAGAACACCGATACTTGACCTCCGGCGAACTGCTGCGTCTCGCGGACGAATCAGGCTGGCGACGCCCCATCGTCCTCATTCTCGGACTCACCGGCATCCGCTGGGGCGAGATGGCCGGCCTCACCGTAGCCGACGTGGACCGGCGGCGACGCCGGCTCTGGATTCGCCGCAGCGCCACCGAGGTCAACGGCCGCGTCGTCGTGGACACGCCCAAAAGCGACCAATGGCGGCAGGTCGCCTACCCGTCATTCCTGGACTCGATCATCGAAGGGCTGACGTGCGGGCGCGGGGGCGGCGAGCCTGATGGTCCATGCCGGAGCGAACGTCAAGGCGGTGCAGCGGCAGCTCGGGCACGCCAGTGCCGCGATGACGCTTGACGTGTACGCCGACCTCTTCGACGACGATCTGGACGTGGTCGGCGCGGCGATGAATGCGATGCTGTCGGGGGGATGTGGGCAAAAAGTGGGCAATGGCGGCGGGCGGCAGTGCGGAGGCTAGGCGCGAGTAGGTGTTTCTGACTGGATGCCTCGGGGTTCAATTCCCCGCATCTCCACCAATCCGCTTCGGCGGAAACAAGCCGCTTGGCCCTACGGGAGTAGGGCTGGGCGGCTTCCCTTTATCGGCGCATTATGGAATTATGGTGGTTTTCGGCGTTTTTTGTGGTCAAAAAGTAGGCAAAAACGGCTCTTCGCATTCGAGTACATCCACCCGTTCTACGACGGCAACGGCGCGGCCGGTCCCGGGACGCGCTGTGGCATAATCTGGCGGTATGAGAATCGTATTGCAGAGGGTCGCGCAGGCGAGCGTGGACGTGGTGAACGAATTGGGCGGTCTCGACCCCACCTTCGAGGCCCGGCAGATCGGACACGGCTATCTGCTGCTCGTGGGGGTCTCCGACGACGACGGCGACGCCGAAATCTCGTGGGCCGCGCACAAGATACTGAACCTGCGCGTGTTCGAGGACGAACGTGGCAGGATGAACCGTTCCATCCAGGATGTGGGCGGGGAGATCCTGTCCGTCTCGCAGTTCACCCTGTTCGCCGATGTGCGCAAGGGCAACCGTCCCAGCTTCGTGAAGGCGGGGGCTCCCGAACATGCCGATCTCATGTGGATCAGGTTCAACGAGGCGCTGCGTTCGGGCGGCGTGCCGGTGTGCGAGGGCCGTTTCGGCGCGCACATGCGCGTGGGTCTGGTCAACGATGGTCCGGTCACCATCGTCATCGACACGGAGCGCGACATGCCCCAAGTCCGTCGTTGAGCCGCCGTACGCCGGAAGTCGGGGTAGGGTGGATGGTCGTGGACCGACGCGGCCGATGATTTTCCGGCGACTGCCCGATGATCCCCCGATGGATGGGTAGGGGATGCGCTTGGGTGAGACCTCGGGGGCGTGCGATGACGTATGCGGCGGAGGCGGCGGAATAGGATGAAGGCCTCCGTCCCCGGGAGGGGGGGCGGAGGCCTTCATCGTCATGTCGTCGGCGTCATGCGGGAGCCGACGGGTCGCGCCGCGTGACGGCGCGGGGTTCGGTTCAGGCTTCGACCGAGGCGGTCCTGCCGCCTTCGATGACCTTGTAGGCGAAGCCCACGACCAGCACGTAGACGCAGCCCACGGCCATCACGAGGATGCCGCCGAACTGTCCGGCCGCGTCGGCCGCGATGCCCATGACGGGCGGGAAGACGGCGCCGCCGATGAGGCCCATGAGCATCAGGCCGGAGATCTCGTTCTGACGGTCGGGGCGGTACATCAGCGCGTGGGAGAGGAACAGGGAGAAGACGTTGGAGTTGCCGAAGCCGACGAGGGCGACGGCTACCCAGAACAGCCACTGGGGCGGGTTGGACGGGGTCATCGTGAACACCGCGAAGCACACGGCGGAGAGGGTCATGATGACGCCGCAGATGCGCATGCCGAGCTTGTTGCTGATCTTCTGCAGCACGATGCCGCCGGTGAAGCATCCGATCATACGCGCGATGAAGTAGACCATGGTGGCGTTGGTGGCGACGGTCAGTGCGATGTCGGTGTGTTCCATGAGGATGCGCGGAGCCTGGGCGTTGATGCCGACGTCGACGCCCACGTGGGCGACGATGCCGAGGAAGCACAGGAAGACGATGCGGTCGGAGAACAGCAGTTTGAAGCACTTGCCGATGGTGGTGGTGCCGGCGTCGGGAGCGGGTTCGTCGATCTTGTCGAAGGCGAGCCAGATGTATCCGATGATGCCCACGACGAGGTAGATCACGAACAGGATCCACCAGGCGCCGAGCCGGTTGAAGCCCCAGGCGGCGATGTACGGCGCGAACAGGGAGGCGAAGGCCTTGACGAACTGGCCGGTGGTGAGCGTGGAGGCGAGCTTGTCTCCCTTGACGAACACGGTCAGCAGCGGGTTGAGCGACACCTGCATGAGGGTGTTGCCGATGCCCAGGAAGGCGAAGGAGGCGACGATGAGGACGAGCCTCGGGGTGCCGGAGAGCGCGACGTAGCCGACGATCGGCAGGGCCATGGCCACGAGGGTGACCAGGATGGACCACAGCACGGTCCTGCGGCGTCCGATCTTGTTCATCAGGATGCCGGTGGGCACGGAGAAGATGAGGAACCAGAAGAACACCATGGTGGTGAACAGGTTCGCGGTGCCGTCGGCGAGGGCGAATTCCGCCTTGACGTAGTTGGTGGCCGTGCCGACCAGGTCGACGAAGCCCATGACGAAGAAGGCCAACATGACCGGCGCGATCTTGGCGAATCCGGCGTTGCCGGATTCGACGACGTTTTCGTTGCTCATTGTGATATCCCCTTTTAGTTTGTAATGAGACTGACGAAAGTTGGATTCGGTTGTCGTTCTTCAGTTATCGATGTTCTGTTGTTCTTCTGTTGTTCTTCGGTTATGCGCCGCCGTTCGCGGCGAGGTCCGATTGCGTTCGGGAAGGTTCGCGGAGGGGATGCGTGGAGGTGGCGGCCACCCGGATGCGGCCGCCCGTCAACGTCCCTCCGCGGGACGCTCACTTGCCGATCTCGGCCAGGTAGTCGGTCATCTGGGCCGGGTAGGTCGGCCAGGCTCCGTTCTGGGTGCACACGAAGGCGGCGGTGTTGACGGCCTTGCGGTGCGCCTCGGCGAGGGTGTCGCCCAGCAGGGTGCGGGCGGTGAAGGTGCCGGAGAAGGAGTCGCCGGCACCGACGGTGTCCACGACCTCGACGCGCGGGGTGTCCACGGTGGAGATCTCGCCGTTCTTGGAGATGATGGTGGAGTAGGCGGAGCCGGCGGTCAGGATCACGTAGTCGAGGTCGAACCGCTCCAGGAACCAGCGGGAGGCGTCGTCGCCGGAGGTGCCGCGGATGTCGAACATGTCGCGCAGGAGCAGCAGCTCCTCGTCGTTGATCTTGAACACGGTGGCGGCCTTGAGCAGCTCCTCGATGAGTTCCTTGGAGTAGTGGTCGCCGCGCAGGTTGATGTCGAAGAACTTCATCGCGCCCGGCTTGGCGTGCTTGAGCAGTTCGGTGATGGTGGCGTGGGATTCGGGGGAGCGCAGCGCCAGGGTGCCGTAGCAGATGGCGTCGGCCTGCTCGACGACCTCGATGAGCTGCTTGGTGTACAGGATGTGGTCCCAGGCGACGCCCTTGACGATGGTGTACTCCGGGATGCCGTTGCGCAGTTCGACCTCGACGGTGGAGGTGGGCCACGCGTTGCGCTGGATGACGGCGTGGATGCCGGCCTTGGCGGTCTCGGCGAGCAGCTCGTCGCCGAGCTCGTCCTCGCCGACGGCGCTGATGGAGTAGCCTTCGGTGCCGTTCATCATCGAGTGGTAGGCGAAGTTCACCGGAGCGCCGCCGGCGCGCTTGCCGGAGGGCAGCATATCCCACAGGAGTTCGCCGAGGGAGAGGACGATGGGCTTGGACATGGTGGTTTCCTTTCTCTATGGGGTGGTTTGGTTTCCGTTCGGGAAATCTCGGTGGGTCAGCTCAGGTCGAAGAACTCCGAGGGATGTTCGAGGAACTGGGTGACCGCCACGGCCGCGGCGCCGCAGACGGCGGCGTCCGTGGGCATCCGCGACAGTCCGATGGACGTGGCCGCGAACAGTTCGGGGATGCCGCGCGAGCGCACCGTGGCGCGCACTTCGTCGATGAGCGGGCTCCCGGCTTCGGAGACGATGTCGCCGATGACGATGCGGCGTGGGTTGAACGTGTTGAAGATGGTGACGCAGCCGTATCCGACGTAGCGTCCGATGGCGCGCACGAGTTCCGTGGCGTGGGCGTCGCCTTCGCGGGCGAGGAGGAAGAGCGCGCGCGCCGCGTCCGCGTTGGACAGGCCGGCGGCGTGCGGCACGGCGACGCCGTCCTCGACGAGCATGCGTCGGATGGCGGGCGTGGAGCAGTAGCGTTCGAGGCATCCGACGTTGCCGCAGTCGCAGGAGCGTCCGTTGACGTCGATGGAGACGTGGCCGATTTCGGTGGCGGCGCCGAGGGCCCCGTTGATGACGCGTCCGTCGTCGATGACGCCGAGGCCGACGCCTTCGCCGACGAGGTAGTAGGCGAGGTTGTTCTCGCCGTGCGATTCTGGGTCGAACAGGTAGTGGGCGAGGGCGCCGGCGCGCGCGTCCTGTTCGATGAAGACGGGCACGCGGAAGGAGTGGGCGAATTCCTCGATGAAGTTGACGTCGCGCCAGCCCTGCATGGAGGAGACGACGGCGATGTGGCCCTGGTCGCGCAGGTAGGGGCCGGGGACGGCCATGCCGATGGCCACGACGGCGGGGTCGCCGTCGAGCATGGCCTCGATGCGTTCGTGCAGGAGGGAGACGGAGTGTCCGATGGTGTCGTTGGTGACGGTGGGCAGGTCCTCGATGATGAGCGTGTTGCCGTCCAGATCGAACACGCCCACCTGGACGAGGGAGCGGGCGAACTTGACGCCGATGACGTGGAAGCGGACGGTGTCCAGTCCCAGTCCGATGGAGCGGCGGTTCTTGGCACCCGCGAAGTCTCCGGTCTCCTCGATGGCGCCGGCTTCGATGAGCTGGGCGGTGATTTTGGTGATGGCCGCGGGGGTGAGTCCGAGGGCCTTGGCGATCTGGGCGCGCGAGCAGATGCCGTTGTGGTAGAGGTGCTGAAGGATGCGCGAGCGGTTGTATTCGGCCAGGGAGCTCTGTGTGGCTTTGGCGGTGGCGGTGCTGTCGTTCATGTGACACCTCCTTGGATCTCTTCGGTCTCGCCCTTGATTCTGAACTTGATTAAGATATTAACCAAGTTAAATAATGAACGCAAATAACCGTTGCTGGGCGTGTCGCATCGTAGGTCATGGCGAATCCGCGAAAGTGGAAGGGTGTGCAGGCGGGGATGACTACCTGCGGGCGATGTAGTCGAAGGTCACGGAGACCGCCTCGCCCTGGATGGTGATGTCGCCGCCGCACATGCAGCGGCGCACCACCGTGCGCGTGCGGTAGGAGGCGCTGGCGGCCCGGTCCAGATACTCCTGCGCCGCGTCCAGCATCACGTCGTTGATGATGTGCGGCGGTCCGTACACGCACACGTCGGTCATGTCCACCATGCCGATGATCGGCGCAAGGGCCTTGCCCAGCACCCCTCCGGCCCTGCGCAGCACCGCATCGCGGCCGCCCTCGGGGGCTTCGGCCAGTTCGCGTTCCAGATTCGGCGCGGAGATGAGCCGTTCCAGACAGCCGTGCTTGCCGCACGGGCAGAGCGGTCCCTCCGGTTCGATGGAGATGTGTCCGATCTCCCCGCTGGCGTGGCTTTCGCCGATGAGCGGCCGGTCCGCGATGAGCAGTCCCGCGCCGATGCCGCGCCTGACGCGGATGAACATGAGGTTCGGGCCGCCCTGGCCGAAGAAGCGCTCCGCCAGCATCGCCGACTGTGCGTCGTTGTCCACGCTGACCGGCACGTCGTAGCGCTCCTGCAGCGCCGAGCGCAGGTCGTATCCGTACCAGCCGAGGTTCGTGGACTCGCGCACCACGCCGTCCTCGGAGACGATGCCGGGCGTGGCCACGCCGACGCCCACGATCCGTCCGCCGTCCTCCGCGGCCATGAGCTCGTCGACGAGCGCGGCGATGTCGTCCGCCTCCACATGGTTGCCTTCGGACAGCGCGCGTTCGGCATGGCGTATGGGGCGCCCCAGCAGGTCGGTCACCGCGCCCTGCAGCAGATGCGACTGGCTGAGGTCCACGCTCACCACGCGCAGCCGGTCCGGATCCACCTCAAGCAGCGTGCCGCGCTTGCCCTTGCCGTGGGACTCCTCCAATCCGCTTTCGCGCAGCAGGCCGTCGCGCAGCATCTCGGAGACCACGTCCGAGACCGCCACGCGGCTCAACCCCGTGCGGCGTCCCAGCTCGGCGCGGGAAAGGCGTTCGCGCGGGAACAGCAGGCCGAAGATGGCGCGACGATTGTAGCGGCGCACGTCGGCCGGGCTCGCCTTGCCTCCGTGGTCGGGGCCGTATGCGGCGGGGGTGCGCCGGGTGGGTGGATGCGCCATGGTCTCTCCTGTCTGCCGTCTTCCGCCTTCATTGTAGATGGTGGCGCACGATGGGCGTCGATGGCGTGCGACGATGACATGCGGTTAATGCAAAGATAGTTGACATTTATAGGCGGAGCCCATACAATCGATTCCAGTCGTCACGAAGCGGTGGCGGTTACGATCTCGAAGAGGAGTGGAAATGATGTCATTCAAGAAACGGCTGGCGGCCGGCGTGGCCGTCGTCTCAGCCCTGTCCATGGGATTGGCCGGCTGCGGCTCGGCCTCCGACGGCGCCTCGGACGGCGCCTCGGACGGCGCTTCGGGCGGCGACGTGGTGAACATCACCTACATGCATCGTCTGCCGGACGGCGACGGCATGACCCTGGTCAACGACATCGTGGCCAAGTGGAACGAGGAGCATCCCGGCATCCAGGTCAAGGCCACCAAGTTCGACGGCAACGCCGCGGACATGATCAAGAAGCTGGAGAACGACGTCAAGTCCGGCGAGGCCCCCGATCTGGCGCAGGTGGGCTACGCCGAACTGCCCGAGGTGTTCACCAAGGACATGCTGCAGGACGTCACCGAATACGCCGAGCAGTACGAGTCCGACTTCGCCTCCGGACCGTACTCGCTGATGGGCATCGGCGGCAAGTACTACGGCCTGCCGCAGGACACCGGCCCGCTGCTGTACTTCTACAACGCGGCCGAGTTCGAGAAGCTCGGCATCGAGGTGCCGTCCTCCGCCGACGAGCTCATCGCCTCCGCCAAGAAGGCCGCCGAATCCGGCAAGTACATCCTGTCCTACCAGGCCGATGAGGCCGGCAACATGCTCACCGGTCTGGCCGGCGCCTCCGGCGGCTGGTACAAGGTCGAGGACGACTCGTGGGTGGTGGACACCCAGACCGACGGCTCCGAGGCCGTCGCCGACGTCTTCCAGCAGCTCATCGACGCCAAGGCCGTCGCCACCGCCCAGCGTTGGGACGCCTCCTTCGACGCCTCGCTGCAGGACGGCTCCCTCATCGGCACCGTCGCCGCCGCTTGGGAGGCCCCGCTGTTCATGACCTCCGCCGGCGATACCGGCGCGGGCGACTGGCGCGTGGCCCAGCTCGGCGACTGGTTCGGCAACGGCGGCAAGACCGGCCCCGACGGCGGCTCCGGCGTGGCCGTGCTCAAGGGCTCCGAGCATCCGAAGGAGGCCATGGAGTTCCTCGACTGGTTCAACACGCAGGTCGCCGACCTCGTCTCCCAGGGCCTGGTCCCCGCGGCCGTCACCGAGGACGCCAAGACGCCCGACAAGTGGGCCGAGTTCTTCGGCGGGCAGGACATCATGGCCGAGTTCAAGACCGCCAACAACAACATGGGCGACTTCACCTACATGCCCGGCTTCTCCGCCGTCAGCGCGGCGATGAAGGAGACCGCGGCCAAGGCGCTGGACGGCTCCGCCAAGGTCTCGGACATCTTCTCCGTGGCGCAGAGCACCTCCGTCGAGACGCTGAAGAACATGAATCTGAGCGTCAAGGAGTGATCCCGCCCCTCCCATAAGGCGTCCCATCCCGAGGAAGGCCGGAGAAGGGTCTCCGGCCTTCCTTTTTTTACCGGGCATACCGGCACTCTCCACGAAAGACAGGTTTCCTCCCATGACAGCAACATCGCATCGGATGGGGCGGAAGGCGGTCGGGGCGAAGGGCTCCGACTCCGCCAGGCGCGCGAACCGCACGGGATGGGCGTTCATGGCCCCCTTCGGCATCATGTTCGCGCTCGTGTTCATCCTCCCCATCTGCTGGGCCATCTATTCCAGCTTCTTCCGCCAGGTCGCCGAAGGCGGCGGCGCGTACGGCGGCGGCCGCCTCGTCAACCGGTTCGTCGCGTTCCAGAACTTCCAGTACGTCCTCACCTCGCCCAACTTCTGGTCGGGCGTGGGGCGCGTGCTCGTCTACACGCTCATCCAGGTGCCGATCATGATCGTCGGCGCGCTCGCGCTCGCCATGCTGCTCGACTCGTTCATCGTCAGGCACGTCACCCCCTTCCGGCTGGGCTACTTCCTGCCCTACGCCATCCCGGGCGTGGTGGCCTCCATCATCTGGGTGTTCCTCTACAACGGGCAGATCTCGCCGATCGTCAAGGGACTCGCCTCCATCGGCGTGAACGTGGACTTCTTCGCCTCGAACGTCGTGCTCGCCTCCATGGCGAACATCACCACGTGGACGTTCACCGGATACAACATGCTCATCTTCCTGGCCGCGCTGCAGGCCATCCCGCACGACCTGTACGAGGCGGCGCGCATCGACGGCGCCTCCGGGCTGCAGATCGCGTGGCACATCAAGCTGCCGAACGTGCGAGCGGCGGCGCTGCTCGCCATGCTGCTGTCCATCGTCGGCACCATCCAGCTGTTCAACGAGCCGCAGGTCATGTCCATCGCGGATTCGGGAATCTCCAAATCGTACACGCCGATGATGATGGCGCTCAACACCTCGCAGGGCACCCTCACCCCGGGCGGCGACGGCCCCGCGTCGGCCATCGCCATCGTCATGGCGCTCATCGCCGGCGTGCTCGCCGCGGTCTACGCCCTCGTCGAAAGGAAGGTGAACGAGCAATGAGCGCGAACGAACGCAACGGACGCGACGCCGCCGCACGCCGTCGCGCGCGCAGGGCCGAACGGATCCGCGAGGCGCACGCCGACGACCTGCCCCGCTCCCTGCGCCCCTCGACCGCCGTCAGGATCCTCACCATCGCGGTGCTGGTCATCGCGCTGATCTACTTCCTGTTCCCCATCTACTGGGCCATCGTGGCCTCCACCAAAACCCCCAGCCAGATGACGGGCAGCAACGGCCTGTGGTTCGCCGTGGGCATCGCGGACCTGCCCGACGCCATCGCCACGAACTACGCCAAGCTGCTCGGTTGGACGCGCGGCAACTTCTGGCGCTGGGTGCTCAACTCGCTCATCTACTCGGGCGTCTCGGCCCTCATCGGCACCCTCGTGGCCGTCATGGCCGGATACGCCACCGCGAAATTCGACTTCCGTGGCAAGAACGCGGCCATCGGCGTGATCATGGGGTGCATGCTCATGCCCGCCGCGCTGCTGACCATCCCGCAGTATTCGATCTTCCACGCCATGCACCTGACCAACACCATGCTCTCCATCATCATCCCGTGCTGCGTCTCGCCGTTCGGCTTCTTCCTGGGGCGCGTGTACGCGCAGACCTCAGTGCCGAACGAACTGCTGGAGGCGGCGCGCATCGACGGCGCCGGCGAGGCCAGGATCTTCTTCACCATCGTGCTGCGCATCCTGGCGCCGGCCATGGTGACGATCTTCCTGTTCCTCTTCGTGGCCACCTGGAACAACTTCCTGCTGCCGCTGATGATGGTCTCCTCCGACACCCTCAAACCCGTCACGCTGGGCCTGTACGGCATGGTGTCGCTGTCCACGTTCACCGACCGCGGCGCCCTGATGATGGGCGCGCTGCTGGGCGTCCTGCCCGTCATCGTCCTCTTCCTCGGCCTGCAGCGCTACTGGCAGGCCGGACTGGCGGCCGGCGCCGTCAAGGGCTGAACCCGAACCGATAAGGAGCAACCATGACCACCCAAGGACGTTTCACCATCCCCAGCGAGGAAGGCTTCGCCGCCAAGACCAGGGAGCTCGCCGACCTGTGGGGCGCCGACGCCGTGCGCGACTCGGACGGCACCATGCTGGACGAGGAGGTGCGCCGCCTCGGCAAGAAGATATACAGCGCGTATTTCCCCACCCGCGCGCACAACGAATGGATCAGCCTGCACATGGACGAGACCCCGCAGGTCTACCTGCTGTCCGACCGCACGCTCGCGCCGACGGACGCCGTCTCCATCGACCTGATGGCCTCGTTCTACGAGGAGCAGCTCACGCCGAACTACGACGCCGACCCCCATCGCTACTGGGAGGTCGTCGACCGCACCACCGGGCTCGTCGTCCCCGCGGACCGTTGGGACGTGGACGCCGAAGAGGGCGTCGTGCATGTGCGCGGCGCCGTACCCATGCACGAGTACACGGTCTCGTTCCTCGCCTACATCATCTGGGATCCGGTGGAGATGTACAACCACCTCACCAACGACTGGGGCGACAAGGAGCATGAGATCCCCTTCGACATCTACCATCCGGCCACGCGCGAGTTCGTGTTCGGCACCTTCGCCCGATGGCTGGAGGACCATCCGGACACCGACGTGGTGCGCTTCACCACGTTCTTCTACCAGTTCACGCTGCTGTTCGACGAACGCCGCCGGGAGAAGGTCGTCGACTGGTTCGGATGCTCGTGCACCGTCTCTCCGGCCGCGCTCGACGATTTCGAGAAGGAGTACGGCTACCGGCAGCGCCCCGAGGACTTCGTGGACGCCGGCTGCTACAACTCCGCATGGCGCGTGCCGCGCAAGGCCCAGCGCGACTGGCTCGACTTCCTGTGCTCGTTCGCGCGCGGAAACGTCAAACGCCTCGTGGACATGTCCCACGCCGCCGGCAAGGAGGCGATGATGTTCCTGGGCGACCAGTGGATCGGCACCGAACCGTACAAGGAGGGCTTCGCCGATCTCGGACTCGACGCGGTCGTCGGCTCCATCGGCGACGGCACCACCACGCGCATGATCGCCGACATCCCCGGGGTGAGGTACACCGAGGGGCGGTTCCTGCCCTACTTCTTCCCGGACACCTTCCACGAAGGCAACGATCCGAGCGTGGAGGCGTGGGACAACTGGCGCAAGGCGCGCCGCGCCATCCTGCGCAGCCCCATCGCGCGCATGGGATACGGCGGCTACCTGTCGCTGGCCGCGGGCTTCCCGAAGTTCGTGGACGCCGTGACCGCCATCGCCGACGAGTTCAGGGACATCCACGAACGCACCGGCGGAACGGGCGCCGCGGGCGACCTCAACGTGGCGATCCTCAACTCGTGGGGCGCGATGCGCTCGTGGATGGCATACACGGTGGCGCACGCCCTGCCCAACAAGCAGACGGCATCCTATTACGGCATCCTGGAGGCGTTGAGCGGTATGCGCGTCAACGTACGGTTCATCAGCTTCGACGACGTGCTGGAGCGCGGCGTGGACGACGACATCGACGTGATCGTCACCGGCGGCCCGGCGGACACCGCCTACTCGGGCGGCGCCGTGTGGACGGAACGGCCCGAACTCACCGGGACGCTGCGCGCTTGGACGCGATCCGGAGGCGCGCTCGTCGGCGTGGGCGAACCCAGCGCCGACTGGTTCCAAGGGCGCTTCTTCCAACTGGCCGACGTGTTCGGCGTGGACGAGGAACGCTTCCAGACGCTGTCCGTGGACAAGTACTTCCCGCCCGTGGCCGCCGACCATTTCATCACCGCCGACGTGCACGTCCCGTCCCATGCGCGCGAGGCGTGGGAGCGCGACGGCTACCGCGCGCCCCTGTCCGGCTGCGGCGGAGGCCAGGGCAGAAGCCCGCTCGGAGGCATCGACTTCGGCGAGGCCGTGGCCAACACGTTCCCCATCAACGAACGCGTGACGCTGCTGCGCGCCGACCATGGACAGGTGCAGCTCGCCGTCAACGACTACGGCGAGGGACGCGGCGTGTACGTGTCCGGCCTGCCGTACTCGGCCGCCAACGCGAGGCTGCTGGAACGCATCCTGTTCCACGCCGCCCGGCGTGAGGACGACTATGCGGCGTACGCCTCCACCAACCCCGAATGCGAGGTGGCGCGCTTCCCCGAACGCGGCCTGTACTGCGTGATCAACAACACCGACCGTCCCCAGTCCACCGAAGTGACGCTTCCCGGAGGCGGACGCGAACGCTTCGACCTCGCGCCGTCCGCCATCGTCTGGCGCGAACGCTGAGGGCACGGGGACGATTGGCCGGCCGGCGCGCCGACGCGGACGCGCCGGCCGGCCGCGACAACACCAGCTATGGAAGAGGCAACCATGCAAGACGACGACGTCGATCTTTCCGCCATCGCGGAACGTTTCCTGATTGAAGGCGACGTGAGGAGCGTCGCCCCCTACGGCGACGGACACATCAACACCACCTACCTCGTCGAGACCGACGAGGAACGCGCCATCCTCCAACGCATGAACACGAAGGTCTTCCCGGATACCGCAGGTCTCATGCGCAACATCGAACTCGTCACCTCCTTCCTTCAGGAACAGGGGCAGGAGACGCTGGAGATCATCCCCACGCGTCTGGGGGAGGCCTACCTCGAAGACGAGAGCGGGGCTTGGCGCATGTACGTGTTCATCGAGGACACCGTCTCCTACAACCTCGTGCCGGACGCGGACGTCTTCCGCGCCGCCGGAGGGGCCTTCGGGGCCTTCCAGAAGCGGCTCGCCGCGTTCGACGCCGCCCTGCTGACCGAAACCATCGCGCGGTTCCACGACACCCCGAACCGCTGGCGCGACTTCCTCGCCGCCTTGGAGCGCGACCCGCTGGGCAGGGCCGCGCGCTGCGGGAAGGAGACGGCGTTCCTCGTCGAACGCGCCGACTCCTACGGCATCATCACGGACGGTCTGGCGGACGGCACGATCCCCCTGCGCGTGACGCACAACGACACGAAGCTCAACAACATCCTCATGGACGCCTCGGACGGGCATGCGCGCGCCATCATCGACCTTGACACCGTGATGCCCGGCTCCATGCTCTACGATTTCGGCGACGCGATCCGCTTCGGCGCCTCCACCGCCCTGGAGGACGAGCCGGACCTGTCCAAGGTTCACTTCAGCACCGAACTGTTCCGCGCCTATACGGAGGGCTTCCTCGGCGAACTGCGCGACGCCGTCACCGCGCGCGAGGCGGCGCTGCTGCCGCGCGGCGCATGGATGATGACCGTCGAATGCGGCATGCGCTTCCTGACTGACTATCTGAACGGCGACGTCTATTTCGCCACGAAATACCCGGAGCACAATCTGGTGCGCGCACGCACCCAACTGCGGCTCGTAGGGGAGATGGAGGAACGCTTCGCGGAAACCTCCGCCATCGTGGAACAAGTGATGGGGGAACGCCCATGACCGCCCGGCAGGACGCCGGTCGCATGCCGGACGGGCGTGGCGTCGCGTCCCGCGTCGCACCCCATGGCGTATCCGACGCGCTCGACGCGCTCATCGACTACGCCGGACTGCGGCTCGGACTCGATTCCGCGGACGGGCGCTGGAAACGCAACCGTCTCATGGAGATGCTGGGGCTGACCGCATACCACGCGCCGGCGGAGGGCCGCTCGTCCGCCGAGGACGGAACGTTGCGCGACGCGTGGGCGATGGACGACGCCCCCGGGGGTCCGGACGCCCTCGTCGAGGCCCTCGCCCGTGCGCTCGCGGCCGAGGACATGGGTGAGGGCGGAGGCGCGGCCTCCATCGCGGACCTGGGGTCGGACGAACTGTCCGACCTGGTGATGGGGGAGCTGTCCCCCGCCCCTTCGGAAGTGGGCGTCCGCTTCCGTCTGGAGGAGGCCCGGGGCGGCGGCGCGCAGGCGATGGGCTACCTATACGATCTGTGCGTGGCCAACGGCTATGTGAAACGCGCCCGGTTGGAGGCGAACCCGCGCTTCGACTCGCACGGCCTGACCGTGACCATCAACCTGGCCAAGCCGGAGTTCAAGGACATGGGCAAGGCCGCCGCTGGCAACGCGGTGTCCGGTGGATACCCCGCCTGCACCATCTGCCATGAGAACGAGGGCTACGGTCCGCGCGGCAAACGCACCCTGCGCACCGTGCCCGTCACATTGGGCGGCGGACGCTGGTTCTGGCAGTTCTCGCCGTACGGCTATTTCCGCGAGCACGGCATCTGCGTGAACGAGGAGCATACGCCGATGCACGTGGACCGGACCACGTTCGGCAACCTCATGGACTTCGTGGAGCGGTTCCCCGGCTATTTCCTCGGATGCAACGCGGCACTGCCGCGCATCGGCGGATCGGTGCTCGCCCATGACCATTACCAGGGCGGCGGCGAGACGATGCCCATGCACCGGGCCGGCGCGGCCGCCGCGTTCGCCCTGCCCGGCTCGTCAGACGCCGTCGTGGAGACGCTCGACTGGCCGGGCACCGCGGTGCGCGTCGTCTCCGGCCTTCGCGAGGCGGTGGAGGAGATCTCCGAACGCATCCGCGGGGCCTGGGCGGAATACGACGACGCCGCGCGGGGCATTGCGAGCCATGATGGGATGGGGCGTCCCCAGTCGGCGCTCTCTCCCAGCGTGGTGGCCACCGACCGCGGCTGGGAGATGAGTCTCATCCTGCGCAACAACGCGGTCAGCGAGGAGTATCCCGAGGGGGTCTTCCACGCCCATCCCGAATACTGGGCCGTCAAACGCGAACCGGTGGGGCTTATCGAGGCGCAGGGACTGTTCATCCTGCCCGGGCGTCTGGTGGGGCAGCTTTCTCGCCTCGCGGAGTCGCTGGAGCGCGGGGGCGGCCTGCCCGAGGACATGGGGGAGTTCCGTCCGCTGTGGGACGAGCTGACGGAGTCCTTGGACGGCGATCGCGACCATGACGCGGTGCGCGCGGCCATCGGGGAGGAGCTCGGCTCCGTCTGCCGGCGCATCCTGCATGACACCGCGGTGTTCAAGGACCGGTCCGCCTTGGAGGGCTTCCTGGAGGAGACCGGCCTGCGTCGGATCTGAACCGGTGCGGGGTCTGGACGGGGTCTGGTCCGTGTCGGCCCGATGCGCCTGTCGGGCCGACGCCTCCATATCGACGCGATGCGTCCGTCCGGTATCGTCCGCCGGGCGGGCGCATCCGTTTCGTCGCGGAGAGGCGGGGCGTGAATCGGAATCTAGGGGTGCGGAGCCTCGATGTGCCGCAGGACGGCTGCCATGGCCGCGCCGCGCAGTGCGGCGCCGTGGTCGAAGCGGCATCGGCGTATGCGCGTGCGCTGGTGGAACGCCGAGGCCGTCATCTGGTCCATGCGCGTCTGCGCCGCATGCAGGAACGTGTCGTTGATGATGTCGTCCGGTCCGTAGAGGCAGATGTCGACGATGTCGAGCAGTCCCATGGACATGGCCAACGCCGAGGCCAGATAGCGTCCGCCCTCCCGGACGACGTCCTCGCGTCCGGACGCGTCGGCGGCCGCGTCCATGCGCGCGCGCAGCGCGGGTGCGGAGATGAGGGTCTCCATGCAGCCGCGTTTGCCGCAGGGGCAGCGCACTCCCGTGTCCGGGTCGAGGGAGATGTGGCCGATCTCGCCTCCGGCGTGGTGTTCGCCGAAGGCGGGCACATCGTCGATGAGCGTGGCGGAGGCCAGCCCCTGTCCGAGTTTGACGAAGATGAGGTTGGGGCCGCCCTCGCCCAGGAACCGCTCGGTGAACATGGCCGCGACGGCGTCGTTGACGACGGTGACGGGCAGCGAGAGCCGCGCCTCCATCCGTCCGGCGAGGTCCACGTCACGCCAGTCCAGGGCGGTGGAGAGGCGCACCACGCCGTCGCTTACCACGCCGGTGGCGGCCACTCCGACGCCGATGACGGTGCGGGGGTCGATGTCGGCGCGCAGTTGGTCCGCGAGCTGGATGATGGCGTCCACGTCGATGTGTCCCTCCCTCTCCAGCGTGATCTCCATATGTTCGCGAGTGCGTCCCGTGAGGTCGGTGACGGCGCCTTCGACGATCCGGTCCTGCGACAGGTCGATGGTGATGACGTGCAGGCGCGTCGGGTCGACGGCGAGCAGTGCGGCGCGTTTGCCTTTGCCGGCGGCTTCCTGTACGCCGTCCTCGCGGATGAGTCCTTCGGTGAGCATGTCGCCGACCACGTCGGAGACCGCCACGCGCGACAGTCCGGTCAGACGGATGATGTCGGCGCGTGAACGCGGGGACGAGGGGAACAGCAGACTGAAGATGAGGGAGCGGTTCATGCGGCGTACGTCCGCTGGACTCGCCTTCGTCCGGGCCGTTCCCCTCGGGGCGGCGAGGGGGTGGCTGCGGGGCGATGCGCTGCCGATTCGGTGGGCCATAGCCGTGCGTTCTCCTTCCTTCCATCCGCGGGGCGTCTGCGGGACGCGTCTCGGGAAGGAGCGCCTGTTCCGTCGCCGCACACGTCACCGACCGCGTTTCTCTGACAATGTTCTTTTCAGTATAGTGGGGAGCCGTTTCCGTCGTTCCCCTGCCGTCTCGGATTCGGCGCTCCGGACTTGCGCGTCCGGCGGCGTCGCATGTCCGAAACCCGCGTATACTCATTAAAGGTAATAAAGTTAACAAAATGATGTTCCAAGGAATGTCAAGTGTGACGAAAGGAATTCCAATGGCGGAAATCATCATCGTTAAGGATGAGAACGAAGCCGGTCTCATCTATGGACGCTGCGTGGCCGACCTCATCAAGCGCAAGCCGGACGCGGTGCTCGGACTGGCCACCGGTTCGAGCCCCCTGGCCGCCTACCGGGCGCTCGCCGGCATCGTGAAGGAGGAGGGCGTGGACGTGTCCGGCGTGCGCGGCTTCGCGCTCGACGAATACCTCGGCCTGCCGCTCGACCACCCGGAGTCCTACCACTCGGTCATCCACCGCACCGTGGTCGAACCGCTCGGCCTTGACCCGGCCAAGGTGCACGTGCCCGGCGACGCGCTCGAAGGCGCGCCCCTGGAGGACGGCGAACGCATCGCCGGCGCCGGCGCCGCCTACGACGCGGCCATCGAGGCCGCCGGCGGCGTCGACGTGCAGATCCTCGGCATCGGCGCGGACGGCCACGTCGGATTCAACGAGCCCGGCTCCTCGCTGGCCTCCGGCACGCGCGTGAAGACGCTGGTGCAGCGCACGCGCGAGGACAATGCGCGTTTCTTCGGCGGCGACGTGGAGCAGGTGCCCACGCACTGCATCACGCAAGGCGTGGGCACCATCATGAAGGCGCGCCATCTGGTGCTGCTGGCCTTCGGCGAGAGCAAGGCGGACGCTGTGGCGGCCACCTGCGAGGGCGGCGTGTCCGCCTTCTGCCCGGCTTCGGCGCTGCAGCTGCACCCGCACGCCACCATCATCGTGGACGAGGCGGCCGCCTCCAAGCTGCGCCACAAGGACTACTACGCGTACGCGTGGGCGCACAAGCCGGCCTGGCAGGGCATCTGAGAGGGGCGCGGCCATGGAACTGGAAGGTATGGAACGCTCCGAGGTCGTGGCGAGGGTGACGGCGGCGCTCGAAGGCGCGCCTTCGCCGGTGGCGATCCGCGGCGCGCGCAAGGTGGACGCGCGCGGCGAGCGAAGCGGCTATTGGGTGGTGGCCGACGGCTCCGGCGTCGTGACGGCGTGCGGCGTGGGGGAGGGGGACTTCGCGCGCGCGTGCCGCGAGGTCGGCCTCGACCCGGACGGCGATGCGGTGACGGACGCGGCCGGACGCATCCTGACGCCGGGCTACGTGGACATCCACTCGCACGGCGCGTGGGAGAAGAGCTTCGACGACGGTCCCGAAGGCATCGACGTGGGCCGTGCGGGCCATGCGGTGCACGGCACCACACGTCAGGTGCTGTCGCTCATCACCAACCCCATCGACGTGATGTGCGCCAACATCCGCAACGTGCGCGCGAAGATGGACGGCCGTCCCGACATCCTCGGATGCCATCTGGAAGGCCCGTTCCTGGCGATGAAGCGCAAGGGCGCGCACGATCCGCAGTGTCTGAAGGATCCGGTGCCCGAGATCGTGGACGAGATGCTCGAAGCGGCGGACGGCTGCATCCGGCAGATCACCATCGCGCCGGAGCTGCCGCACGGACTGGACGCCATCCGTCGCTTCGCCGCGGCCGGCACGGTGCCGGCCGTGGGCCACTGCGACGCGGACTATGAGACGGCGAAGGCCGGCTTCGACGCGGGCGCCGGTCTCGTCACGCACATGTTCAACGCGATGAACGGTCTGCACCACCGTGAGCCGGGCCCCATCCCGGCGGCGGTGGAGGATCCGCGCGTCACCATCGAGATCATCAACGACGGATTCCACGTCCAGGATCCGATGGTGCGTCTCGGCTTCCGTTTCGCGCCGCACCGCACCGCGTTCGTCACGGACGCGATGGCCGCGACCGACTGCCCCGACGGTTCGTACAAGCTGGGCGCGCTGGACGTGGACGTGGTGGGCGGCCACGCGCGTCTGGCTTCCAACGGCGCGATCGCCGGTTCGACGCTGCTGTTGGAGGGGGCGGTGCGCCGGGCGGTGCTCGAACTGGGCATCGCGCCGGCGGACGCCGTGGAGGCGGCCACGCTCACGCCGGCGCGCGCGTTCGGCTACGACCGCGCCAACGCCGTGACCGGCGCGCCCATCGGGCTGATCGCGCCGGGATTCGCGGCGGACCTCAACCTGCTCGACCCGCTCTCGTGGACGGTCGAACGGGTATGGTGCGCCGGACGTTCCGTCCGGTAGCGGACGGAACGTCGTCCGACGGCGGCTTGTGGTCGGGGAACCACAGGCCGCCGTCTCACATAGTGGAACGATTGTGGTGGGGCAAGCGTTTTATCGGCGGTTGGGGGGCTTTTCGTCTCATCATGCGAAACGCGGCCGCTTTCTGCAACATGATGCGGCCATACTGATGCCCCATCGCCGAATCCTCCGCACATGCGGCCAAAAGCCCCTCGCGGACGCATCCCACGAACCGACGCGCGAACCATGACGGCGCACGCCCCCGCGTGTGTCCGGGCGAGGGAGCGCATCCTTTCCTCGGCGGTCGAACGCGGCGCCACCTTCTTGGGCGGCCGCGACACACAGAGAGAGGATTCCCCACAGTGAAGTCCAAGAAAATCATGGCCCTGGTCGCCTCCGTGGCCGCCATCGCGTCCCTGGCCGCTTGCGGCGGCGTGAAGGACGACGGCGCGGCCGCATCCGGCGACGCCATCACCATCGGCACCACCGAGAAGATTGTCAGCCTCGACCCGGCCGGCTCCTACGACAACGGCTCCTACAACGTGCAGATCCAGGTGTTCCCGTTCCTGTACGCCCAGGACTACGACACCTCCGAGCTCAGCCCGGACATCGCCGCCGACGACGGCACCTGGAACGAGGACGGCACCGAATTCACCGTCAAGCTCAAGGAAGGCCTCAAGTTCGCCAACGGCAACGACCTGACCGCCTCCGACGTCAAGTTCTCCTTCGACCGCGTCAAGACCATCAACGACGAGAACGGCCCCAGCTCGCTGCTCGCCAACATCGACTCCGTCGAGGCCAAGGACGACACCACCGTGGTGTTCAAGTCCGCCGTGCCGTTCGACGTGACCCTCAAGCAGGTGCTGTCCAGCCCGGCCGGCCCCATCGTGGACGAGGACTCCTTCTCCGCGGATTCGCTGACCGACGCCGACACCATCATCAAGGACAACGCGTTCGCCGGTCCGTACACGCTCACCGCGTTCAAGATGAACGAGACCGCCTCCTACGCGAAGAACGAGGCCTACCAGGGCCTCACCCCGGCCAAGAACGACGCCGTACAGGTCAAGTACTTCGCCGACGCCTCCAACCTCAAGCTCGCCGTGCAGCAGGGCCAGGTCGACGTGGCCTTCCGCACCCTGACCCCCACCGACATCGAGGACCTGTCCAAGGACTCCAAGGTCAAGGTCGTCAAGGGGCCGGGCGGCGAGGAACGCTTCCTCGCCTTCAACATGAAGATCCAGCCCTACGGCGAATCCCAGCCCGACGCCGACGCCGCCAAGGCCAAGGCCGTGCGTCAGGCCGTGGCGAACCTCATCGACCGTCAGGAGATCGCCACCAAGGTGTACAAGGACACCTACACCCCGATGTACTCCTACATCCCGGACGGCCTGAGCGGACACGAGGACACCTTCAAGGAGACCTACGGCGACGGCGACGGCAACCCCAGCCTCGACAAGGCCAAGAAGGTCCTGCAGGACGCCGGCGTGAGCACCCCCGTGGACCTCAAGCTCCAGTACAACGGCGACCACTACGGCTCCTCCTCCGCGGACGAGTACGCGGCCATCAAGAACCAGCTGGAGGAGGGCGGCCTGTTCAAGGTCGACCTGCAGCAGACCGAATGGACGCAGTACAGCAAGGAACGCAACGTGACCGAGGACTCCGACGGCAGCTACCCGCTGTACCAGCTCGGCTGGTTCCCGGACTACTCCGACCCGGACAACTACCTGTCCCCGTTCTTCCGTGAGGGCAACTTCATCAACAACGGCTACTCCAACACCGAGGTCAACGACCTCATCGTCGCCCAGGCCGGCGAGACCGACGCCGACAAGCGCGAGGAGATGCTCAAGCAGATCCAGCAGCTGGAGACCGAGGACCTGTCCACCATCCCGCTGCTCCAGGGCGCGCAGGTGGCCGTCACCGGCACGAACATCGACGGTGTGGTGCTCGACGCCTCCTTCCGCTTCCGCTTCGCCTCGGTGACCAAGGGCTGAACGTCCCGCTGACCGAACCGGCCGAATCGGCGGGGCCGAATAGGCCATAGGCCGAATATCGGCACCAAGGGGCGGACGGAACAAGCCTTCCGGCCGCCCCTCATCCATGCGCGCCCCGCCATCGGGCCTCGGGCGCCACCATCCCGACCAACAAGGAGCGACGCGTGTCCGAAAGCACCGCAACGACCTCCGCCGCCACGGCGAAAGCGCCGGCGAAGACGAAGAGGAACCGCATATCCGGCGGCTTCTTCCGCTTCGTGCTGACGAGGTTCCTGCTCATCATCCCCACAGTCTTCATCCTCGTGACCATCGTGTTCTTCGTGATGCGCGCCACCGGCGACCCGATCTCCGCCGCCTTGGGAGGCAGGCTCACGCCGGACGAGCTGCAGCGGCGCATCCACGCCGCCGGCTACGACCGCCCCATCGTGGTGCAGTACCTCGAATACCTCGGCGACCTGCTGCACGGCGACCTCGGCACCACCCTCACCGACAACCAGCCGGTCATCTCCATCCTCGTGCGCTACGGCGCCGCCACCTTCGAACTGGCGTTCCTCAGCCTCATCGTCGCGCTCATCGTGGGCATCGGCCTGGGACGCATCGCCGCCCGCCGTCGCGACCGCGCCGCCGACGCCGGCATCCGCGTGTTCGCCATCCTCTGCTACGCCACGCCCGTGTTCTTCCTGGGCCTCATGCTCAAGCTCGTCTTCGCCGTCTGGCTCAACGTGCTGCCCTCCTCGGGCCGTTCCGACCTGGCCAGCGAGATGCAGTTCCAGCGTCTCGTCTCGCCCACCGGCTTCTACATCATCGACGCGCTGCAGCTGGGTGACGGTCAGGTGCTCGCCGACGTGCTGCGCCACGCCGTGCTGCCCGCGCTCGCCCTGGGCCTGCTCACCGCCGGCGTGTTCATCCGCCTGGTACGCACCAACGTCATCTCCACCTACAACTCCGGCTACGTGGAGGCCGCCCGCTCGCGCGGCGTCTCGGAGCGGCGCCTGCTCTCCAAGCACGCCTGGCGTCCGGCGCTCATCCCGATCATCACCGTCATGGGCATGCAGATCGCGCTCATGCTCGCCGGCGCGGTCCTGACCGAGACCACCTTCGAATGGAAGGGACTGGGATTCATGCTGTCCAACTACCTCAAGGCCCGCGACTTCGTGGCCGTGCAGGGCATCGTGATCCTCATCGCCGTCATTGTGGCCGTCGTCAACTTCATCGTGGACGTCATCGCCGCGCTCATCGACCCGAGAGTGAGGTACTGACATGACCGAAAGCACCGCCAACAAGGTCGGCGTGCCCGGCGACAAGCGCCTGGTCGACCTCGAAGTGCGCAAGCCCGTGCCGTGGTACGCCAAGCTGCCCGTCGTGCGCGACCTGCGCATCGCCGTCGGCTGGCAGAAGGGCATGCTCGTCACCGGTCTGATCCTCACCGGCCTCTTCCTGCTCGTCGCCCTGTTCGCCCCGCTCATCGCGCCCTACGGGTACGCGCAGATGAAGACCGACTCGGGCGTGGCGTTCACCCCGCAGCAGGCGCCGAGCGCCGAACACATCTGGGGCACCACCGTCGGCGGCTACGACGTGTTCAGCCGCACCGTCTGGGGCGCGCGCACGGCCGTCGTCGCCATCGTCGTCGCCGTGCTGCTGTCCATCTTCGCCGGCGTGCTGCTGGGCCTGGTCTCCGGCTACTTCGGAGGCTGGGTGGACCGCGTGCTCGTCGTCATCGCCGACGCGGTCTACTCCTTCCCATCGCTGCTGCTCGCCATCCTCATGGCCATCATGATCTCCGGCGGCCAGTCCGGCCTGTGGAGCGGCATCCTCGCCTCCGGCATCTCCATCACCGTGGTGTACATCCCGCAGTACTTCCGCACCATCCGCGCCGAAGTGGTGCGCATCAAGGGCTCCGCCTACGTGGAGTCCGCCAAGGTGGTGGGCGCCTCCACCTGGCGCATCATGACCCGCCACCTGCTCAAGAACTCCACCCGCACCCTGCCGGTCATCCTCACGCTCAACTCCTCCGAGGCGATCCTCACGCTCGCCGGACTGGGCTTCCTCGGCTTCGGCATCGAACCGACCTCCGCGGCCGAATGGGGCTACGACCTCAACCGCTCCGTGGCGGACGTGACCGCCGGCATCTGGTGGACCGCGGTCTTCCCGGGCCTGGCCATCGTGCTCATCGTGCTCGGCATCACGCTGGTGGGCGAATCGCTCAACGACCTGGCCGACCCGCGCCTGCGCGCCCGCAAGTCCGCCGGCGAGGTCATGGGATCCATCGAGGACACGTCCGTGGACGGAAAGGAATAGGACATGGCCAACGCAACGCCCCAGACGCAGGACGGCAACCTCGCCGAAGTGCGCGGCCTGAGCGTCTCCTTCATGACCGACGCCGGCTCCATCAAGGCCGTCGACGGCATCGACTTCACCGTGCCCAAGGGCGCCGTGGTCGGCGTGGTCGGCGAATCCGGCTCCGGCAAGTCCGTCACCGCGCGCTCCATCATCAAACTGCTGCCCGAGACCGCCACCACCGCCGGCGCCGTCTACCTGTCGCCGCGCGAGGGCGGCGACGCGCTGGACGTGCTCTCCCTCGACGGCGAGCAGCTGCGCCGCATGCGCGGCTCCGAGGCCGCGATGGTGTTCCAGGAGCCCAATTCGGTGCTCAACCCGGTGTACACCATCGGATGGCAGATCGAGGAGGGCCTGCGCGCCCACGGCATGACGGACAAGAAGGAGCTGCGCGCCAAGGCCGTGGACATCCTCACCAAGGTCGGCATCCCGGACGCCGAAACGCGCGTGGACTACTACCCGCACCAGTTCTCCGGCGGCCAGAAGCAGCGCATCGTCATCGCCATGGCGCTCGTGCTCAACCCGGGCCTCATCCTCGCCGACGAGCCCACCACCGCGCTCGACGTGACCGTGCAGGCAGAGATCCTCGACCTGCTGCGTCTGGCGCGCGACGAGTTCGGCGCCTCCGTGCTCATCATCACGCACAACATGGGCGTCATCGCGGACATCGCCGACCAGGTCGTGGTCATGTACCGCGGCCATGTGGTGGAGCAGGGCGACGTGGAGCAGATCTTCTACCATCCGCGCCACGAGTACACGCGGCGTCTGCTGGCCGCCGTGCCGCGCATCGGACAGAAGCTCGTGGTGCGCGACCGCGAAGGCAACCCGTTGGAACGCGCCGACTGGCGCGAACAGCCCGTGGCCGTGGAGGCCAAGGGTCTGACCATCACCTATCCGGGCCGTCTCATGCAGCCGGACTTCAAGGCCGTGGACGGCGTGGACTTCACCATCCACCGTTCCGAGGTGCTCGGTCTGGTGGGCGAGTCCGGTTCGGGCAAATCCACCACGGGACGCGCCATCGCCGGCCTGCAGAAGGTGTCCGGCGGCTCCCTCAAGGTGCTCGGCATGGAGATGAACGGCGTGCGCGAACGCGACTTCAAACCGCTGCGCGCCGACATCGGCTTCGTGTTCCAGGATCCGGGCTCCTCGTTCAACCCGCTGATGACCATCGCGGAAAACGTGGCCGAACCGCTGCTCGTGCATCACCGCTACGGCTCGCTGGCCGAGGCGAGGGCGTATGTGGGCGAGCTGCTGGAGATGGTCCAGCTGCCGCGCGCGTACATGAACCGTTTCCCGCATGAGCTGTCCGGCGGCCAGCGTCAGCGCGCCTCCCTGGCGCGCGGCCTCGCGCTCAAACCGTCGCTGCTCATCGCCGACGAGCCGACCAGCGCGTTGGACGTGTCCGTGCAGGCCAAGGTGCTGGAGCTGTTCAAGCGCCTTCAGGCCGAGATCGGCTTCGCCTGCCTGTTCATCACGCACGACCTGGCCGTGGTGGACATGCTCGCGGACCGTGTGATGGTCATGCACAAGGGACGCATCGTGGAGCACGGCGACACGGACGACATCATGCACCGTCCGCAGGATCCGTACACGCGCAAGCTCCTCGCCTCGCTGCCGGTGCCGGATCCGCGCGAGCAGCGCGAGCATCGCGCCCGCCTGCACGAACTGCTTGCCTCCGAACGCTGAGCGCACACGGCTTCGGCGGCACCTCCCCAAAAGGCCTCTCCCCAAAAGGAAGAGGCCTTTCCTTGTCCGTCTCGCCCGCGGTCCTGCCCGCGGTGTCGGGTCGCGCCGTCCGTGCGGGCGCGTCTTGGGCGCCGCACGGTACGACACGGCTAGCGCGTTTCGCCGTCCTGGATGAAGAAGGCGTGGGCGTCGCCGCGCGCCTTGCGTTCCATGTAGGCGCGGAAGCGCGCGAGGCGTTCCACGGTGCTCCGCGCCAGCGGCGAGGGGAGCCGGTCCATGTCGAACCATCCCACGTCGAGGCTTTCCTCGTCGCCCACGAACGGGGTGGCGTTGCCGCCCGGCCTGAGACGGCAGAGGAAGGAATGGTCCATGTACTGGGTGCGGTCTCCATTGGCGTAGGTGACGACGCGCATGTCCGAGACGACGGCGACGAGGTCGGTGACGACCGCGTCCACGCCGGTCTCCTCCTTGATCTCGCGCACGACGGTGTCCGCGGGCTGCTCGCCGGGCTCGTTGATGCCGTACACCATGGCCCATTCGCCGGTGTCCGCGCGTCGTCCCAGCAGGATGCGTCCCTCGTCGTCCAGGACGCAGCCGGTCACGCCGTTCAGCCACAGCAGGTCGTGGCCCACCTTGGTTCGCAGTCGCAGTATGAAGTCCGGGGTCGGCATGGTCTTCTCCTTACAAGGTGTAGATATGGCGTTGGTATGGCGTTCGATGGATGACGGCGCGGTTCCGTGGTACGGCGAGGGGTTCCGCCCAGGCGGAACCCCCATGCGCTCACTTGGCGGCCGCGCGTTCGCGCATCCACTCCTCGACGTCCTCGATCTGCTTGGGGATGCCGGCGGAGATCCATTCGGGACCGTCCTCGGTCATGAGCACGTCATCCTCGATGCGGATGCCGATGCCGCGGTATTCCGGCGGGATGAGCATGTCGTCCTCGCGGAAGTACAGGCCCGGCTCGATGGTGAAGATCATGCCCGGGCGGATCGGCGCGCCCTGATACGCCTCGAAGCGCGCCTGCGCGCAGTCGTGCACGTCCAGACCGAGATGGTGCGCCACGCCGCAGGCGAGCCAACGGCGATGCTGCTGGCCTTCGGGGGAGAGGGACTCCTCCACGTCCACCGGCAGCAGGCCCCACTCGTGCAGACGCTCCGCGATGACTCGCATGCAGGCATGGTGGATGTCCGAATAGGTCGCGCCCGGCCTGGCGGCCTCGAAGCCGGCCTGCTGGGAGTCCAGCACGGCCTGGTAGAGACGCTTCTGCAGGTCGGTGAACCTGCCGTTGGTGGGGAAGGTGCGCGTGATGTCCGCGGTGTAGAGCGAATCGACCTCGACGCCCGCGTCCACGAGCAGCATGTCGCCGGAGCGCACCACGCCCGTGTTGCGCATCCAATGCAGGATGGGGGCGTGCGGTCCGGAGGCGACGATGGAATCATAGCCCACCGCATTACCCAGTTCGCGCGAGACGGAGTTGAACGCGCCCTCCAGCACGCGTTCGGAACGCGGCTTGTCCAACGCGTCCGGCAGGGCGGTGAGCAGACGGTCGAAACCGGCCTTGGTGGCGTCCACGGCCTTGCGCATCTCGCCCACCTCGTACGCGTCCTTGCACATGCGCGCCTCGGCGGCGAACTCGTGCAGCCTGTCGTCATCGGCCTCGTTGGACTCCGGATCGGCGAAGCCGTTGGAACGGCGGATGGACTCCACCAACGCCATGACCTGCGGGTCGGTCTCGCGCACCACGCGCACGCGCACCGCGCCGGCGCCGGCGCCCACGTCCTTGGACAGCGCGTCGGCCAGCTGGGCGATGTCATGGGTCTCGATGCCCGTCATCGCGGTCATCTCCTTGAGGCCGGCGCGCGGACCGACCCAGTATTCGCCGTAGTGGGCGTTCATGAAGAAGTCCGTGGTGGAGTTGTCCGCACGCGGCGCGACGAACAGCTGCGCGGTATGGGTCTCGCCCGCGGCCGCCTCGGGGGAGGAGGGGTCCACCGGGTTCAGCACCAGCACGGCGCCCGCCTCATAGTCCACGCCCAGACCCGTGTAGTAGGCGAACGTGGTGTCCGGACGGAACATGTAGTCGCAGTCGTTGTTGCGCACCTTGGGGGTTCCGGCCGGAACGACCAGACGGTCGCCCGGGAACGCGGCGCCCAAAGCCCTGAGCCTGGCCGGCGTGAACGCGGCGGACTCCAGACGTTCGATGTCCGGCTCGTCGTCCGCCCAACCGGAGCGCATGAACTCCTTGAACGCCTCCGAACGCGGACGCAGCGAACGGTTGTTCACACGGTCGCTCATCGACTGGTCGGCACCCGGCGCGGCGGCGCGCTCGCGCTCCTCGTACTCCCTGTCCTTCGCGGTGATCGGTTCACCCATCGATTGCTCTCCTTGCTGAAGATCGGTATGCGGCGGACGTCCGGGGCCGCGACGGCCCACGCCCGCCGACGTTGCCGCTCCCATCCTAGTCGCAGGCCGCGCGCACCGCGACGGGCGCGGACGGCGAGCCGTGACGCCCACGGCGCAAACCCGCCCCACCTGGCAGGGGGAGCCGCTACGATGGGATGGTTTTGCAACGGCGGGAACGGCCGCTGGGCCGTGGGAAGGAACGGAAGAAGCCATGTCCATCGAACAACCCTACGGAAACGGCGCATCCATCCGCGAAGTGGAACGCGACATCATGTCGCGTCCCCCGGAACACAACACCACCAACCTCGACCTCGACCGCATGAACCTCATGCTCGACCTGCTGGGCCACCCCGAGGACACGTTCCGCGTCATCCACGTCACCGGCACCAACGGCAAAGGCTCCACCGCACGCATGGCCGAAGCCATCTGCCGCGCCTACGGCCTGCGCACCGGCCTGTACACCTCCCCGCACCTCGAACGCATCAACGAACGCATCGCCATCGACGGCCAACAGCTCTCCGACGACGACTTCGTCGACGCCTGGCACCAGGTCAAGGATCTCGTCGACATCGTGGACGCGCGCATGGCCGAAAGCGGCCGCGCCCCCATGAGCTTCTTCGAGGCGCTCACCGCCATGGCCATCTGGAAGTTCGCCGACGCCCCCGTCGACGTGGCCGTCGTCGAAGTCGGCATGGGCGGCGAATGGGACGCCACCAACGCGCTGAACGCCGACGCCGCCGTCATCGGCCCCATCGACATGGACCACATGCAGTGGCTCGGCGACACCGTCGAACGCATCGCCGAAACGAAGGCCGGCATCATCAAACCCGATTGCACCGTCATCGTCGGCCCCCAACCCCACGAGGACGACGTCATGCCCGTCATCGAGGCCGCCGCCGAACGCAACCGGGCCAAACTCGTGCGCGACGGACATGAAATGGAGGTCCTCTCCCGCACTCCCGCCGTCGGAGGACAGGTCGCCACCCTCGCCACCACGCTCGGCACGTACACGGAGGTCCCCATCGCCAAATTCGGCGAACACCAGGCGCACAACGCGCTCGCCGCGCTCGCCGCCGCCGAGGCCGTGCTGCCCGTCGCCGGCGCGCTGGACGGCGACGTGGTCGAGGAGGCGCTCTCCTCGGTGCGCATCCCCGGACGCATCGAACAGGTGCGCACCTCGCCGGTCATCATCGTGGACGGCGGCCACAACGTGAACGCCGCCGAATCGCTGCGCGAGGCCGTGGAGGAGAACTACCACTTCGAACAGCTCGTGGGCGTGGTCGCCATGATGAGGGACAAGCAGGTCGAGGAGTATCTGGGTGTGCTCGAACCGGTGCTCAGCCAGGTGGTGGTGACGGAGAACTCGTGGCGCGAACGCGTCATGCCCGCCGACGAGCTGGAGCGGATCGCCGTGGAGGTGTTCGGCCGCGACCGCGTCATCAAGGAGGAGGACCTGCCGGACGCCATCCAGACGGCCGTGAACCTCGTGGACGAGTCGGACGAACTGGGCGTGGGCTACGGCCACGGCGTGCTCGTGTGCGGCAGCTTCGTCACCGCAGGCGACGCGCGCTCCCTGCTCAAGGAGCATGTCAGCCCCGTCATGCGCAGGGCCATGAGCATCGACCGGCCCGCGGCGGAGACGGATGCCTCCGCGGACGGCGACGGGGACGGCATGGGCGACGAGCAGCTGAGCATGGACGAATTCGACGCCGCCCTGGACAATCCGCTCGCCTTCGCCAAGGACCTCTTCGCCGGCGAGGACGGGACGGACGGGGAAGGCGAATTCGACGCCTTCGCCGAGAACCCCGGCGGGGACTTCGGCGACGAAGACGAGGAGTGAGCGTGAACGCGACGGAAGCGTCCGCAATGCGGTGAGAGCCCGATACGGTGAGGGGCGGCCCATATATTGAACCGCACCCCGATTGTTGGACCGAAGTAATTCGGATTCGATGATTGGAGG
>Cebus_capucinus_imitator_PRJNA485217_SSR056__coassemble_503_pt1 | contig 77445 bp, 55 predicted proteins | sample Cebus_capucinus_imitator_PRJNA485217_SSR056__metabat2_high_PE_007 | metagenome-assembled genome bin Cebus_capucinus_imitator_PRJNA485217_SSR056
CATGGCGATGGCGACGTCGCCGTTCTCGACGACGCGGCCGGCGACCACGATCTCGAACACGGCGCGGTCGCGCTGCTCCCACGTCGGGAACGCGACCCACTGGCCGTCGATGAGCGCCAGGCGCACGCCGGAGACCGGGCCGGAGAACGGCAGGCCGGAGATCATGGTGGAGGCGGAGGCCGCGTTGAGGGCTACCACGTCGTAGGCGTCCTGCGGGTTGACGGCGAGGACGGTCTCCACGACCTGCACCTCGTTGCGCAGCGTGTGCGGGAACAGCGGGCGCAGCGGTCGGTCGATGATGCGGCAGGCGAGGATGGCCTCGCTGGACGGGCGGCCTTCGCGGCGGAAGAAGGAGCCGGGGATCTTGCCCGCGGCGTACATCTTCTCCTCCACGTCCACGGTCAGCGGGAAGAAGTCGTAGTTCTCCTTCGGGCTGGAGCCGGCGGTGGTGGTGGACAGAATCATGGTGTCGTCGTCCAGGTAGGCGGCGACGGCGCCGTCCGCCTGCTGGGCGAGACGGCCGGTCTCGAAGCGCAGCGTGCGCCTGCCGAACGACCCGTTGTCGATGACGGCCTCAACGGCCTTGATTTCGGGACCCTCCATCAGGGTTCCTCCTTTGTGTTCTTATCTATCTATTCCTGAAAAATCTCGCCGCGGCCCTGGACCATACGCAAGCCGTACGCAAGCCGCACGAGGTCCGTGCGGTATGCGATCGGCACGCGTTTCCGCGCGTCGCGCATGCGCGCGCAGTCCCTCGCGGGCCTGGTCCTCTTCAGCGGACCGTGTTCGTCACATTCCCCACAATCGCGCGATGCGCGGCCATCCGGGCCGCCTTCCTCTTATCGCGCTGCGCGTTGTCTCGTCCGCCGCGCCGTGTTCACGTCCGCCGCGGCGCTTCCACCGTTTCCATCGCTTCCGTCGGGCCATGTAGAAACGCCCGAGCGCCTGTATGCGGCACCCGGGCGGAAGTCTTGGGTTATCGGCGCAGGCCGAGCTTCTCGATCAACGCACGGTAGCGGTTGATGTCGTTGCGCTTCAGGTAGTCGAGCAGAGCGCGGCGGTCGCCGATCATCATCTGCATGCCACGGCGGGAGTGGTGATCGTGCTTGTGCTGCTTGAGGTGCTCGGTCAGGTCGGAGATGCGCTTGGACAGCAGGGCCACCTGGACCTCGGGGGAGCCGGTGTCGCCCTCGTGCGTCGCGAATTCGTTGATGATCTGGGACTTCTCTTCAGCCGTCAGTGCCACGGCGTCCTCCTTATTGTTGGTTCGTTGCGCGGTGCTTCGGGCAGGCTTCCCGGAGCGCTCTGGATCCGCGGGCGATCGATTTACGCCAGTCGGCAAGTGTATGCGGTGGGCGGGACGAGCGGAACGCCGTCGCGTCGCGCGTTCCGCGCACGGCGCAACCGTCCGCGTCGGCCCGGACGGACCCCGCGCCCGTCTCCCGTCGCCCGCTTCGCCTCAGGCGCCGACCGCCGGCAGCAGTCCGCCGAACAGCACGACCATGAGGCACAAGGTCTCGATGGCGAAGAACAGGATGAACGACGCCCAGCTTCGGGTGAGCACGTTGAGCGGCGAATCCTTGCGGATCACCACGAGCAGCCCCACCCACACCACGGCGAAGACCGCCACGCCCAATCCGGCGGCGATGATGCCGAGGTTCGCCGCGTTCGCCACGGCAGCCGCATCGCCGTACACCACGTAGGTGGAATACCAGAAGTCGAATTTGAGCAGGCTCACGCCGGCCACGAGCTGTTCGGCGGCCAGTCCGAGCGTGAACAGCACGCGCCACAGCCATCGGCCCGAATCCACCACGGCCAGTCCCAGACAGGCGACGGCCACGAGCGTGACGGTCCAGGAGACGAACGCCATGCCCCGGGGAGTGACCATGCCGAAATGCGCGGTGAGCCATGCGGTGTTGCCCACGGCCTGGGCGCGGCCGAACCAGTAGGGGGCGATGAGCGCGACGAGGACCGCGAAGGCGAGCATTCCCCAACGCACCGGATGCGACCGTCCGCGTTCGATATCCGCGAGGGAGAGTTCGGTGACGGGGATGGTGGGGTCGGGATGTTTGGAGACGACCGGCCCGGACGCCACGGACCCCGCGGACGACGGCGCCGGCGACGCGCCGCGCTCCCCCGTCTTCGGCGGCCGGGACGCCGTTTCGCGCGCCTCCGGCGTGCCGACCCGCGTCACGTCGCCCTTCGTCGTCTCTTCCTTCGCCATGCCGTCCTTCGTCATGCCCGCCTCGCTTGCCGTTGTACATCGACCGTCGCCGGTCCGCACGGCGCCCCTTGCGCCGCTTCCATCATCCAGTCCACGATAGCGCACGATAACGCAAAAGGCCGGAACCCGTGGGGATTCCGGCCTTCAATGGAGCGGATGACGGGAATCGAACCCGCGTAATCAGTTTGGAAGACTGAGGCTCTACCATTGAGCTACATCCGCGCGCCGCCTCTTGCGAGACAACTCGTGCCATTATACACGTCCAACCCCGCCACGCACATCCGACACGCCGTACCGGATGCCCGATGGTGCGATGCGGCTCACGCGTCCGGCAGGACGCCCACGTCCGCGGTACGTACCGTACGTTCCGTTCCGGCGTCGTCGCGGATGACGAGCGAGGCGTCCGACGCGAGCCGCACGGCCTCACCCTCCAACGTGGAACCGTCCGTGAAATGGGCGACGGCGCGCCGTCCGAGCGTATGGCAGCGGCGGACGGCCTCCTCCCGAAGGGCGGCCGCCCCGACGTACGGATCGGCGAGGAACCGTCCCAGACGAGAGCGCAGGGCGCGTGCGACGCCGGCCGTCAGCAGGTCGCACAGCATCTCCGACGTCGCCTCGCCGGGCAGGTCGAAATGCAGTTGCAGCGACGTCGACTGCGGCGTGGGGAGACCGTCGGCGGGAACGGCGAGGTTCAACCCCACACCGAAGACGACGGCGGACCACACGTCGTCCGCGCCGCCATCGGACGCCGCATCCGAAGGCGGCGCGATCACCTCCGCAAGGATGCCGCCGAGCTTGCACCCGTGCAGGAAGACGTCGTTCGGCCATTTGAGCGCCAAACCATCCGACGCGTCCTCCGACGAGGCCACCCCGTACGCCCCCAGCGTCGCTTCGAGCGCATCGAGCGTCGCCAGACCGGCCAACATCTGCAGCCAACCGTTCACGGCGCCGTCGGACACGATCCGACGCGGCACCGCCACCACGAACGACGCGGTGAACGATTCGCCCGGACGGCTCACCCACGTATGGTCGAGACGTCCGCGCCCCGCGGTCTGCCGCCGCGCGACGACCGCATGCACGCAGTCCCGCGCGGGCGCCAAGGCGGGCCGCGCCGCACCCTCCAGCACGAGCGTGCGCGCGAGCGTGTTCGTCGAATCGGTCTCCTCCACGAAGGTGAGCGCGCCGCAGACGGCGCGGGCCGCCGGCATCGCATCCGCCGACATCGCATCCGCCGACATCGCATCCACCGGCGTCATCAGTCGCAGACCAAGACCTTCGACTCATACGCGGCCAGCTCCACACGACGCGGCAGCGACACGTCGCCGTCGCTGTCCAAAGTGGCCGCGGCGGACGCGTCCGCGAAATTGAACAGACCCAGCAGGGTACGGTCGCCGCTGCGACGCACCACCGCCAGCACGCGATCGTCATGCGCGTCCCACGTGGTCACCCACGCGTCCGGAGCGAAGCAGGGGTCGTCGCGCATGTCGCGCAGTTCGGCCATGCCCTCCCACAGACGCCGCTGCAGCGTGCCCTCGGTCCCGCGCTTGGCGGCCTTGCGCCAGTCGAACGGGCTGCGGTGCAGATTGCGGCTGTCCTCCACGCGATCCGGATCCTCCTTGTACTCCCAGCCGTTGAGCTGGCCGATCTCATCGCCGCAGTTGAGCATCGGGAAGCCGCGCAGGAACGCCATCGCACGATGCATGAGCAGATCGCGCCGCAAAGCCTTCTCATAGGCGGGACGGTCGTGCGTGATGACGGCCTTCTCCACGCCGCACAGGCTCGCCGTGGTGCCGCAGCTGCGCGCGTCGCGGCTCGCCTCGTCATAGTTGTACAGCTCGCCCATGGACCAGCTGCCGGGCACAGCGCCCTCATAGAAGTGGTAGAGGAACTCCTTGTGCTTGAGCGGGTCGATGCCCAAGGACTCCTCCACGTCCTCGTCCAGTCCCCAGCCGATGTCGTCATGGCAGCGCAGATAGTTCACGAACCAGCAGTGCTCCGGCAAGGCGTTGAGCTTGTCGATCTGCGTCTTGAGCAGACGCACGTCGCCGCTGGCCAGAGCGCTCCACAGGTTCACCATGATGGACACGTTGTACAGCATGTGGCATTCGGGATGCTCGGGGGTGCCGAAGTAGGCGGCCAGCTCCTTCGGGGCCATGACCACCTCGCCCTTGAGCACCACGGCGGGGCAGACGATCTCCAGCATGATGCGCATCATGCGCACGATGGTGTGGACCTGCGGCAGGTTGCGGCAGTTGGTGCCCAGCTCCTTCCAGATGTACGGCACGGCGTCGATGCGGAAGATCTCCACGCCCAGGTTCGCCAGACCGAGCACGCTGCGCATCATGGCCACGAACACCTTGGGGTTGCGGTAGTTGAGGTCCCACTGGAACGGATAGAACTGGGTCATGACCCACTTGTCCATCTTCTCGTTCCAGGTGAAATTGCCCGGGGCGGTGTTCGGGAAGACCTGCGGGACGACGGCGTCGTACTCGTCCGGCACGGTGCGGTCGTCATAGCAGAAGTAGTAGTCCTGGTATTCGGGGTCGCCCGCCTCTGCGGCCTTGGCCCAACGGTGGGTGGAGGCGGTGTGGTTCATCACGAAGTCGAGGCAGAGGCTGATGCCGGCGCCGCGCAGCTTCTTGGTAAGGGCGGCGAGGTCCTTGTTGGAGCCGATGAGCGGATCGACGGTGTCGAAGTCCTCGATGGCGTAGCCGCCGTCGTTGTTCGGATGGGGCATCTTGAGCAGCGGCATGAGGTGCAGGTAGGTGAGGTCCTGCTCCTTGAGGTAGTCGATCCGGTTCGCCAGCTTGCGCAGGCTGCCGGCGAACAGGTCGGTGTACATGGTCATGCCGAACATGTCGCCGCGCTTGTACCAGTCGGGGGTCTGCTCGCGGCTTTTGTCCAACTCCTTGAGGTCTTCGGGGCGATCCTCGTACGCTTCGGCCATGGCGTCCTCAAACTCGTCGAATTCGGGGGCGTCGCCGTAGAGCATCCGGAACAGCGACTCAAGCTCCGCCTCGCGCGCCTCAAGGCGCTCGGCGAAGGTCTCGTCGCTCTGGGCGAGGGCGGCGGCGGAGATGTCGGCGGTGTGCATGTCGGCGGTGTGCGTGTTGGCCATATTCGTCTCCTTAGGTCAATGCCGAACTTCGTTGTCTTTGCACTGCGTCAATCCTTTGACGTATTGGTTGCGATTATGGCGAACCGGTTCGACATAAAACCGGTTCGACACGCCGCGGGCTTTGGTTTTGTCTCCACCCCTTGCAATACCCCTTCGCACGAAAATCCCCGACCCCGTTGGCCCATTCGCCTTCTCCCACGACCCCGGCGCCGGCCGCACTGCCCGATTCCGGCGGCCGCCTTCTCCGAGATGAAGTCGCCGGCGGGCGGTACGGAGCATTTCCCCCACATAGCAGCCGACGGCACGGCGACCACGGATACGACGGTCCGCCGTCACAGTCCGGACTGGATGACAGACAGACCGTGCACGGTGCGCGGGATGATGTATTTGCCGAGATAAACGGGCTCGTCACGGTGGATGACGGTTTCGGTGAGGACGATGACGGGGTCGTCGTCCGGCACGTCGAGCAGCGCGGCGCGCGATTTGCCGGCGGTGCTGGCGGCGAGGAGACATTCGCCGGAATTGAAGGGCAGACCGGTGGACTGCATGAGGACGGCGAGCAGGGTGGCGTCCTCCTCTGGCGCTTGGCGCATGGCGGAGTCGAAGTTGATGCCGGAACGCTCGTGATAGCCGGTGGGCAGGTGCTCCTGCACGATGGCGCCTGCTTGCCCGTCGACCACGATGAGACTTTCACGGAACCAGGTGTCGCCGCCAACCTCAAGGCCGAGGTGTTTGGCGGAGTATTCGGTGGCGGGATCGGTGGAGAATTTGAGGGTTTTGACCACGACGGTCCCACCGATGTTGGCGAGAGTACGTTCGAGGGGTTGGATCTTCTCCAGTCCGATGACGGGCATCGAGGTGGCCACGAAACGCCCTACGCCGCGCTTGGTGGTGATGAGGCCGTCCTCCTCCAGAAGGATGAGGGCCTCGCGTGCGGGGGTGCGGCTGACGCCGAGCATGTCGGCGAGTTCCGATTCGCGAGGCAGGAGGGTGCCGGCGGGCAGGATGCCGTTGCGGATGCCGGAGGCGAGCCGGGAGTAGACGGCGATGCGGATGGGCTGGCGCGGAGCGAGTTCGAGCGGGCGGTTGAGGAATTCGTCGATGTCGGACATGGTGTCTCCCCTGTGGGCATGTTTCCTGATGCGGTCGGTGCACTACCATCTTATCCCCAACACGACACGCGTATGATGTTATACCAATAAGTATGATATCTTACTTAAGTCGCTGGGTATGATTTCATATCTCCATCTAAGCCCTACGGTCGGCGCCCGAAGCCGCCGATGGGGCCGTGCCCCATGCCCCGCAACGCCCGATTGATGCAATCTTGAGATCAATGACAAAGGAGTCTCTCCCATGACACATTCGGATGCGAACATGACCGAGAACGGCCGCATGTCCGGCAAGAGGATGATCGCGCTCGTCGCCGCGCTGATGCTGTGCGTCATCTCCTTCCAGCTCAACGCCAGCATGATCACGCCGGCCTTGCCCGACATCGCCGAAGAACTCGGCGTCTCCGTCAACGACGTCTCGCAGGTCAGCTCGCTGTTCCTGCTGTTCGGTTCCATCGGCGGCATCCTCATCACACGATTCAGTGACTATGTGGGACGCCGCAACATGCTCTTCTTCATCCTGTTCTGCCTGTTCGTCGGCTCGCTGCTGGCGATCTTCTCGACCAACCTGCCTCTGCTGCTCGTGGGCCGTGCGCTGCAGGGCCTGAGCTCCGCCTCCTTCCAGATCTCCTACCTCGTGCTCAACGAGGCGTTGGACGCCAAGTCCTTCGGTCTGGCGCTAGGCGTCATCACCGCGCTCAACGGCGGCATCGGCGGCGTGGACGGCTACATCGGCGGCCTGCTCACCGAGGCCTTCGGATTCCGATCCCTGTTCATCGTCATCATCGCGTTTGTCGTCATCTCCTTCTTCGGTGTGCTCGCCGCATTCCCGAAGAACATGAAGCCCGCTTCCACCGGCAAGTTCGACTGGCAGGGCGGCGTGTGCATCACCATCGGCGTGGTGTGCCTCGGCCGCTTCATCGCCAACGGCTCCAGCGTCTCCTGGACCGCGCCGCTCACCTTCGGCTTCCTCGTGGCCGCCATCGCCGGCTTCATCCTCTTCTACCTGCGCGAGCTGCGTGCGGAGGACCCGGTCATCTCCATCGAGGAGCTCAAGTCCCGTCAGGTCTGGCCCCTCATCGCCGGCGTGCTCTTCACCTTGGCCGGCGTGTTCCCGGTCATCAACTTCACGCTCGTGGTGTTCAGCCAAAACGCCGAGGTCGGCTTCGGCATGAGCGCCTCCACCTCCTCGCTGTTCTTCCTCGTACCGCCCGCCGTCATCGGCATCGTCGCCGCCCCGTTCGTCGGATGGATGGCGCCGCGCGTGGGTTGGATCCGCACGCTGCGCATCGGACTGGCGCTGTGCCTCATAGCCATGGTCGTCATCATGCTCTTCCCGACCAACCTGCCCGTCGTGGTCGCCTGCGTGGCCGTGCTCGGCGTGGCCTACAACGGCCTGTCCCTGACCACGCTCAACGGTCTGGGCGTGGTACTCTCCCCCGAAGCCTCCAAAGGATCTCTGCCCGCCGTCAGCGGCGCGTGCTTCGGTCTCGGCTCCAGCCTCGGCATGGCCCTCATCTCCCCGTTCGCCTCGAACGGCACCGTGGCCGGCGTGCGCACCGCGATGATCATCTCCATCATCATCGCCGCCGCGGCCTTCGCCGCCAGCCTCGCCATGCGCGCCGCCAAGGGTGCGCAATCCTGACCCCAAGGTCGGACGGTCGAAACCGCGGCCGTCCGACTCGCGCCCCGCACTCCGGCGTCCGATGAGCGAAACTCGAATGACCTCCATCGGAGGCCATTCGAACCGCACCGAACCCAACAACCTCCATCCCATCCAACACATCAAAAGGAAACCTGCGAACATGACCGACACCAACGCACGCAAAGTGTACTTCGACTGCGACTTGGGCGTGGACGATTCCCTCGCCCTGACTTACCTGATGGCCTCGCCGGCCGTCGACCTCGTAGGCGTGGGCACCGTCTGCGGCAACACGGACGCCGACCAGGCCGCCCGCAACGCCATCGACCTGCTTGATCTGGGAGACATGAACGACGTGCCGGTAGCCGTCGGCGCACGCGACTACCGCGTGAACGAATTCCACGGCGGCGTGGTCAATGTGCACGGCGCCAACGGCATCGGCAACGTGGAACTGGCGCACACCGACCGCGAACCCGTCGACGAAACCGCGGTCGAACTGCTGCTGCGACTCTCCCACGAACATGCCGGCGAGCTGCACATCTGCGCCGTCGGACCGCTCACCAACCTCGCAGCCGCACTGGAGGCGGACCCCACGCTCGTCGAACGGGTGGCGGACGTGACCATCATGGGCGGCGCCGCACGCGTACCGGGCAACGTGACCCCCGTCGCCGAAGCGAACGTGTGGCATGATCCGGAAGCCGCGCGCATCACGTTCAACGCCGCATGGAACATCACCCTCGCACCGCTGGACTCCACCATGGCCAACACCTTCGAGGAACGGCACCGCGAAGCGCTGCTGAACAGCGCCAACCCCGTCGCCGCCGCAGTGGGACGCATCATGGACTTCTACTTCGACTTCCACATCCCCGAGTACGGACGTCGCTGCAGCGCACTGCACGATCCGCTCGCCGCAGCCATCTGCGCCGGGGGCATCACGCCGGCCCTCGCCCCCTGCGTGCCGGTGGACGTGGATGACACCCACGGCCCGGGCCGCGGCCAGACCATCTGCGACCTGCGCGGCCAGCGCACCGGCTGGCACGACGTGGACGGCGCGCATGTGCGTGTGACGCTACGCGTGGACGAACCAGTCGCCGACCATCTGGTCGAGGTCATCGCCGGAGACCGCTGACGGCTTCCGAGAAGCCTCCATGACATACTCGCGGACGGGACATGGGCGTCCCCGCGGTCCGTCCGCGAGCTTGTCTGGAAGCCACATCTTCCGAAGCCGCCACGGTCCGCCTCCTCAGGCCACTCTCAGAGCTGCACCAAGGCTGACCCGATAAGGGGGCTTTCACCGTCTTCGCCCTTTTCCCGCGGGCTTTGGCATCCCGAGCCCTCATTTTTAGACTTTCCTGCGTTGTTCGAGACAACAAGTGCGCTTTCTGGGAGTCTTGTGCGCCCCCTTTCTCTGAAGAACCGCTTCCCATGTGGACGAGGGTTTCACAAAACCCAGTATTTCCAAGGGGTTGAGAAAGGCTGACGATGACGGCAAAGCCTCAATTGGCCGGTTCTTCACGGGGAGGGTGCGCACGCGATGCCTAAAAAGCGCACTTGTTGGCCAGAACCGCGCAGGAAACCTCCCCGACTACGCAGGACCCCCTGCTGACGGCACTATGAGCGGGTAATGAGCGTACATACCCCGCCCATCGCCCCATCCAGCCTGCGCAGACAGGACATTCGGCAGCCCTCAGACAGCCTCAAGGATGACGACGGCGGACGCAACGGGACCGTCATGGCTCAGTGAGACGTGCCAAGCCAGGGAGGAGAACACTTCGGGCGCGCCGGCATCCACAAAGGATGCGACGGCGGGCGGCGTGCCGCCCGAGGAACCGACCTCCGCATAAGAGCAGGCCTTCGCAGAAGACCCAGCCCCCGCCGCGGGCACACACACCGGCGGCGTCACGCCCCGAGCGGCATGCGGCGAGGACGGCGTCAAGCCCAGGGAGTCACGCAGCGATGCAGCCACGTCGTCGCGTAGCGCGAGATGCGGCCGACCGCGCGAGTCGTCCAGAACCTCCACGCCGGCCCACGGGAAATCATCCAACGTGTACGGGTAGGGACGCTTCCCCAACGCCTCGCACCATGCCTTGAGCGCGGCCTCCTTCCCGGCCCATTTCGCGGCCAGATGCGTCGCCTCGTCGTCATGCCTGACTTGGGCGCATGCGCGGGCTTGACGCAGCTCGCGCACGGAGAACAGCCGTCTCATGCGGCTGCCGGGCCGCGCCAGCTGTTCGGCGAACGCATCGACATCCACCACGTCATGCCCCAGACCAAGTATCATCGGTTTTCCTTTCCTCGCTCCCCGTCCAATCTCGCCCCCGCTGCGGGCATACAGCCGGAAAACGGCTCGTTTGCGACTGTATGCCCGCAGGGATGTCTTGTTCCTGCGGACATACGGCCGCGGGCGGCGGGAGAGAGCCTCAGCGGGAGAAGGAGTCTCAGGATCCTCAGCCCGCTCAGACGCCTCAGGCCCTCAGACCCCAGACACCTCAGACACCTCAGCCCCTCAGACGCCCCAGACGTCTCAGGCCCCAGACACCTCAGGTCCCTAGGCCTCGAAGTAGCCTTCGGCGGACAGGCGCGCAAGCGGATCGAGGAGCATGGCCTTCTCCACCTCGTGCGCGTCGTAGCGGGAGCCGTCGGCGAGTTTCGCGCCGTCCTCGCGGAAGCGGCGGTTGTCGATCGGCTCATAGAGCGCGGCGCGTCCCATCATGCCGTCGTCGAGACGGCGGCGGCCGGCGGCCAGACGGGCGTTGGCGCGCGAGCGCCATTCCTCCAAAGCCTCACGCCCGTAGCCCGCGGCCACGGCGGCTTCGAACGCGCCCGGGTGCACGAGGGCGATGAATCCGCTGACGTGTCCGAAGCCGAGCGACGTGGCCAGTCCGGCCTTGACCGGGCGTCCTTCGGCCTTATGTCCGAACGCGTCCTCGCCGCCGCCGATGCGTAGCGGTTCGCGCAGCCACACCATGTGGTCGTCGCGCTTGAGCTTCGGGTCCACGCAGTCGAGCGCCGCGTTCGCGGGCACCACGCCGGAGCGGAACAGCTGCGTCAGGCCGTTGACCTGGAAGACGCAGGCGCCGCCCTTCGCGTGTCCGGTGAGCGTCTTCTGCGAGATGACGTACAGCGGGTTGCCGTCGGTGCGTCCGATGGCGTGCGCGAGCGTGTTGTGCAGTTCCGACTCGTTCGGGTCGTTCGCGTTGGTGGACGTGTCGTGCTTGGACACCACGGCGATGTCGTCGGGGGTGACGCCGAGCTTGGCCAAGTCGCGCACGAGTTTCGCGTCGCGTCCGCCGAGGCCCGCGGCGAGCGCGCCGAGCCCGGGGGCGGGGATGGACGTGTGGGCGCCGTCCGCGAAGGAGCGCGCGTATCCGACGACTCCGGCGACGGGCAGTCCGAGCCGCAGGGCGATGTCGCCGCGCGTCAGGAGGATGGTGCCGCCTCCCTGCGCTTCGAGGAAGCCGCCGCGACGCCGGTCGTTGGCGCGTGAGAAGAAGCGTGCGTCGATGCCTTTGCCGTACATTTCGGCGGAGTCGGCGGTGGCGTTCATGTTGCCGAATCCGATGACGGATTCCACGCCGATGTCGTCGATGGCGCCGGTGACGACGAAGTCCGCTTTGCCGAGCGCGATCTTGTCGCAGCCCTCCTCAAGGGAGACGGCGGCGGTGGCGCAGGCGGAGACCGGCTGGATCATGTTGCCGTAGCCGCCGACGTACGACTGCATGACGTGCGCGGCGACGACGTTCGGCAACGCTTCCTGGAGGATGTCCGTGGGGATTTCGTGGTTCCGGAAGCGGTCGAGGTACAGCTTGCGCATGGAGGACATGCCGCCGAAGCCGGTGCCCTGCGTGGAGGCGACCTGCGAGGGGTGCACGGCGGTCAGGATTTCGGCGGGCGTGAATCCGGCGCTCAGGTATGCGTCCACGGTGGTGACGATGTTCCAGAGCGCGATCTGGTCCACGTCGCCGGCCATGGAGGCGGGGATGCCCCATTTGACCGGGTCGAAGCCCTCGGGGAACTGTCCTCCGACGGTGCGGCTCATGGCGGCGCGGCGCGGTACGCGGATCATGGATCCGGCGGTGCGGGTCACATTCCATTCGCCGCCGTCCTCGTCGCGGGCGATGCGGGTGTGGTCGGGGTCGAGCGCGGCGTATTCGCGCGCGGCCTTTTCGGTGGGGACGGAGAAGGTGACGTCGTGGTCGAGGAAGATTTCGGCTTCCTCTTCGTCGGCGCCGTCCTGGTAGTCGTCGCCCATGCCCGCCTCGAAGGGGCGGATGCCGCTGCGCGCCACGACTTCGTCGCGGTAGCGTTCGGCGATGTCCTCTTCGGGCACGAGTTCGCCGTTCCGGTCGTACCAGCCGGGGGTGGGACTGTCGGCCCAGGCGAGCAGTCCCATGTTCCATGCGAGTTCGAGTACGGCGCCGGCGTTGAGGTCCACGGTGCCGTCCGGGTGGATGCCGAGTTCGGCTTGGGCGCGGGTGCGGCCCGATCCCCAGGTGCCGAGTTCGCCGATGGAGACGATGACGATCTCGTCTTCGGGACGGGCGGTGACGCCGGTCCAGTCGGCGAGGTCCACGTCGGCCTGTGTGGGGACGTGCGGCGTGGGCAGCGCTTTGAGCATGGTTGCGGCGTCCGATGGGGCGGCTTGCGTTCCGGCGTCGCCCGCGGTGCGGGTTGCGCCGGAGGCGGCCGCATCGGCCATGGCTTCGGCGCGCAGCGCCTTGATGTCGATGGGGGCGTCGCCGAGGCCTCCGGTCAGGTCCACGTCGAGCGGGTGTTCGACGGCGGCGGCGCGTGCGGACGGCGTGCACAGGTCGAGCAGTCGTTCGGCGATCCGTTCGGTGGAGTAGGTGTGGATGCCATGGCGTTCCACGACGTCCACCAGCGGGTCGTTGCCGCCCATGAGGCCGGTGCCGCGCACCCAGCCGATCTTGGGGTGGGCGAAGGTCACGCGCTTGGACCAGGCCTGTTCGGCGCGGGCGCGGTTGACGATGGCGTCGAATGCGGATTTGACTTCGCCGTAGGCGCCGTCGCCGCCGAATACGCCTCGGTTGGGAGAGCCGGGAAGGACCACGTGGAGACGGTGGCTCACGTCGGTGTCCGCGCCGATGGCGGACAGGCCGGCGATGGCGCGTTCCACGCCCCACAGCATGAGGCGCGCCTGCGATTCGAACAGTTCGCCGGAGTCGGCGAGCGTGCCGTGCACGGGCGGGGCCGCGAACGGGAAGAACAGGTCCGGTTCGTAGGCGGGTTTGAGGATGGTGGTGGTCGCGCCGGAGGTCTTCTTCTGCACGCCGCCGATCCATGCGACGAGCGCGTCGACGTCGCGGTAGCTGGAGAGGTTGGCGGGCACGAGCCACAGTCGGGCGTCGCCGGCCGCGTGTTCGCGGTAGACGCGTTTGGCCCATGCTTTGACGGACGGACGGAAGCCGTGCGAGGTGGCGATGACGGTCGCGCCCGAGGCGAGCAGTCCTTCCACGACCTTGGCGGCGATGGAGTTCGGGCTCACACCGGTGACCACGGCCACTTCGCCCGCATGGCGGGATGCGGTTTCGTCGCCCGAGGCCGGCTGCGTCGCTTCGGAGGCGACTCGTTCGAAGGCGGCGCGCAGCGTGCCGTCCTCGCTGCGGCCGGCGAACCAGCGCGCCTCGTCGGCCACGGCGCGTCCCAGGCCTTGGTAGGCGCCGGAAAGGAGCTCGACTTCGCCGGTGTGGTAGGCGCGGGCGAGGTCCTCGCGTGCGGAGGCCCAGCGGTCGTCGAAGAGGATGGCTTTGGCGGCGTCGAAGCGCGGTTCGACCTGCTTGGGCCAGTCGGAGCCGAGTTCGGCTTCGACGGCGGCGGCCACGGCCGCGTTCTCGTCCTCGCCCGCCTCGACCGTGGGCGGCGTGATGCCGAGTTCGCCGAGCATGAAGCGCGCGGTTGCGGCGAGCACGCCGTCGGCGCCGGTCACGCGGGCCGCGAAGGCGTCGAGGGCGGCGGAGTCCACCACCGCGCCGCCCGTGGCGCCGCCGGCGGACGGCATGGTCACGTTCAGGCCGCGGTCGGCGGCTACCTTGCGCACGGCCGCGTCGATGAGCGCGTTGGCCGCGGAGGCGTTGGAGGCGCTTGCGGCGGGCAGGGACGCGAGGTCGCCGCCGCGGGAGCTGGCGCCTTCGCGCGTGTCGAGCACGAGCGCGGCGATGGTGTGGGACACCCAGCCGGCGCCCAGTCCCCAGGTTTCGCTCACGCGCTTCTCCACGCCGGACACTTTGACGCCGGCGGCGCCGAAGAGGCCTCGCACGCGCTCGCGCACCACGTCGGACAGGACCGGTCCGAACGCCTTGTAGTTCGGCGCGACCTTGTCCACGAGGGTGCCCAGTGCGCCGATGTTCGCTTCGGCGGCGCCGTCCACGCTGGCCACGCCCAGTTCGGAGCTGATGTCCATGAGCAGCTGGTTGCGGCGCGAGGAGACGCCGTTGGTGAGCGTGTCCGTGGTGTCGTTGGCGCCGATCTGGTCGGGGCGGACCTTGGCCGAGTAGGCCAGCAGCATGGCGATGGCGTCCGATGCGGCGAACGGCAGGTCCGCGACGTCGCCTGCGGGCTGCGCGGCGGCCGGCGCGGCGGTCGGAACGGAAGCCTCGGGAGCGGAGGCGGGCGCGGCGGTCGGAACGGAAGCCTCGGGAGCGGAGGCGGGCGCGGCTGCGGAAGCAGGGGCGCCCGGCTGGGCGTCCTCTCCCCCGTTCGCGTCGCTCGCGGCGGCCGCGTCCGCGGAGGATGCCGCAGCCGCGGCCGGCGCGGCCTCCTCCTCCGGGATTTCGGGGACGAGGGAGTCGGCGTCGGTCATGTAGACGCGGCCTTCGTCGCGGCCCACGTTGTACACGGTGACGTCCGCGCCGGAGAACTCCGGCATCCTCAGCGTCTTGGCGCCGAGGTTGGCGAGGGTCGGGGCGTTGCCCAGGCCGACCTCCACGTATTCCTCCACGCCGAGGCCCTGCGCCTGACGGGGGGTGAACAGCAGCGTCTGGGTTTCGATCCAGCGCACCGGGGAGGCGAACTGCCAGGAGAGCAGTTCGGTGAGCAGCAGGCGTCCGAGCTTCTGGTCGTCGGCGGCGTAGGCGTCCCACACGGCCGGATCCTCCAACGCCTCGCGGATGCGTTCGGAGGGAACCACGTCCAGGATTGACGCGGCGAATTCACGGGTCATCTCGAAGGGCCGGGCCACGAGGTTGGGGATGTAGCGTCCCACGAGACGTCCCCGGTAGTCGATGCGCGCGGGCAGGAGCGCGTCGAGCTTGTCGCGGAATTCGGGCACGCCCTTGCGCAGCAGCGACGAGTGGAACGGCACGTCGATGCCGGGCACGAGCATGAACGCGGGCTTGCCGCCGTATGCGGCGGCGCGGCGCGCGGAGTCGGCCTCAAGGGCCTTCAGTCCGGCGATGGTGCCGGCCACCGCGTACTGCTGTCCGGCGAGGTTGTAGTTCACGATCTCCAGGAATTCGCCGCTCGCTTCGGCCACGGAGCGCACGTAGTCCTTGACGTGCGCGTCGTCCACGCCGAACTGGTTGGGTCGCAGCGCGCCCATGCGGTAGTTGGAGCGTCCCTGCGCGTCGCGTTCGATGAGGTGGTGCATGGTGGAGCCGCGGTGGAACACGAGTTCGAGCACGGTCTCCAACGGGATGACGTCCGCGAACGCGGAGAGCGCGTTGTATTCGCCAAGCGAGTGTCCGGCGAAGTAGGCCGGCCAGATGTCGGCGCCGGCTTCGCGCAGGCGCGCGGTCTGGGCGAACGCGACGGTGGCGAGCGCCACCTGCGTGAACTGGGTGAGGTTGAGCAGGCCTTCGGGATGGCGGTAGGTCACGCCGTTGGCGGTGAGTTCCTTGGGGTTGTCGCGCACGAGGCCGAGGATGGAGAATCCGAGTTTGGCGCGGGTGAGCTTGTCGGCGCGTGCCCATACGTCGCGCGCGGCGTTGGATTCGGCGCGTTCGTCGAGGACCATGCCTTGGGCTTGGATGCCTTGGCCGGGGTAGACGAAGGCGGCGCGTGGGGCGCGCACGAGCGCGGTGCCGCGGGAGACGAGTCGGCCTTCGATGCGGCTGGTCACTTCGAGGGCCATGCCGCCGTGGCGGACGCGTCCGACGCGTTCGATGGTGATCTCCACGTGGTCGTCGAGCTGGACCATGCCGTACATGCTGTAGGTCCATCCGGCGATTTCGTAGTGGGCGCCCTTATCGTCGAGGGCTTGGACGGCGTGCTGGGCGGTGGCGGAGAGCCACATGCCGTGCACGAGGGGCGCGGCGAGGCCGGAGATGGCGGCGCCGCGCGTGGAGGTGTGGATGGGGTTGAAGTCACCGGAGGTGCGGGCGAAGGCGGTCATGTCGTGCGGGGCGGTGACCTTCACGCGGCGCAGCATGCGGCGTGCGGTGGGGGTGATGCCGTGTTCGCCGTCGGCGTCTTCGAGGAGTCCGCCGTAGTCGGGCGCTTCGGCGGGGAGGGCGTCGGAGTAGACGCGGCCGCGGATGGCGAAGCGTTCGGTTTCGTGCGCGATGGGCGTGCCGTCGGCGGCGGTGTGTTCGACGTGGATGGTGACGACGCGTCCGGAGGCGGATTCGAAGTAGTCTTCGGCCCAGGAGGTCATGGCGATGGTTTCGCCGACGTGTTCGAGGAGCGTTTCCTCGTCGTCTTCGAGCGCGATGAGGTGGTCGAGGTGGACGGCGTTGAGCAGTCCTTCGATGACGGGGTAGCCTTCGACGCTGACGGAGCCGAGGGCCGCGTAGATGGCGGGCCATGCGGGTCCGACGAGCGCGTCGGGGGCGATGCGGGAGGCGCGCAGCGTGCCGGGGAGGATGCCTCCGGTGGCGGCTTCGTGGTCGTAGCCGAGGTTGGCGGACAGGGTGTAGGAGGCGTGCGCTTCGCCGAAGGGGCGTTCGTTCCGGTGTTCAGCCGAGGCCTCTTCGATGCGCGGCATGGCTTCGAGCCTGTCGCCGGTGACGGCGGTGTTGCCGATGCCGGCGGTGGCGGCGAGCATGGCGTACACGTTGGGGATGAGACGTTCGCGGTTCACGATGGGCATGACGCCGCCGGGGCGGACGGTCAGCGGGATGACGATGTCGCGTACGGCGTGCTTGGACAGGCCGCCGTCCGGGTCGTGGTCCCAATAGGTGTCGAGGTGGATGTCGAGGTCGTATTCGCCGGATTCGGCGTCCACGGCGCGGATCTCGTAGTGGGGGTCGCCGAGGGCGGTGCCGTAGGCCGGGTTGGCGGTGACGTGGCCCACCCAGGAGATGTTGGGCGACTTGCGGATGAGGTCTTCGGCGCTGACGGACGCGCCGAGCACATCGTACAGTTCGTCGCACGCCGCACCATCGGATGCTGCGGCGCATGCGCCGTGGGACGTTTGCGCCGTCCGCTTCGCGCGCTCCAGCGCGGCGGCGACGAAACGGCCGAGGATGTCCGCGACCGGCTCGTCCACCGTGGTGATGCCCGCCACCGAGACCGGACCGGGGATGACGCGCACGGCGTCGGCCGCATAGCGGGAGTCCTCGGACTGCCACAGCTGGTCCTGGCCCCACCAACGCAGCAGGTCGTTGTCGATGACCGGCACGAACGGCATCGGCTTGGGGTATTCGCGCACCAGCACCGGGAACCACGCCTCGTCGGCGGACGTCACATGCAGTTCGCGCGCCTGCGGGTACGCGCGTTCCAACGCGTCCAGCGCCGGATTCGGGTCGGCCAGCACGTCCTCGCGCGTCACGTCCAGACGGGAGGCGAACTCGCCGGAGTCCACGTCCGCCACGCGCGCCTCGATGCGGTGCAGCAGGTGCAGGAAACGGTCCGCGTACGTGGCGTCCGCCCACGGGAACGACAGCTGCGCGAACCGGCGCGCCCAATCCGCGTACGTCATGGCGCTCAAGTCGCCGAAGTACGGCTTCGCCGTGCGGTTCAACGCCTCCACGATCTCCTCGCGGCGCGACTGCAGCTCCTCGGGATGCTTCATGACGCGCACCAGCAGTCGGCCGCACGCCGCCGAGGCGTTCTCCACCTCGTAGATGTCCGCATGCAGATGGCTCAGACCGGAGGCCACGCCGCCCAGCGAACCGCCGGCCGGCACCCACGCCTCGCCCGCGGGCGCGAACGGGTCGGAGGCGTCGGTACGAGCCGAGGCCGTGTCCACGCCCGGCGTCCGCACGAGCAGACGCTTCACCTGCGGACTCGTATGCGCCTCCGCCGCGGTCATGACCGCCGTGCCGACCAGCACGCCGTCCACCGGCATGTCCGGCAGACCGTAGGCGCGCGACCATTCGCCGGACAGGTAGTCCGCGGCGCGTTCGGGCGTGCCGATGCCGCCGCCGGCCACCAGCACGAGATTGTCGCATGCGCGCACCTGCGCGTACGTGCTCGTGAGCAGGTCGTCCAACGATTCCCAACTGTGGTGGCCGCCGGCCTGGCCGCCCTCCACCTGCATGAGGATCGCCGTGGGCGCGACCGCCTTGGCGATGGCCACCACCTGGCGGATTTGCTCCACCGTGCCCGGCTTGAACGACACGTACGGCAGGCCGTCGGCGCGCAGCGACTCCACAAGCGCCACGGCCTCGTCCGGTTCGGGCACGCCCGCGGAGACCACCACGCCGTCGATGGGCGCGCCCGAGGCGCGCTTCTTCGGCACGATGCGCGAGGAGCCGAACTGCAGGTTCCACAGGTAGCGGTCCATGAACATCGCGTTGAACTCGACCGTGCGGCCCTCGTCCAACAGTTCCTCAAGACGGGCCATGTGCTCGTCGAACACTTCGGCGGTCACCTGTCCGCCGCCTGCCAGTTCCGCCCAATAGCCGGCGTTCGCCGCGGCGGCCACGATCTCCGGCTCCACGGTGGTGGGCGTCATGCCCGGCAGCAGCACCGGCGGCTTGCCGGTCAGCGCGGAGAAACGCGTCATGAGGCGTTCGCCTTCGGGCGTGCGCACCACGCGCGGCGCGAACTTTCTCCAGTTCCCGGTGCGTTCCGGCTCGTCCTCCACGGTGGCGAGCGCGGCGCGTTCGGCGAGCGTGGACGCCTCCACGACGCCCGCGCCGGTGCCTTCGACGAGCATGCCGGCGAGTTTGCCGAGCGTGGCGCCCGGGCCGAGGTCCACGATCCACAGTTTGGTCGGGTCGGAGGCGTCGAGCAGGTCACGTACGCGCGCCGCCCAATCCACATGGTTGAGGAGCGTTTCATCGGCGAGCGCGCGGGCACGGTCCGCGTCGAAGCCGCATGCGGAGGCCCATGCGGCCACCTGTTCCACGGCGGGGCGCATGAGCGGCGAGTGGAACGGCAGGGTCACGTCGAGGTATTCGAGGACTGGCGCGAACACGGCGCCGCCGCGCTCCTTGTCCTCGCGCAGTTTCGCCTGGCGGCGGTGTTCTCCGTCGGCTTCGAGTGCGAACGCGGCGAGGTCGTCCGGATAGCCGGAGACGACGTGGTGGTTCGCGGCGTTCGTCACCGCGATGGCGATGGGGCCGCGCGCCTTGTCCACGCGCGCGGCGAGCGCCTCGACCTGGGCGCGCGTGGCGCCTTTCACGGACAGCATGGGGGTGGCTTCGCCGTGGCGCGGATGCAGGGCGAGTTCGCGTGCGGCGCGCGTGCCGGCGGCGCCGATGAGCGCGGCGGTGGCGAGGATCTCGTCGATCTGGTCGCGGGCCGCTTCGATGGAGCCGGCTTCGCGCACGGCGTCGGCCATGTGCACGCCGAGCACGCCCTGCGAATGGCCGAGCAGGGCGACGGGTTCGGCCGCGGCCAGCGTGTAGCCGAGCTGTTCGAGGTCGAGGAGCGCTCCCAGTTGGGTCAGGGCTATGCCTTCGACGGAGGCGACGGCGTCCGCCGCGGCGCCGAGGCGGACCGGGTCGGGCGTGTAACCGAACAGGTCCACGGGTCTGCCGGTGGTGGCGAGCAGCTGCGCGCCTACGGGGGCGAGTTTCGCGTTCGCGGCGGCGGCGTGGGCGCGCAGTTCGCTCTCCAGCGTCGGGTCCGTGGTCTGGTCGGCGAGCGCGGCCGGCCATGGGGTGGATTGTCCGGCGAAGGCGAGCGCGTGCGTTTCGCCGGAGGCGAGTCGGTGCAGCATGGTGTTCATGGATTGGTTTCCTTCTGCTTGAGGGTTTGGATGCTTTGGATCGGTCGGCCCGCTTGGGTTGCGGGTCTTGCGGATTGCCGCGCGGCCGTGCGTCCTGGCGGACGATGCGGCCGGTGTGGGTCGATGCGGCCGGCGCGGCTACAGGGGTTGGTTGCCGTGGTGTTTGGGCGCGGGCGTCCGCCTGCGCTTGGTGGCGAGGGTGGACAGCGCGGAGGCGATGGCGCCCCTGGTCTGTTCGGGGTCGATCATCGCGTCTATCTGGCCGAGTTCGAGGGAGAGGTTCGCGTTGACGGTGGTCTCCTCGTATTCGCGCACGTAGCGTTCGCGCAGGGCCTCCACGTCCCTGCCTCCGGCGCGCGCCTTGGCGAGGTCGTGGCGGTGGATGATGTTGACCGCGCCGGCGGCGCCGAGCACGGCGATCTGCGAGGTGGGCCATGCGAAGTTCATGTCCGCGCCGATGGATTTGGATCCCATCACGATGTACGCGCCGCCGAACGCCTTGCGCAGCACCACGGTGACGAGCGGCACCTGCGCGTTGGCGTACGCGTAGATGACCTTCGCGCCGCGGCGGATGATGCCGCTGTGCTCCTGTTGGGCGCCGGGCTTGTATCCGGGCGTGTCCACGAGGGTGACGACGGGCAGGTTGAACGCGTCGCACAGGCGCACGAAGCGCGCTATCTTCTCGGAGGAGTCCACGTCGAGGATGCCGGCGTTCACGTTGGGCTGGTTGGCCACCACGCCCACGGGCCGGCCTTCGATGCAGGCGAAGCCGACGAGCGCGGAGGTGGCGAACAGTTCGTGCACCTGCACGAATTCGCCGTGGTCCACGACGCATCGGATCACGTCGAGCATGTCGTAGGGGCGGCGGTCGTTGTCCGGCACGATGGCGCCGAGACGGGCGGCCACGTCGCGGTCGGCGCGCGTGGACGCGTACGCGTAGGCGGGCGGCTCCTCCTGCGCGTTCGAGGGCAGGTAGGCGAGCACGGTGCGCGCGTAGTCGATGGCGTCGGATTCGTCCGCGCCGAGATAGTGGGCCACGCCGGAGACGGCGTTGTGCACCTCTCCGCCGCCCAGGTCCGCCATGGAGATGGTCTCTCCGGTGGCGGCCTTGACCACGTCCGGTCCGGTGACGAACATGTTGGAGTTCTCGCGCGTCATGACGATGAGGTCGGTGAGCGCCGGACAGTAGACGGCGCCGCCCGCGCACGGGCCGAGGATGAGGCTGATCTGCGGGATGAAGCCGCTCGCCTCGCACGTCTTGCGGAAGATGCGCCCGTACTGGCTGAGCGCGGCCACGCCCTCCTGGATGCGCGCGCCGCCGGAATCCACGATGGCCACCACGGGCGTGCGCAGGCTGAGCGCCATGTCCATGAGACGGCAGATCTTCTCGCCTTCGGCGGTGCCCAGCGTGCCGCCGCGCACGGAGAAGTCCTGCGCGTATACGGCTACCTTGCGCCCGTGCACGAGGCCGAATCCGGTGATGACGGCCGCGCCGGCGTCGCCGCCGTTGATGTCGCCGCCCTGGAAGCGTCCCATCTCCTCGAAGCTGCCCGGATCGAACAGCAGGTCGAGGCGTTCGCGCGCGGTCTTCTTGTGCTTGGCGTGCTGGCGGTCGCGCGCACGCTCCTCGGCCGCGCGGGCGAGTTCGGCGGCGCGCAGCACCGCCGTGCGCAGCGGCTGGCCCTCGTTGCGTTCCCCGCTCATCGCACGTCCTCCTTGCCGCCGTCGGACGCTCCCCCATCGGGCATCGCCTCGGGCCGCGCGCCATCGGACGCCTTGCCCCCATGCTCCGCCACGTCCAACGTGACCAACGTGTCGCCGGCCTCCACGCCCGAAGCGGCGCCCACGAAGATCTTGGACACCACGCCAGCGGCCGGCGCGTACACGTAGTTCTCCATCTTCATGGACTCCAACACCACGATGAGGTCGCCCTTGGCCACCCGCTGGCCCTCCGCCACGTTCACGCGCGTCACCACCGCCTGCATCGGCGAGGCGATCACGCCGGGACGTTCGCCGTCGTCCTCCTGACGGCGCGACTGGCCCGCGCCGTGCGCCCCCGCGCCGCGCAACGGCTGCGTCGGACGGTTCGCGCCACGTACGCGGGCGCCGCCCGTCAACGACTCCACGATGTCCAACGGCACCGTGAGCTTGACGCGACGGTCGTTCATCTCGATGACGAAACTCTCCGTACCGCACGCTTCGGCCCGCGCGTGCGCCCCCGACGCGCCCGCAAGCGAAGCGGGCTGGCCTCCCCGCGCGGCGGACGCCTCACGGTTGAGATACGTGCGCTCCAACCATTTCGTGCTCACATCGAACGCGTGCCCGTCCTCCGCCGCGAACGAAGGATCGCGGAACACCTCACGGTAGAGCGGGGCCGGCGTCGGCACGCCCTCCACCACCAGCTCGTCCAACGCGCGGCGCACGCGCGCCACCGCCGCGGCACGGTCCTGCGCCGTGACCACGAGCTTGCCCATCATGGAATCGAACTTCGGGGAGACCGCATCCCCCTCCGTCACGCCCGAATCCACGCGCACGCCCGGGCCGGACGGCCACGACACCCGCTCCAGCACGCCCGAGGACGGCGTCAGGTTCGTCGCCGGATCCTCCGAGGTGATGCGCAGCTCGAAACTGTGCCCGCGCGGCTCGGGCGCCGGCGTCAACGCGCCGCCAGAGGCGATGGTCAGCTGCTCGCGCACCAGGTCCAGACCGCACACCTCCTCGGAGACCGTATGCTCCACCTGCAGGCGCGGATTGACCTCGAGGAAATACACCTTGCCGTTCGGCGTGACCATGAACTCGCACGTGCCCAGGCCCGTGTAGTCCACCGTCTCGAACAGGCGGCGCGAATATTCGCGCAGCGTCTCCTCCGTCTCCCTGGCGAGGAACGGGGCCGGGGCCTCCTCCACGAGCTTCTGGTTGCGGCGCTGCAGCGAACAGTCGCGCGTGGAGTACACGGTGAAGCCGCCGTGCGCGTCGCGGCCGGCCTGCGTCTCCACATGGCGGGCGCGGTCGATGAACTTCTCGATGAAGTACGCGTCGAGGTCCCCTCCTTCGAGCGCGTCGTGGTTGGTGTAGAAGCGGCGCAGCTCCTCGTCGTCGCGCACCACAGTGATGCCGTGTCCGCCGCCGCCGTCCGCGCGCTTCATCATCACCGGATAGCCGTGCGTATGGGCGAAGTCCAGCAGGGTGCGGATGTCGCGCACCGGTTCGGACAAGCCCGGCACCGGAGGCACTTTGGCGCGGGAGGCCACCCGACGCGCGGAGATCTTGTCGCCCAGTTCGGTCAGGGCGCGATGGTGCGGGCCGACCCACACGGCGCCCGCGGCCTCCACCTTGCGCGCGAAGTCCGGGTTTTCGGACAGGAAGCCGTATCCGGGGTGGACGGCGTCGGCGCCGGAACGTCCGAGCAGGTCGATGAGCAGGTCGCCGTTGAGGTAGGTGTCCTGATAGGTGTCGCCGGGGAGCAGGTACGCCTCGTCGGCGAGGTCCACGTATTGCGCGCCCCGGTCCTGTTCGGCGTAGACGGCCACGGTGGCGACGCCCATCTCACGCGCGGTGCGGACCACGCGCAGGGCGATCTCGCCGCGGTTGGCGATCAACAGTTTTTTGACGGTTTGCCTCATAGTGTCAGCATTCTCCTCCGCGAAATTGACACTCGCAAACAAATCGTCTACAAAATACGGCGTCTTCTTTTGTATGTCACCCACAAAACGACCGGCAGCCCCTCACCAAGGCCGTAAGAAGGCTGCATGCCCGCATCACGGCCGTCCTTCTGCGGGCATACGGCCGCAACCAAGACGGTTTGCGACCGTAAGTCCGCAGGAGGAAACGCCGAATGGCGAGACAAGCCCTACTCTCCGGCTAGTTGAGGACGCTCACCTCGCTGGCGAGGAGGGCGCGCACCTCTCCGGTCTCGGTGAGCACGCTGATGGAGGCGTCGTCGTTCAACGCCACCACTTCGCCGCTCACGCCGCTGCCGTCGATGAGCTGCGCCTCCACGTAGCGGCCCATCATCCAGCACACGTGGCGCATTTCGGAGCGCAGACGCCCTGCCTGCACGAGCGGCATGTCCACGAACGAGTCGAGCCGGACGCGCAGGGATTCCACGAGGCGCGAGGCCATTTCGTCGCGCAGGACGTCGACGGATTCGGGCAGCGGCCCCACCTGCATCTGCAGGGAGGTGGCGCGCGGCGTGGGCAGACGGTCCGCGGGCATGGCGAGGTTCACGCCGATGCTGAACACCACGGCGCGTTCCTCGTCCGTGTCCGGCAACGGGATGACCTCGGCGACGGTGCCGCCCAGCTTGAGGCCGTGGCAGTAGACGTCGTTGGGCCATTTGAGTTTGAACGTGCAGTCGGGGTCGTAGGGGCGCGCGCCGAACTCGTCGATGGCGCCTTCGAGCCCGTCGAGCGTGGACAGGCCGGCGATCATGGACAGCCATCCGTTGACCATCTCATCGTCCGCGACGGATGAGGGGATGACGGCGATGAACGACATGGTCAGCGACTCCCCCGGGCCGCTCACCCAAGGCCGTCCGAAGCGGACCAGCGCGTTGGTCTGACGGTCGGCCGCGACGACGGTGATGGGCGTGCCCTGCTCGCTTTTTCGGGCGATGGCGCCGCGTTCGATCATGCGGCGCGCTTCGGCGTGCGTGGCGTCAAGCTCGCCATAGGTGACGAGCGCATCAGCGGTTCGTCCGGTTCGTCCCAATCGCGGCGCTGCGACTTTCAGCAGTGAAATCATGTGCAGCACATTACGCCCCATACCCCCTACCGTCAAACACCGGGACCATCATGCAGACGCGTATGGCTTCCCGAAGCGGTCTCCCGGAGCGGCCTCCCAGCGGCCTCCCGGAGCGGGCTCTCGGAGCGGGCTCCCGGAGCGGCCTCTCGGAACCGTCCCGGCATTCCCGCTCTTCCCCATGCGCACGCCTTACCCTTCCCGTGCGGGCATACAGCCGTTTACACACCGGTTAGCGACCGCAAGCCCGCAGCCCCACACCCTCCGTGCGGGCATACGGCAGCCCACACCCCGGTTAGCGACTGCGTGCCCGCACAGGCGCCGCGTTCCTCTACGCCCCGTCGTTACAATGGCGTGCTATGACCGATAGTCCGATCTCGATCCCCTCCACCCAGACTCCCAAGTCACCCGCCTCGCCCGCCTCGCCCGCAGTCTCCGCCTCGCCCACAGTCTCCGCCTCGCCCGTGGCCACGGCGACCCCCGCGGCCACGGCGACCCCCACGGCCCGCGCATCCTCCACGAAGTCCGCGACCGCCGGGCCGCGGCTGGAGCGTGCGGGTGCCGCGGCGCGCTGGACGCTGGCGGTGGCGGCGTGCCTGTGGCTGGCATGGTGTACGGCGGTGGGACCGTTGTACCGGGCGGATTCGTCGCTGGCGCGGTTCGGTTGGTTCAACGCCGTGTGCGGCGTGGGCGCGTTCACGGCGTATCTGGCGGTGGTGGTCGCGTTGGCGTGCTATCCGCGCAATCCGCTGCCGCGCCGCGTGCGCGCGTGGTTCGCCCGTCGTGCGGCCGCGTTCGGCGGGAGGTCCGCCGCGGCCTCCGATGCGGACGCGGACGGCGGCCCCTCCGACTCCCCGGCTCCATCCTCCCGGCTTTCCCGCCTGCGGGAGGCGCTGCTGCGTCTCAGGGTGCGCGCCGGACGCATGGTGGTGCATGGCACGGATCGGCGTTGGAAGATCTGGCTGGTGTTGTTCGTGGGATGGCTGTGGGTGCCGACCACGTTGTTGGCGGCGTTCGGCGCGGACATCCGCAGCCAGGCGCGCGAGTTCAGTTGGGCGTGGAACCAGTGGACGGGCATGCGTCAGCCGTATATCGGGTTCTTTTCCTTCGTGCCGATGGACATCTATCCGACGGCGCATTATCTGTGGCCGGACGATCCCACGTATCTGTCCGATCAGCACAATATCGTGCTCACGCTGCTGTATGGCGCCACGATGGCGGCTTCGCGCTATCTAACGGGGTCGAATGATGCGGGCATCGTGCTGTTGGCGGCCGCGCAGTTCCTGTTCGCGGTGTCCTGTGTGGCGGCGACGGCGCACCGCGTGTTGAATCTGCCGTGGCTGCATCGGTTCGGCCAGGTGGATTTGGCGCATCCGGAGCGCAGCGTGCGGTTCACGACGCGCCGGTTCGGCCGTCCGGAGACGCGCGTGCGCGCGGTGCTGCCGCCGCAGGCGGCGCATGCGACGATGCGCGTGTGCGTGTTCGTGTTTTTCCTGTGTTGTCCGCTGGCGGTGTTTTCCACGATTTCGTTGACGAAGTCTCCGTTGTTCGCGTTCGCGTTCACGTGGGCGTTCGGTTTTTGGTATGAGTTGTATGCCACGTCCGGGGACCGGCGTGCGGCCGCGCACGGCTGCCGTCTGACGATGGAGGGCGATGGCGCTTTGACGCGTCTGCCGTGGCGTTCGGTGGCGACGTTCGGCGCGGCGAACGTGGTGATGTTGGTTTCGGCGAAGTACGCATGGTATGTGTTGGCGTTCGAGTTCGTATCGGCGTTGTTGGCGGATCGGCGTCGGTGGCGCGTGTATGCGGCGGCGGTGCTGCTGCCGACGGTGCTGGTGCATGGCGGTATCGCGGCGGCCACATCGCAGGGGCTGATCATCGGCGGCGATCCGATCGAGAGCCGTGGCGTGCAGCTGCAGATGATTGCGCGCGTGGCGCAGCGCGATCCGGAGTCGATTCCGGATGAGGCGCGTGAGTTGTTGGCACCGGTGTTCAATCTCGATCAGATGGCGGACGCGTATAATCCGCAGGATGCCGATCCGGTGAAGTCGTCCGGCATTCAGTCGAAGAAGGTGAGCTACCGGTGGCGTACGGTCGAAGCGGATGATATGGACGGCTTCAATCGGGCGTGGCTGTTGATCGTGGAGGCGAATCCGACGGTGGCATTGGACGCATTGTTCGCCAAATGCTATGGCTATTTCGATGTGGCGGACGTGCCGTATGTGGCGATGGGCTATTACGTGGACAGCGATTACGTGCAGAAGAACAGTACGTGGATCAAATACTATAACCGCGATTGGCGTGGGTTCGTGGCGTGGTTCGCGGATGCCTGGGGTTCGATTCCGGTGTTGGGTTGGGTGACGCACGGCAACTGCTATGTGGTGGCGACGTTGCTGGTGGGCGCCGCGGAGGTGGTGCGCCGCCGTTGGCGCGCGTTGGCGTGGCATCTGCCGTTGCTGCTGCTGATGGGTGTGATGATCACGGCTCCGGCGAATAATTTCGAACGCCATATGCTGCCGGTCGCGTTCTGTTTCGCGTTCCTCGCCTTGGTCTTCCACCGCGATTCCATCCGCGAGTGAGCGGGGCCGAGCCCGCGTCCGATGGTGGTCATCCATTCCCGCATCCGATGGTCTTCCAACCGGTTCCGTCCGTGGACTCCGATGGACTGTACATCAGATACCAGGTGAAGGAATCGGCTGGAGACATCGACATGGTCCGGGGATTGAACGTGGAACAGGCGTATTCCATGATGAAGCTCGTCTGGGTGCCTTCGACGTCTTTGATGGATTGCGCGAAGTCGCCATAGTAGTCGTGCTCGGTGTGGGATATCGCCTTGATCTCGCATCCTCGCATGGATGAGGAATCGTTGACGATGTGCCGCACGCCTTCATGCAGCGCCTTGTCGGTGAACAGTTTGGATTCGGATATCGCCACGCGCATGTTCGACGTATCGACAGGCGGCTGGAACAGGGCGAAACCCATCCGATGGTATATCAGACAGCCGAGCATCACCGCCATAACAGCCGCAGCCAACGGATAAACGACCACCGGCACCCTACGTTTCACCCGCATACCATCACCTTACTGGCAATCCTGCCGTTCAAGCATCATTAAGCCACCCTTATCTTCTAGCATCGAAGGTGCTTCCGCTCTTCCGACCGCCAATAGGCCGGCTGCCCGATGCGGGTGCATGTCCGCCGGATGAAGGCGTTGTGTCGTCAGCCGTGTATGCCGGCCTATAATACGGCTCCATGAGCGATTTGGACGGCCATACCATAGCGCTTCTCGATGACGACCCGTTCGCATTGGAATCGATGGCGTTGATCATTGACTCCTTCCCCGATTGTCGGGTGCTTTGGAGGACGCAAGACGCCAAACAGGCGATCGACCGTTGTCTGACTCCCTCCGACCGGCCCGACGTATTGCTGCTGGATATGTCTTTGGGATTGGGGTGGAGCGGCGTCGATGTCTGTGCGAGCATCCGCAGACGAACCGATGCCGTGCCTGTGCTGGCGATCACTTCGTTTCCCGTCCATCGCTACTCGAAAACCGCCGCATTGGCCGGCGCACAGGGCATAGTCTCCAAATCGGACAGGACGCAGATGGCATCCGCGTTACGCACCGTCGCCAATGGAGGCACGTGGGGCGACATGTTCGACAACGCGCTCATATCCCATATTCGCCTACGCCAACAGCCGCAGCAGGCGATGCTGTCGCAGAAGGAATCCACCGTGATGAACATGCTGGTCACCGGTTCGAGCGTTTCGGACGTGGCCGAGACCATGCAGTGCAGCGAGTCCACGGTGAAGTCGTTCCTTTCTCGCGCGAAGAAGAAACTGGGCGCTTCGACCTTGCGCAAAGCCATCGCCTTATGGACGGGGGAATCCAATGAGTGAGCGATCTGACGTAAACGCCATGTCTTCGTTCCGAAATCGTATGCATCCGTTGGCGGAATTGCTGCGGCATCGGGCGCGAACCATACTCGTCATCATGACGCTCGCGATGACCGTCTGCGATTGGATCACCCGCCCGGCCGCCGACCTGCCGTCCATGCTCGTCGGGCTGCTGCATGTCTGCGGCATAGTCTATATGCTATGGATGCCGAGAGCCGGAGCATTATCAGTGACAGCCGTGGAGATTATATGCTGCCTCCATCCCATAGGCACGGGAGCGAGCCGCATGTGGGGAGGCTGCCTGGCCGCGGGCCTGTTCGTGTACACGGAGGGCACGTTCAGCTCGGCGGTCGTGTGGCTCTTCATGAACCTGCTCATCCAATTGCTACAGACCTCGTTCTCCATGACGGATACCCCCATGCCGGGCAAACTCAGTCTCCACGGAACCGCCTTCATCATGTCCTGTCTCACCATAGCGGAGGCCATAGGATGCGCATGCCGCCGCTATCAGGACCATGCGCGGAGCAAAGAACAGGAATACCGGAACCTGCTGCGCCAGCAGGACAGCGAACGGCGATTGGCCAACCTGCATTACGCGGCGGAATTGCATGATTCCGTGACGGGGAGTCTGGCCGACATGGCGCTCATAGCGCAACAGCGGCTCGTAGGCATCAAAATCGATGAAACCAAAGCTTGGGAATATGTCAACCGCGAATCGCAGAAAGCGCTCTCCCAAACACACCGCATCATCGATCTGCTGTCGGAAGAACAGGAACACATCGAGAAGAAATACGGCGCGGACCTCAGACGGACGTTGGCGACGCGGTGCTCGAAACACGACGAGGCGCTGCCGCAACGGCTTTCCGGCAAAAGCGTCGTCCGTGATTTCGGTTTGACCGTCGAACCGCAGAACCGCAACGTTCAGGCGCTGACCTCGCTCATCGACGAACTCTACAGCAATATGGCCAAGTACGCCGGCTCCTCCAAACCCTACGAGCTCTCCATCATCCTTTGCGACGACTATGCCGAAATCATCCTCACCAATGCGGTCGATGAGCAACGTTCCCTTTCTTTCGGCGGCAAAGGATTGCAGGTGCACAACAAGCAGATCCACCAGCTCAATGGAACCTATTCCGTCAATGAGAAACACGGCAGGTGGATCTACTCCGCCCACCTGCCGCTCCGGTGAGTCCGCTAGCAGAACACCACCGGAATCCATGCCGGACAGGTATACGAAACCATATCCTGTCCACCTGTCCGTTGGAACCGTCCCACCGTTCCGACAGTGAAGGTCTGCCCCGTCAAGATCATCGACAACAGGATTAGAGACAACGCAATCCTGCACCAGAGTTTTTTTCGACATACCGTCTCCTTCCAAAAAGCTAACCTCCCCTACCCTAAGCAGACACAACCATCGGAAAACACCGCTCTTCCCCTTGATGTAGTCCTCAGGACTACAAAATCGCATGAGCGAACATCCCAGAGCACAACGCCCCCTTATGATGGAAGCACCCCGCAAAACAGTGGGGGCAACAGTTCAAAGGAGAACATCATGAAAACCAACTTCAAGAAGGCGTTCGCCGCCGCCGGGGCCGCCACGGCTCTGGCCGGTACGCTCGCTTTCCCTGCTGCAGCGTCGTCCTACTATGAGCCGGGTAAGGGCACTGTTGCTTGGGACTACTCACTTTCCTTGTATTCCAATTACAAATCTCAGCATCTCCGTTTCGGCTACGGCAGCGACGGTCATACCACGGTGCGCTACGGTGACTGGGCTGGAGAAGGTCATAAATCTGTTGCTCCACTGACGAATTTCTACTCCCAATATAGCTACGGTGCGAATTGGAGGCAGTTGTGGTGACACAAAGCTTTAGCTACCAGCATTGACTTGCAGTACCTCCGCGGGAAGACCACAACATTGTTTTCCCGCGGATGGTTTACCGTGTCAAAAATCATTTTTCATCGTCGCTCTAGTGGAGGAGATGGAAATACGATAAGGATAAGGGCGGCACCGCACCGGAGCGGTGCCCGCAGGGGAAGGGGTTCATCATGCGCAAGGCCCGAACCGTCGTCGCCGCGCTCGCCGTCGTGTCGCTTGCCGCATTCGCGGGATGCGGCGCGGGTGGAGCCGACGCCGAAGAGGACAACCCGTGGGCCGCGGACATCCAACGCCAATACGATCGGACGGACCATGCGCTCGTCAAAAGCATTCTCGAGGACGGCAAGATCACCGACGCCGAAATCGAGGAGTTCATGGCGGAATACAATACTTGCCTCGCGGAATACGGGCTCTTCGCCACCTACGACCGTGAGAACCGCTACGAGACGCTCGTGGACCAGTATTCACGCCACACGGGGGAGGAAATGCAGCAGTACAACGAAGAGTGCCGCGAGTCCAGCGGCTATTACGATCTCATCCCCTTGGACGAGGAGATCCTAGGCAATCCCGAACATCTCAGCGCCGATGAGCAGCACAGACTCATCTACGATTGCCGCAAACGCCATGGCCTCATCGATGAGGGCATGACCTTTGAGGAATACAAGGATATCCTCATGCCGCAATGGGACGGAACCGGCGAGAATCCCTTCGAGAACGGCGTGTTCGGCAAATACTACACGGACGCGGACAGCGAGGCCACCCAACAGTGGGATGCTTGTGAGAGCGACCCAAGCAACTAATAAAGTCCATGGAGCTTCCAATGAGCAGACGCGCCACTGGCAATCACCGGCGTATTGGCGATCGGAAGAGCGGAAGCATCTCCCATGGCAATGGATGACCGCACATCACGACCGGCGTAGCCCCCCAACCCGTGCCCATAGCGGCGTCCCCTCACCCAGTCGTCGACACGGCCCTGCGGATGTTTGTAGTCCTGAGGACTACAAACGGCGTTCGTTTTCATCGTGTCATGGGGAGCTGAACTATACTGGACGGCAGGACGGAACCGCACTGGGGCGGGGCGTCCACAAGGGGAAGGAACCCGTCATGAGCAAGGCACGCACCGGCATCGGAGACGCTTTCACCACCATCGGAACCACCGCCATCACCATCGTCGGCGCCGTCGCTGTCTGCGCGGGAATCCTTGCGCTCGGCGCGTGCGGACAGGACGGCGCGCAGGACGCCGCACCGCAATTCACCGGACCCTACGCCGCCGAATTCCGGCAACTCTACGAGGAGGCGCCCTCGGATCTCGTCAAAGGCATCGTGGAGGATTCGCAGATCACCGACGCGGAATTCGAGGAATACTCCCAACAGGTCGCTTCCTGCATGGAGGACCAAGGCTACGTGTGGAGCTACGACCCCACCCAAGGCACCTCCACCGGCGCCGCGGACTCCTCCACGGACATGGACGTCGACGCGGTCAACGCCGCCACCGCATCCTGCACCGCGGAAATCGGCGACCTCACCGAACTCTACGGGCTGCTCCACACCAATCCGGACCATCTCGAAGGCGACGAACTCAACCGGCTCACGCTCGACTGCCTCAAACGCCACGGCCTAGCTGACGAGAACCTGACCTTGCATGAGTACGCGGCGATCCTCCAGGACCATGACCGATACCAGAACGCCTTCGGTCAATATTCGGACCCGCAGTCCTCACCGGACTACAACACGTTCTACGCCTGCACCACCGCCCCGGTCAACACGGACTGAACAAACCGAACGGACAAGACGAGCCACGGCCCGACGGCGGACGAGACCGAACCATCGGAGGCAAGAGGATAAGGAGGAGGACTCATGAGGAATCCATTCCGCGGAACGTCCAGGGACAAGGACAGGAACAAGGGCAACCACAACGGCAATGGCACGGACAAAGACCGCGTCAAGGAATCGGAGCCGGGCGCGGGCCTGGAGACGAACGGGACCACGCCGGATACGGCGACCGTGCCGGATGCGGCCACCGCATCCGCGGCATCCGCCCCAATCTCCCCCTCGCATCGTCTCGCACAGGGCGGCGTGACCGTTTCCGTGTTCGTACTCCTCGCGGCGGTGTTGCTGTCCGCGGGATTAGGCGGCGGGTTCCTGCTGACGCGTTCGCGCATCCCGCAGTCGCTGCGGTCCTCGGGGGATGCGGGCAGCATGACGGTGTCCCCTTCGAGTTTCGACGACGCGCGTTCGGTGCAGCTGACGGTCACGTTGGGCTCCTCCTCCACGGTCACGTCGCCGGTCTCCGGCACGGTCACTTCCTCCTCATGCACGGCGAACGGCACGGTCTCCTCCGGTTCGGCCCCGTTCGGCGTGGACGCAACGCCCGTGCTAGCGCTGCACACGTCCACGCCGTTGTATCGGGAGCTGTCGAGCGGCATGCGCGGGGATGACGCGCGCGCGTTGAACGATGCACTGCGCGCCTTGGGCTATGCGGCTCCGGATTCCGACTGGTTCGTGTGGGATTCCATCGCCGCATACAACGCGCTGGCGGATTCCGTGGGCGCGCGGCGGCTCACCGCGGACGCGGGCTGGCGCATCGACCCTTCGTTTTTCATGTGGCTTCCCGCGGATACGGTCACGGTGGCCGAATGCAAGGCGTCCGTAGGCCAGCAGGTCACGGCCGGCATGGAGACGTTCGTGACGGGCGCGGCGCCGGTGAAGGCGTCACTGCCGGCGAAGGCGCAGGACATGCTGGCCGGCGACCGTCTGGTGTCCATCAACGGCCAGGACATCGCGGTGCCGGAGGGGACCGCGGAATTGGCCGATCAGACGGCTATGGCCGCGGTGGCGGGCAGCGGCGAGTTCCGGCTGGCGCAGTTGAGCGCGGGCCAGTCCACGGGCGCGGGCGGCACGCTGTCGGTGACGTATACGTGGCGGTTGGCGAATCCGGTGGAGGCGGTCACGGTGCCGCCTTCCGCGGTGTACGACGCGCAGGGAGAGACGGCGTGCGTGGTGGCGGACGGCCGGCCGACGCCGGTGCGCATCATCGCCTCGCAGTTGGGCAAGACGATGGTGTCGCCGGACGGCGTGGACGCGTTCACGTCGGTGGAGGTAGCCCCGACCGATGCGTCCCCGTGTCGGGAGGGTTGACATGCCGGCCGTTCCAGACAAATCCGTTCCGGACAAGTGCGTGCGCCTGTCCGACGTGGGCCACACGTTCGACCCCGCGGGCCGCGACATGCTGTTCCGTCATCTCACCATGACGCTGCTGCCGCGTCACGTGTATGCGTTGACCGGCCCGTCCGGTTCGGGCAAGTCCACGCTGCTGTCCATCATCGCGGGGTGGACGCCGCCGGCTCGCGGCGTGGTGGAGCGTGTGGGCTGCGCGCGCGTGAATTGGGTGCTGCAGAATCCGCATGGGGTGGCGCGCCGGCGTGCGGTGGACCATGTGGCGCTGCCGTTCGTGGCACGCGGCGAGACGCGCAGGCAGGCCACCGCGCACGCGATGGAGCTCATGCGCGCGTTCGGGTTGGAATCGTTGGCGGGCAAGTCGTTCCGCGACCTGTCCGGCGGTGAGGCGCAGCGGCTCATGCTGGCGCGCGGCGTGGCGAGCGGCGCGGACCTCATGCTGGTGGACGAGCCGACGGCACAGTTGGATCTGCAAACGGCGACGACGGTGAACGAGCGTCTGCACGCGTTGTCCATGGGCGGGGCGATCGTCGTGGTCGCCACGCACGATCCGCGGACGAAGGAAGCGTGCACGGACGTCATCGATTTGGGCGACTGGCAGGAGGAGCGTGTCTCATGAGCGAATCCGGTAGGTCCGATGGCGGTGCGAAGCGAGGTGCGCAGCGCGGCATGAAACGCGATGCGGGACGTGATACGGGACGGCGTGCGCGGCGTATGCGGTTGCGCGGCGTCTTGGACGAGGCGTGGCGCAATCTCGCTTCGGGCACGTCGCACGCGTGCGCGCTGGCGATGGCGTTGGCGTGCCTCATGCTGTTGTGCGCGGGCGCGGACCTCGCCTCCGTCACGTCCATCCAACGGGAGACGGACGAGTACGTCGCCTCGGGTGGATCCACGTATGCGATCACGTATGAGGGTCGCATCGACGGCGCCGCCTGCGACCGGTTGGCGTCGTTGGATGGCGTGCTGGCCGCGGGTGCAACGCGCACGGCTTCGTCGAAGCTCACGTTCGCCGCCCTGCCTTCGACGGGCGTGCCCACGTATGATGCGACGCCGGGCGCGGTTGCCGTATTCGCCTACGGTGACGCTTCGGCCCGTGACATGACGTCCGGCATGACGTCCGATGGCGGTGCGGACGCCGCCTCCGCGGTCCCGGCGGACGGCCTGTGGCTGTCCCATGACGCGGCCGATCCGCTGCGCGTCCAGGCCGGCGACGACGTGGACCTGCGCGGCGGCGCCTCCGCCCATGTGGCGGGCGTGTTCGACTGGCCGGACGACGGCCGCAAAAGCGGCTACTCGTATGCGGCCATCGCGCCCATGCCGTTGGTGGAGGGCGAGACCTTCGACCAATGCTGGGTGAAGGCGTGGCCCGTGCCGGACAATATCGAATCCCTCTTACGCATCGTCACTACCGGCGAGGACGCCACGGGACAGGATCGCCCCACGGTCTCCCAGCTCAATACCACGCATGGCCAACGCTTCGACGCGCAGACCGCCTGTGAGGGGCGCATAACCGTATGGGCGCCGCTCGTGGCGGGCGTGGGCGCCCTGCTGGTGGGGTTCCTCGCCGTGTACATCCGCCGATTGGAGCTGGCGTCCGCCCTGCATTGCGGCGTGCCCAAACCCGCGTTGGTCACGCAGATCCTCGTGGAGACGGGATGGTGGGCCGTGGCGGCGATGCTGCTGTGTTCGCCCGTATTGGCGTGGATGTGGTTGGAGAACACGGACGGCGACGCCCTTGTGCTGACGGGCACGCTGCTGCGCGTGCCGGCCGCCGCCTATGCGGGCGTCATGTGCGGCGCCCTATTGTGCGCCTGCGTCATCCGCGAAAAGCGTCTCTTCCGCTACTTCAAAAACCGCTGACCGCGCGCATATCACGGATATAGCATCCGGTAATAATATAATCTTGGGTAGGGGTGCGGACGCCAAAACCTCCAACTTTTCGTCCACACCCCCTACCCATATATTTGGCAAGCAACCTTAAACTTCCTACTTTAGAAAAGTCAATCCAGTATTCGGATTTATTGCCTTTCTCTTGTCTAGATAACAGATATCATATCATTAGGGAAATTATCGAAGTCAAATTCAACCGTTTTTCTATATCTCTTTTTCCAAAGAAAAGTACAACAGAATAAGCAGATCAAAGCGGCAGTTGCAGCAATGCAATTCGCTCCTTTTATAGACTCAGTCAATAAAATTGCATATTCCAGTAAAACAGAAATTGCAGTCATCACCGCTACATACAAAGTTGAACTTGCAAAACTACCCTGAAACATCAGAGAATATTCTGATATGATACAGTAAATATTTGCTATTAAGTTTAAAATGACTATTACAATAAGTAAACACACTGTATAGATTACAGAATCGGAAATCTGGCTTTTGAATCTACACTTGAAGCAGAAACTACACTCAATCAAAAACAAGAATATCATCCACAAAATTATGAAATAATAGCCTCTTCTTTGAAATTTCTTTTCACGAAGCCAAGAGCGTTGATAATTTTTAGAAATCCAGCAATAACCCAAGATACACACGATCGAAGAATACATTGGAAAGATCATCAACAACCTTCTATCTCCCCACGAATCAACTGTGCCTGCATAGTTTATATGCAAAGGTGCCTTACCGAGAACAAAAAGATAAGTTATACACAGGAGAATATTGGAAGAAAACCCAACAATCCAAAATATTATCCAATGAATTATTTTCATTCTGCTCCTTTCAAAAGTCAACATGCCAAGAAAGCAATCCTTGATTTTGAGAAGAAAAGTCATTAGGGTGCGTTTACTCTAATCGGTTCTGGTGGTGTCCTTGAGGTACACGGCGATGAGGACGAGCGTGAGGTTGGCCGGGAAGGTCTCGTCGAGCCTGTTGTAGCGGGTGGCGGCCTTGCGGTAGTGCTTCATGCGGTTGAAGACGCGCTCGACGATGTTCCGCCCCTTGTACGCCTCCCCGTCGCACTCCCATGGGATCGTGCGGTTGCGTTTGGGCGGCACGACCGGCCCCAGGCCGAACGACCCCGCCAGCAGTCGGGTCGGATCGCCCCCGTACGCGCGGTCCATGAGCAGGCGCGCGCCCATGAACGCGCCGAGCGCGGCCATCGAACGGCGCCCGTAGGCCGCGTCGTAATCGTCGCCCGGGCTCAGATGGATCTCTACGACCGTGCCCTCGCCGTCGGATACCACGTGAACTTCGGCGTTCCGCCCTCCCGGGACACGCCGACGTCCCGGGGCCCCCATCCCCTTTTTTTTCGGGGATGCGGCCGCGTGTTGGTAGACCTTCACGCTCGTGGAGTCCATGGCGAGGACCCCGGCCTCCACGGCGACGGTCCGCTCCTCCCGCAATGCCGCGAACAGGCGCTCGACCACGCCGTTGCGGCTCCACCGGTCGGACCGCTGGTAGACGGTGATCCACTTGCCGAAGCATTCGGGCAGGTCCCACCACGGCGCCCCGGTGCGGCACACCCACAGCAGGGCGTCGGCCATGGTGTAGTTGTCGACCGCCACGTTGCCCCGCTGGCGCGGCAGCAGGTGCGCGATCCTCATGAACCGGCCCGGCGTGATGTCATACCTCGGCGTACACATGCACCGATCATACCCCGAAGAGTAAACACACCCTAGTTGGCATCGCATACTCCTGCTTGGCTGCAACGCGTCATGCCTCGCCGTGCTGTCATCGCATGACGCATAACTCATGCGGAAGCGTGATTCACACCGATTACGCGCGCATTACACTGGTGCGTATGAGCGACTTTCTGGAACTGCTGTGCGCCGAAGCGGAGGGTAGGGACGAGGCGACGGAAGGGGCACGCGTCCGATTGGAGTCGGTCGCGTTCGAATGCCTCGCCTCCGGCTTGGCGGACGATCGCGTCGCATCCCTGCTGCGGCTGCTCGGTTTCGACGGCGACTGCGCCTGCTTCGCTGTGGCCGGCCGACCGGCCGGCGCCGTACCGGGCGCCATCGAAGCGGTGCATCGGACGGTGTCCGACTTGGGCGGCCAAACGCCGCTGGTCGGCGTGCGCGACGGCGTCGTCGCCGCACTCATCCGCGCCGAAGCCGCCGTCGGACCGGAAATCACCTGCACGGCCCTCTCCCCCGCGTTCGCCGTGGACGAAACCCCGCTGTGCCTAGGCCCGTTACGCCACGGCGTCGCAGGCGCCGCCGCCACGCTCGTCGCGGCCCTCACCACGCTGCGCGCCGCACCCGCCATCGGACTTCCGCATGCCGCGGACCGCGCCGAAGCCGAGGCTACGGCCATCGGACTTACTTCGGCGCGCACGCGCGGCGTGGAACCTCTGCGCGCCGAAGACGCGCTGCCGGAACGCGCCCTGTTGGGCGACGCGGACGCGCGCCGCGAACTCGTGGACGTGGTGTACGCCTCGCTCGCGGGCGATAATCCGGACGATCCCACCATGCGCACCGTCGCCACGTTCCTTACGTCCGGAGGTTCGCTGGAAACCACCGCACGCACGTTGAACGTGCACCCCAACACCGTCCGCTACCGGCTGAAGCGCGCCGCGGACACCACCGGCTGGGACGCCACCGATCCGCGCGAAGCCTACGTGCTCACCACCGCCATCGCTCTGGGACGCATCCTCCGCCCCTAACACACTCCCATCGTGCGGCGATCCTCCCATGGTGCGGTGTATGAAAACGGCTTGATTCCGGGAATGTGAAGGAACGGCGCTGCCGCACCATGGGAGGATTGCCGCACCATGGGAAGGTGGGCAAACAAAACCCCGCCGCACCGGAGTGCTGGCGGGGTTTGGGGGCTCCTCGCGCATCACGCGCGGGGAATCATCGGTCTCAGGCGATGACGGACGGATCCACCGGGATGCCGGGGCCCATCGTGGAGGAGATGGTCACCTTGGTGATGTAGCGGCCCTTGACGGTGGACGGCTTGAGGCGCTTGACCTCTTCGGCCACGGCGCGGAAGTTCTCCTCAAGGGCGTTCTCCGCGAAGGAGGACTTGCCCATGATGAAGGAGAGGTTGCCGTGCTTGTCCACGCGGAACTCGATCTTACCGCCCTTGATGTCGGCGACGGCCTTGGCCACGTCCATGGTGACGGTGCCGACCTTCGGGTTCGGCATGAGGCCACGCGGGCCGAGCACGCGGCCCAGACGGCCGACCTTGCCCATCATGTCCGGGGTGGCGACCACGGAATCGAAGTCGAGGAAGCCGTTGGCCACCTCGTTGATCAGATCGTCGTCACCGACGATGTCGGCGCCGGCTTCCTTGGCCGCGGTGGCCTGCGGGCCACGGGCGAAGACGAGGACCTTGACGGTCTTACCGGTGCCGTGAGGCAGGCTCACGGTGCCGCGGACCAGCTGGTCGGCCTTGCGCGGGTCGACGTTCAGGCGCAGCACGGCCTCGACGGACTCGTCGAAGTTGCGGGTCGGCATGCTCTTGAGCAGCGCGATGGCCTGGTCGGGGGTGTACAGGTTGTTGCGATCGACCTTCTCGGCCGCCTCAAGGTACTTCTTGGAATGCTTAGCCATCTGTCCTTCTCCTTATCAGTCGGTCACCGTGATGCCCATGGAACGGGCGGTACCCTCGATGATCTTCATGCCGGCCTCGATGTCACGGGCGGACAGATCGGCCATCTTGATCTCGGCGATCTCGCGGACCTGAGCCTTGGTGACGGAACCGACCTTGTGGGTCAGCGGGTTCTCGGTGCCCTTGTCGACGCCGGCGGCCTTCTTCAGCAGAGCCGCGGCCGGCGGGGTCTTCAGGATGAAGGTGAAGGAACGGTCTTCGTAGACGGTGATCTCGACCGGGATGACCTGGCCCATCTTGTCCTGCGTGGCCGCATTGTAGGCCTTGCAGAAGTCCATGATGTTCACGCCGTGCGAACCCAGGGCCGGACCCAGCGGCGGGGCCGGATTGGCCTTGCCAGCCTGGATCTGGAGCTTGATCAGCGCCGAGACTTTCTTCTTGGGAGCCATGATATGGTTCTTCTTTCTATACGCGGTACTGCCGGTCGCCGCCCGAGCGCGGCCTTACGGCCCGGCGCCCCGCGCGGTCTCCTCCCGCAGCTTATATTGCTGTGCTGTGCCAGCGGGTCTCCCCTCCAGTCACAACTTTTCCATTATGCCTGCCGAAGAGGACATTTTCCGAGGGCGGAACACGCCATCGAACATGGGCGAACATACGCGAAGGCCCGACCGGAAACGACGGTCGGGCCTTCACGAAACATATACGCGGCGCATCCGCGCCGAAACGTCAGGCGAGCTTCTGCACCTGCTCGAAGCCGAGCTCCACCGGCGTATCACGGCCGAAGATGGACACGAGCACGGTGAGCTTCTGCGTGGTCGGCTCCACATTGGAGACGACCGCGGCCATGGTGGCGAACGGGCCGTCGGTGACGGTGACCTGATCGCCCACGGCGTAGGAGACCTCGATGGTGCGCTTCTTGGCGGCGGCGGGCTTGTCTCCGGCCTTGCGCAGCGCCTCGGCGGAGATCATCGGAGCCATCATGGCCACGACCTCCTTGCGGCTCAGCGGCGCCGGATCCTTGGTCGGGCCGACGAAGCCGGTCACGCCCTCGGTCTCGCGCACGATGCGGCGGGCGGTCTCGTCCGGCCACATGCGGATGAGCACGTAACCGGGAACGCGCACGCGGGTGATGACCTTCTTGCCCTTCTCGGTGTGCTTCTCGACCTCCTCCATCGGCACCTCGATCTGGAAAATCTTGTCCTCCAAGCCGAAGCTGGCGATGCGGGATTCGACGTTGGTCTTCACGCGCTTCTCATAGCCGGAGTACGTGTGCAGCACGTACCACTTGCCTTCGAGGGTGCGCAGCGACCTGGAGAAGGCCTCGACGGCGGCCTGGCCGGGATCGAGGTCCTCATCCACGGACTCCACGGATTCTTCGGCGCTCCCGGAATCGGCGTCCTCGGAACCTTCGGTCTTGACGGATTCGGTTTCGACCTCGACGAAATCCTCTCCCAGACGACGCTCGGCATCGACGGAAGCGTCCTCGCCTTCCTCGGCGACGACCTCGGAGATCTCGGTCTCCTCAACGCCTTCGACGGTCTGGGTTTCGGCCTGCGCGACGGGAGCCTCCACGACGTCTTCGGCCGACTCGGCCTGCACGACGTCAGGCTGCTCGTCGAGATTGTCGAGATTCACTGCATCACTCATGCGTTATTCACACCCTTCGGGTCTGTTGGCTTGGAAACGATCAGCCGAACACCCAAAGCGTGAGCTTGCCCAGTCCGAGGTCCATGCCCGTGACCAAGGCCATCAGCAGCAGTACGAAGATGAGTCCCGCCAGCGCCCAGAAGAAGAGTTCCTTGGCGGTCGGGGTGACGACCTTGCGAAGCTCATCGATAATCTGCTTGATGAACAGGCCAATGCGCATGAAAACGTTCGGCTTGACCGCCTTCTCGCTCTTGTTTGCCTTAGCCATGCTCATCCTTCGCTCAGGGTATTCGAGAAAACTTGGCAGGGAAGGCGGGACTCGAACCCACAACCTACGGTTTTGGAGACCGTTGCGCTACCGATTGCGCCACTTCCCTAGGTGAACTTCCACCTTGACCGCGCCCGATTGGGGACGCTACCGCCACGGTGAAAACCGCCAAGGGATATGCTACCCCCTATGCGCGATTTCGTCCAATCAACGAAGAAATCCCGTAGAAAAACCACGGGATTCCAACGATGTTACGGCATGTCGCGCAGGCGTCATAAGGCGGGCGGCCGGACGCCTTAGCCGGCACGGACACGGCGGGCACTGCTGGAGCGGCTGGAGCGACGGACACGACGGACGCACCGTCGCACAGCCGTCGCACAGCCGTTGCACAGCCACCGCACGACCACCGCGCAACCGGCGGCGTGGCTCAGGCCTCCACGTACGCCTTCATGCGGCGCATGCCCTCGGCGAGCTGGTCGTCCGCCAGCGCATAGGAGAAGCGCAGGTAGCCGGTCGCGCCGAACGCCTCGCCCGGAACGGCGGCGACGTGCGCCTCGTCCAGCATGGCGGCGGCGAACTCGGAGGACGTGGCGCACACGGTGCCGTTGGGGCCGATGGGACGGCCGAGCAGGGCGTGGATGTCCGCGAACGCGTAGAACGCGCCGGTCGGGGTCGGACAGTGCACGCCCTCGATGTCGTTGAGCGCGGCGACGATGGCCTTGCGGCGCGCATCGAAGGAGGCGCGCATGCGGTACACCTCGTCGAGCGGGCCGGCGACGGCGGCGATGGCGGCGCGTTGGGACACGTTGGCCACGTTGGAGGTCATATGGCCCTGCAGCTTGGCGGCGGCCTTGGCGACGGGTCCGGGGGCGACGAGCCAGCCCACGCGCCAGCCGGGCATGGCGTACGTCTTGGCGACGCCGTTGAGCACGATGAGCTGGTCGCGCACCTCCGGCACGGCGGCGCCGATGTACGTGGTGGAGACGCCGTCATAGTTGAGATGCTCATAGATTTCGTCGGATACGACCCAGATGTGGTGCTCCACGGCCCAACGGCCGATGCCCTCGATGGTCTCACGGCTCCACACGGCGCCGGTCGGATTGTTCGGCGAGGTCACGATGATGGCCTTGGTACGTTCCGTGCGGGCGGCCTCCAGAGCCTCCAGATCCGGCTCGAAGGCGCGTTCCGCGCCGGCGAACACCTCGACCGGCACGCCGCCGGCGAGCTTGACGGCCTCGGGGTAGCTGGTCCAGTACGGGGTGGGGATGATGACCTCGTCGCCTTCGTCGAGCAGGATCTGGAAGGTGGAGTAGACGGCCTGCTTGCCGCCGTTGGTCACCACGACCTGTTCGGGCGTGACCTCGTAGGCGGAGTCGCGCATGGTCTTGTCCGCGATGGCCCGGCGCAGTTCGGGCAGGCCTGGCGTGGGCGTGTACTTGTAGTTCCGCGGATCGCGGCAGGCCTTGGACGCGGCCTCGACCACATAGTCCGGGGTCGGAAAGTTCGGTTCGCCGGCGCCGAAGCCCACGACGTCGAGCCCGGCGGCCTTCATGGCCTTCGCCTTGGCGTCGACGGCGAGCGTGGCGCTCGGAGTCACATGATTGATACGGTCGGAGAGTGTCTGCCAGTCAGCCATAGTCATGCCGCCCACCTTAGTCTCATACACGGAGAAACCGCCGCTTCTCCCCCGATGCCGGACGCGACGCGCAGGAGTACCATACCGCCCCTCTCCCCCAGCCTCGATCCGAGGCGTTCGCTCATCGAAGGCGTCGACGGTCCCATGGCCTTCGAGATGGTCAAACGCCTACACGCCTTCTGGTCCCGCATCATCCCCTGACGCCCGCACGCGAAACGACCGGACGGAGCCACAGATGAACTGAGGTTTCCCTTCCCTCACTGTTCCCCCTTCAAAAGGCGTTCCGGCGCACCATCCGGAACGACCCTTGAAGGAGGAGCGGTGAGGGAAGGGAGCCTCAGTGCTTCTTCTCGGACAGGCCCACGATCCAGGCAAGCAGCGCTCCGACGAGCACGAACGCGCCCAGCGCGACCAGACCACCCTCACCGGTATCGACGGTGCCGAACAGCGCATCGAACCAGACACGGATGTTCGGGGCGAAGAAACCTCCGAAACCGCCGACCATGTTCACGATGCCGATGCCGCCGGCCAGAGCCGCGCCGGTAAGCAGCTCGGTGGGCATACGCCAGAAGATGGGCTGGCTGGCGATGACGCCGGTGGCGGCGAAGCACAGGCAGATGATGGCGATGAGCGGTGAGGAGAACGCGGACAGAATAATGGAGACGCCGGTGATGAGCAGGATCACCGCCACGAAGAGATGATGGTGTCCGATCTTGGAGGACCACTTCGGCAGCAGCCAAGTGCCGACGAGCGCGCACGCCCACGGAATGGTGGAGATGAGCGAAACCTTCAGCCCCACGGCCTCGCCCACGAGGCCGGAAACCTGCGTGGGCAGGAAGAACGTGATGCCGTAGACGCCGACCTGAATGAGGAAGTAGACGATGGACAGCACCCAGACCCTCCAGGACTTCAGCACGCCGGCGAAGGAGGATTCGGTCTTGACCGCGGACTCGGCCTCCTCCTCTTCGATGGCGGTTGCGAGCAGCTCGCCCTGCTCGCGGGTCAGGAAGCGAGCCGTGCGCGGCGTATCGTCGAGGTAGAACCAAGCGGCGACGCCGACGAGCACCGCGGCCAGACCCTCCAGCATGAACAGCCAGAACCAGCCGGGCATGCCCATGAAACCATGCATCTGCAACAGCAGGCCGGAAACGGGGGAACCGATGACCATGGCGATGGGCGCACCCATGTAGAACAGACCGCGAATCTCATCCTGCTGACGCTTCGGGAAGAAGATGGTGGTCAGGTAGATGGCGCCGGGGAAGAAACCGGCCTCCGCGACGCCGAGCAGCACACGGACGACGAGGAACTGCGCCTCGTTATGCGTGAACGCCATGGACGCGCCGACCACACCCCATGCGATGGCCAGCAGCGTCAGCCACTTGCGGGCGCCGATCTTACGCATCGCCAGATTGCAGGGCGCCCCGAGGAAGGCGTAGATGACGAAGAACAGGCCGGAGCCCAACGCGTAACCCTGTGCCGTCAGTCCGGTGTCCGCCATATACGACTGCTGCGCGTAGCTGATGTTCGTGCGGTCGAAGAAGGCCAGCACATACATCAACAGCAGGAACGGTACGAGTCTGGCGGTCGTCTTGCCGATGATGCCGGCCAGCTCCTTGCGCTTGTCCTCCGTGAGTGCGACGGAGGTCTGGTTGTCTGCCATATGAACCTCTTCATTGGGTACGGAATATATTTCGGGGTATGGGATACGCGGCCCGACCTGCGGTCGTTGCGGTCGTTCGCTTCGGCGCGATACCGCCGCGGTGGTGCCGGCGTCCCTACGCTGCACAGTCTATGGGCGCGGATATGGCATCCCGATAGTTGGGAAGCGCTCCCAAAGGCGGGAAAGACGTGCTTCGGCTCGCGGACTCGGCGCTCGCGGTCAGTGGCGGCGCGTGGAGCGAGCGACGGCATGTCCCACATATAGGGACGGCGTCCCGAAGTTCCTACAGTGGGAGACGTCAACGGGGAACCGAACGGCGCCGGAGGTCGGCACGGGAGGTTCCGCAACCACCAACCGCATATCTCAACGAGGAGGGAATGCACGATGCCGCTTCCATCAACGAAGTTGCCCACCATCACGCATATCCGCGCGTACAGTATGGGCGGAGCCGCGGCCAAGGTCCATGGCCAGGGCGGCGGCGACTACCACGATCAGGGTTCCGACCACTGGATCGACGACCACATCTGCACGCCGATGAGCAAGTACGCGCAGTACGAACAGTCCCGACAGTCCTTCGGCATCAACGTGCTCGGCACGCTGGTCGTCGAGGTCGAGGCGTCCGACGGCACCACCGGCTTTGCGATCTCCACCGCCGGCACCGTCGGCTGCTTCATCGTGGAACACCACCTGTCCCGATTCGTGGAAGGCAAGCGCGTCGACCAGATCAAGCTCATCCACGACCAGATGCTCAACTCCACCCTCTACTACTCCGGTGGCGGCGGCGTGGTCATCAACACCATCTCCTGCGTGGATCTCGCCCTGTGGGATCTGTTCGGCAAGGTCGTGGGACTTCCGGTGTACAAGCTGCTCGGCGGCGCGGTGCGCGACGAAATCCACTTCTACGCCACCGGCGCGCGTCCGGACCTCGCCAAGGAGATGGGCTTCATCGGCGGCAAGATGCCGACCCATTGGGGTCCGGCGGCCGGTGATGAGGGCATCGCCAAGGACGTCGCCATGCTGGCGGACATGCGTGAACGCTGCGGCGACGACTTCTGGCTGATGTTCGACTGCTGGATGAGCCAGGACGTCAACTATGCGACCAAGCTCGCGCACGCGGCCGCCCCGTATAAGCTCAAATGGATCGAGGAGTGCTTCCCGCCGAACCAGATCGAGTCCTACCGGGAACTGAAGAGGAACATGCCCGCGGGCATGCTGATGACCACCGGCGAGCACACCGGCACGCTCGAAGGCTTCAAGGAACTGTCCGACGCGGGCGTCGACATCCTGCAGCCCGATGTCGGCTGGTGCGGCGGCGTGACCTCGCTGTGCGAGATCGCCGCCATCGCCAAGTCCCGTGGTCAGCTGGTCGTGCCTCACGGCTCGTCCGTGTACTCGCACCATGCGGTCATCACGTTCACCAACACCCCGTTCAGCGAGTTCCTGATGACCGCGCCGAAGGCCGATCATCTGCGCCCGCAGTTCGACCCGATCCTCGTGGACGAGCCCGTGCCGGAAGGCGGCGTCATCACCGCCGAACAGCTGGACAAGCCCGGCTTCGGCGTGGAGCTCAACCGAGACTGCCCGCTGGAGCGTCCGTTCGCCCACTGATAGTTCGTACCGCGGCTCCCTCCGGTCCCCGACCGAAGGGAGCCGTGTTTGTGAAGGAGAAGCTTCCATGACCCGCATACCGCTGCCGCGCAACGAATTCAAAGCGGCGCTTCACTCCGGCGACCCGGTCCGTCTCAAAGGTCTGTGGCTCGCGATGGGATCGGCCACGTCGGCGGAGATCGCCGCCGAAATCGGATACGATTGGCTGCTCATCGACGGAGAACACGGCCCCAACGACCTCAATACCATACTCGACCAGCTGCGCGCCGTCCACGGTTATGCGACGACCCCGGTGGTCCGCCCGCCCGCAGCCGACCCGGTGCTCATCAAGCAGGTGCTCGATCTGGGCGCGCAGACGCTGCTCATCCCCATGGTGGACACCCGCGAGCAAGCCGAACTGATGGTCAAGGCCGTGAACTACGCCCCCGAAGGCATCCGCGGCGTCGGCGGCGTGATCGCCCGCTCCGGACGCTGGGGTCTCATTCCCGACTACATGCGCGATGCCAAGAAGGAGATCTGCCTGCTGGTGCAGGTCGAATCGAACGAGGGGCTGCGCAACATCGAGGAGATCGCTTCCGTGGAGGGCATCGACGGCGTCTTCATCGGCCCTGCGGACTTATCCGCTTCGATGGGACATCCGGATGACGCCGCAGCCATCATGGACGACATCCACCGTGCGTTCGACGTCATCAAAGCCCACGGCAAGGCCATCGGCTCGCTGGCGTTCAACCCCGAAACGGCGAAACGCTTCTTCGAATGGGGGGCTTCGTTCGTCGCCGTCGCCGGGGACACCGACGTGTACGTGCGTGGACTGTCTTCCGAATTGAAGCAGTACGAATAGTCGCGGAAGCTGACGAAACCGGCGCCGCCGTCCCTGAACGGGGATGGCGGCGTTCCTTATCCTGCGCCGGCCACGCCCGGAACGGACAAATCCCCCCCCCCGAAGTCGAGATGGAATGATGAGAGCATGACGAACTACGACAACGCGGCACCAGCCGGAACCGGCACGCTCATCCACGGCATCGAAGTGTTGCGTGCCGTGGCCGACGGTGCGACCTGTCTGCGTCAGGTCATCGACGCCACCGGATTGAGTCGCAGTACCGCGCACCGTCTCATTCAGGCGTTACGCATCGAGCGTTTCATCCGCGAAACCACGGACGGCAGCCTTCAACTGGGACCGGCCCTCATCGAACTGGGATTCCGCGCGTTGGATAGCGTTTCGCTCCAGACCGTGGCGCATCCCATTCTGGAGGACCTCGCCCGGCGTACGAAGGATACCGTGCATCTGGCGGTAGAGGAGGCCGGCATGGCGCTTTACCTCGACAAGATCCACGGCAGCCGCGGCATCGAAATCCGCTCGTGGATCGGGTGCCGTATGCCACTCACATACACCGGCGTGGGCAAGGCGCTGCTCATCGACTCCACGGACCGGTGGCGTTCCCAATTCATCCAGGACCGCAACATCACCGATCGCGATCCGGAGCACGACTATGCGGACGAAAGCGCGTTCGCGGCCGCCATGGCCAAGTTCGCCAAACAAGGTTTCGCCTACGATCTCGAAGAGAACGAGACGAGCATCCGCTGCGTCTCCGCGCCGGTTCGGGATGGACGCGGCGCCATCGTGGCGGCCGTGTCGGTGTCCGCCGCCTCGGCGTACATGCCACCGAAACGCATGCGCCTGTTGGGGACCGCCGTCATGGATGCGGCGCGCCGCATCAGCGCCGAACTCGGCTACCGTACCGCCTCCAACGAACGCGAGGAGTGAGTCGGCTCGGGCATCGCAGGTGCCATACGCATCGACTGCCGCCGATTTGGCCATCAGCCGCAACGCCGTCGTCAACACATGGATCGCGGACAGACTGCGCGTCATGCACCGACGCGAACGGGCCCACGCCTGACCCGTTTCGTTCCCTGTGGTTTGGCTCTGGTGATCGCCGCATCCGATTCCAGGTCTTGCGACCGTGCGTCCGGCATGCGCCCCCCATACCGGACGCGACGCGCAGGCGTACCATACCGCCCCTCCATCGGCGTAGCACGGACACTGGCGGACACTACAATGAGGACCGAACGGACCTCGCCCGTGACGAATGGAGCGTACCGAACATGCCCGATACCACGCCCGACGCACTCGACGTGCTGTTGTACGACGAACGCGTCGCCACGCTCACCGCCAGCCATGACGTCATGACGCTGGAATATCTTTCGCGGGACGTACCACCCCTCTCCCCCAGCCTCGATCCGAGGCGTTCGCTCATCTGGAAGGACCGCAGACCGGACCGCGGGCCGGTGGCCACATACATCGAAGGCCTGCTGCCGGAAAACGCCGCCGACCGTCGCCGCCTCGTCTCGGCCCTGGACATCACCGGACGGCCCACACCCTACCGGCTGATATCCGCCGTCGGACTGGACTGTCCGGGTGCCGTACGATTCTGCCGCCGGCAGGACACGCGCGCCCTGCTGAACGGGGAGGGCCGTCTCATCCCGCTCACGGACGAACAGGTGAACGAACGGCTCGGCGACCTGCTGCTGCGCACCCGCCCCGCGGACGCCGGCATCGCACGATGGTCGTTGCCCGGATATCAGACGAAGGCCGCCTACCGCATCACCTCGGACGGGCGTTGGTGGGTGCCGGTCGGAGCCGAACCCACCAACGTCATCGTCAAACCGTCCATGTCGTCCCTCTATGCCCAGGCCCGTAACGAGCGCGCCTGCCTGATGGCGGCCCGGGACGCGGGATTGGATGCGGCGCACACCGACGTCATCACCCGCATGGGAGCGGATTTCGTGCTCTCATGGCGGTTCGACCGCATCGGGAACCCTGACGGGCGAATGATCCGCGTACATCAGATGGACTTCTGCCAGATCCTCGGCGTCCCCTCGGAACTGAAATACGAGGAGGACGGCGGACCGTCGCTGACGGACATCCTGCACGCCGCGCGATCGCTGTCCTCCGGCGGGGACGGGAACGGGAACGGGGACAAGGACGGGGATATGCCGTATCAGGTGCTGCGTCAAGCCATGTTCAACGTACTCGTCGGCTCCACCGACCTGCATGCGAAGAACATGAGCGTGCAGTTGTCGCCCGAAGGCGTCTACCACATGGCCCCCATGTACGACGTCGCCTCGTTCGCGCCCTACGCGCCCATGGAGGAATTGGCGTTCTCCTACCGCATCGAAGGCAGTCGATCGTTCGCCGACCTGTGCGAGGACGAACGCTGGGGGCGGTTCGCCCGAAAAGCGGGATTGGATCCGGCGCGCGTGGTCTCGGACTTCCGCCGGTTGAGGAGGATCGTTCCGGAACGTCTGGAGGCACGGATCATGGAAGGCGTCGACGGTCCCATGGCCTTCGAGATGGTCAAACGCCTGCGTGCCTTCTGGTCCCGCATCATTCAATGAACGACCGCGCGCAAAACGACCGGACGGAGCCACAGATGAACTGAGGTTTCCCTTCCCTCACTATCCCTCCTTCAAAAGATGTTCCGGCGCATCATCCGGAACGACCTTTCGCATACCGTAATAGCAATGCCGGTTCGCCATCGTCACCGTCGGCGGAACTCTCTGCCACGGTCGTCCCGAACAGGGCCTTTCACCTCACCGTGACGGGACGCCTTGCCACGGTCATCCGAAATAGGTCCATTTCGCCCCATCATGGCCGGCCACCCTGCCACGGTCGCCCAAAGAAGCCATATTTGCCTCACCGTGGCAAGATTTTCTGCCACGGTCGCCCGAAACCAGCCCGTTTGCCCCACCGTGGCACGATGCTCTGCCACGGTCGCCATATGCATCGTTTGACGCCGGCACCGTGACACATCGATTTAACGGAACATCGTTGCGATTTCAACGTTCTCACGCAACCGGCCTCCATCGGACGCCGTGAAACCCTGCCACGATGACCTGAAACAGGCGATTCCACGCGACCGTGGCAGAAAATCGCGCCACGGTCCCCACAAAACAGGTGGTTCCAGCCGACCCCGGCAGAAAACCGAACCTCGATGGCGCACGGCAACGTGACGGCCACACGCAAAACGGCTGCGGGCGGGGGGCGGAAGAACACAGGGGACGGAATGCGGGAAACGGAATACGGGGACGGCATGCGTGAGGCGCGCATGGTTCAATGGTGGGAGGGCGAGGTCGCACGGCGGCGTCGCGAAAGATCGGAGGATGCCATGGCTGGATCGCACAGGACCGCATCGGGACAGGCGACGCACGGAGCCGGTTCAAGGAGGGCGACGCACGGAGCCGAGGCCGGAAGGGGCAGACGCGTCGGCACGCATGTGAGCGAGGGATCCCGGAGGATGCTGGCGCTGCGGCGCGCGCGTCGCGTCGCGGCGGGAGTCGTGGCCGCGATCGCATTGGTCGCGCTGGTGCTGGCGGGCGTGAACATGGCGTCCGACGGCGTCCTCGCACGTCGCGTCGTCGGGGCGTGGGCATCCGTCGGCGGCGCGGGAGTCGGCGCGGGAGTCGGCGCGGGGAACGCCACGGCGGGGACCGAAGCCGCGGACGAAACCTCGCACGCCGTCCTGAAACGCGGCACGGTGCCCGCCGTCGACCCGGGCGACATCGTCATCGGCGTGAACGGCAGCGAAACCACCATCGTCCTGCGCGGCGAAACGTATGTGGAGGGCGGCGCGCACGCCATCGAACCGTCCGACGGCGTCCTCACGGACCGCATCGAGATCTCCGGCGCGCCGGACACGTCCACGCCGGGCGACTATCCGGTGCGCTACACGGTGCGCGACTCGCACGGACACGTCGCGTCCGCCACGCGCACGGTGCGCGTCGTCGACTCGATGGACACGCAGCAGGGCGGCCTGCCGGTCCTCATGTACCACTACGTGTACGATCCGGCCAATCCGCCGGACACGCTCAACTCGAACTACATCGCCGCACCCGCGTTGGAGGAGCAGCTGCGCTATCTCACCGAGCACGGCTTCTACCATCCGTCCTGGCCGGAGGTGCGTGCGTTCGTGGAGGGCACGCATTCGCTGCCCGCACGCAGCGTGGTCCTCACCTTCGACGACGGCGAACCGGGCTTCTTCTCGGTGGGCGGGCCGCTGCTGGCAAAATACCGGGTGCCGGCCACGTCGTTCGTCATCGCGAACGACGGCGGCGCGCCGCAGCGCATGAAGGACTACGCCTCGCCCTATCTGGAGTACGAGTCGCATTCGTACGACATGCATCGGGCGGGAGGCACCGTGGGGCATGGCGGCCGCATCAGCGCGATGACGCGGCAGGAGATCGTGGACGACCTGAACCGGTCGAAGTCGGTGACGGGGTCGCTGCAGGCGTTCGCCTACCCGTTCGGCGACGTCACCGCGGACGCGCAGGGCGCGATGGACGATGCGGGCGTTCTGGTCGCGTTCACCACGCAATACGGTTGGGCGGAGGTCGGCGGCGATCCGACGAAGCTGCCGCGCGTGCGCGTGCAGGGCGACGGTTCGCTCGACCAGTTCGTCGCATCGATCCAGTAGGCCCGGTTAGTGCGGCTGGCCGGACGGAGAGCCACGCAAACGGTCATGACGTCCGATGGATGCGGAAAGGATGCGGAAAAGGCCCGGCGCGCGTATGGCGGCCGGGCCTGCTTCGATGCGTGCGGCACGTTCACGTCAGACGAGGACGAGATTGTCCCTATGCACGATGGGATGGGCGTATTCGGGTCCGAGGATGCGGTTGAGCTGCGTGGTGTTGCGTCCCAGCATGCGTTCCATCTCCTCCGAATCGTAGCCGGCGAGGCCTCGCGCCAGATGCGTGCCGTCCTCGCCGTCAATCCACACGGGGTCGCCGGCGGAGAAGGAGCCGCGCACCTCCACGGAGCCGGCGGCAAGCAGGGAGGCGCGTCCGCCGCGCACGGCGCGGGCCGCGCCCTCGTCCACGACGATCGCGCCGCGCGGTTCGGCCGCGAAGCCGATCCACAGGCGTCGGGTGGAGCCGCGATGGTTGACGGGCGCGAACGCGGTGCCGACGGGGTCGCCCATCATGGCCGGGCCGGCGTTGGACGCGCAGGTGAGCACGCACGGGATGCCGGACACGGCGGCCACGCGGGCAGCCTCCAGTTTGGTGACCATGCCGCCGGTGCCGACCTTCGAGCCGGTGCCGCCGACCTTGACCTCGCCGAGCGCGTCCACCACGTTCGGCACGAAGTCGATGCGTTTGGCGCCGGGCTCGGAGGGCGGGGCCGTGTACAGGCCGTCCACGTCGGTCAGGAGCACGAGGGCGTCGGCGCGCACGAGGTTCGCCACGAGCGCGGAGAGGCGGTCGTTGTCGCCGAATCGGATCTCGTTGCTGGCGAGCGAGTCGTTCTCGTTGACGATGGGCACGACGCCCAGGTCGAGCAGACGTCCGAGGGTGCGCTGCACATTGCGGTATTGGGTGGCGCGGATGGTGTCCTCGGCGGTGATGAGGATCTGCCCGACGCGCACGCCGTAGCGTCCGAACGCCGCCTCGTAGCAGGACATGAGCAGTCCCTGCCCCACGGCGGCGGCGGCCTGCTGCGTGGCCACGTCCGTGGGACGGGAGTCGAAGCCCAAGGGGCCGAATCCCGCGGCGATGGCGCCGGAGGAGACGAGCACCACGCGCGCGCCCATGAGGCGCGCTGACGCGAGGGCTCCGACGAGCGCGTCGAGTTTGTCGACGTCGAGGTGGCCGCTCGGCTGGGTCAGCGAGCTGGAACCCACTTTGACGACGATGGTCTCCGCCTGCGCCACGCTGCTGCGAACTTCGCTGTGCGTTGCGAAGGCCATGTCTTATTCCTCGCCGCGGCCGAAGAGACTCTGCTCGTCGTGGCGGTCGTCGTCCACGGACGGGTCGGCCCAATGGCCCGCCTTGCGTTCGGCCATCATGGCTTCGCGCACCGCGGCCTTCGCGTCCATCATGGCGTGGTATTCGCGGCGGCGTTCGGCGTTGGTACGGCGACGGGCGCGGCCGTCCTCCTCTTCCAGACGCAGGTCCTTGCCTCGGGCGCCGAGCTGGCTGCCGTCGAGCATTTCGGCGCCGGCCGCGATGGTCGGATCCCAGTCGAATTCGACGGCGCGATCTCCCCTGCCGATGCAGATGGCGTCGCCGGCGTGGGCGCCCTTGCGGCGCAGTTCGTCCTCGACGCCCAGTTTGGCCAGGCGGTCCGCGAGGTAGCCCACGGCCTCGTCGTTGTCGAAGTTGGTCTGCTGCACCCAGCGTTCGGGCTTGCGTCCGGTGATTTCGAACCAGAAGGAACCGTCGGCGTCCTCCTTGCGTTCGATGACGAAGTCAAGGGCGCCTCCGCGTTCGTCGTCGGTGCGACGGCGACGGCCCTTCTCCTCCAACGGTTTGATGACGACGCGCGCCTCCTCTTCGGCGGCTTCGCGTTTGGCGACTTCGGCGCGCATTTCGGCGACCATGGCGGCCAGCGCGAAGTTGAGCTCCTTGAGACCCTTGTGGGAGGCGGTGGAGATGACGAACGTCCTCATGCCGAGCTTCTCGAATTCGGGGCGCACGAATTCGGCGAGCTCCTCGGCTTCGGGGACGTCGGCCTTGTTGAGGATCACGATGCGCGGGCGTTCCGGGATGGGGATGGCGCCCAACGGCAGTTCGAGGGAGTCGGCGTATTCGGCGAGCTCGTGTTCGAGGGCCTCGTAGTCGGCCATCGGGTCGCGGTCCGGTTCGAGGGTGGCGCAGTCGATGACGTGGGCGATGATCTCGGTGCGTTCGATGTGGCGCAGGAACTCCAGTCCGAGGCCCTTGCCCTGGCTGGCGCCGGGGATGAGGCCGGGCACGTCGGCGATGGTGTAGCGGGAGTCGCCGGCCACCACCACGCCGAGGTTCGGCACGAGCGTGGTGAACGGATAGTCGGCGATCTTCGGCTTGGCGGCGCTCATCGCGGCGATGAGGCTGGATTTGCCGGCGGACGGGAAGCCCACGAGCGCCACGTCCGCGATGGACTTGAGCTCCAGTATCACGTCGCGTTCCTCGCCGAGTTCGCCCAGCAGGGCGAAGCCGGGGGCGCGGCGGGTCTTGTTCGCCAGGGCGATGTTGCCCAGACCGCCATTGCCGCCGGCGGCGGCCACGTAGCGGTCGCCTTCGTGGCGCAGGTCGGCGAGTTCCGCGCCGGGACGCTTGGGACGGCCCTGCGCGCCCTTGGCCTCGAAGATCACGGTGCCGCACGGCACGGGCAGGATGAGGTCCTCGCCCTTGGAGCCGTCCTTGTTGTCTCCCAAGCCCATGGTGCCGTTGCCGGCGGAACGGTGGGGCATGAAACGGTAGTCCAGCAGGCTGGTGGCGTTGCGGTCCGCCACGAACACCACGGATCCGCCGTCGCCGCCGTTGCCGCCGTTGGGGCCGGCCAGCGGCTTGTATTTCTCGCGGCGGATGCCCGCGGAGCCGTTGCCGCCGTCGCCGCCCTTGACATGGACGGTCACTCTATCCACAAAATCACTCATAACATTCCACTCTATCGTCGTCTTCCGATTTCCTCGTCCGCCGATTTTCTCGGATAACAAAAAAAGCCGCGTCCTGTACGGGGCGCGGCTGGTACGCTTACGCGATGTCTCAGATGACGTCGACGACCTTGCGGTCGCGGCGGACGCCGAACTGGACGGAGCCATCGGTGAGGGCGAACAGGGTGTGGTCCTTGCCCATGCCGACGTTCTGGCCCGCGTGGAACTTGGTGCCACGCTGACGGACGATGATGTTGCCGGCCACGACGGCCTCGCCGCCGAACTTCTTCACACCCAGGTACTGCGGGTTTGAATCGCGACCGTTGCGCGAGCTGGACGCGCCCTTCTTATGTGCCATGATCGGTTCCTTTCGGTCAGTTAAGCTTTGGTGAAAAAATCAGGCAATCGCCGTGACCTTGACGGCGGTCAGCGGCTGGCGGTGGCCCTTGCGACGGGCGACGCCGGTCTTGTTCTTGTACTTCTGGATGTTGATCTTCGGGCCCTTGGCCTCATCGTCAACGACCTCGGCCTTGACGGAGACCTTGGCCAGATCGGCGGCGGCCAGAGTCACCTTGGCGCCGTCCACCACGAGCGCGACCGGGAATTCCACGGTATCGCCCTTCTTGGCGTCGAGACGGTTGACGAGGATGACGTCGCCGACCTCGACCTTTTCCTGATGGCCACCGGCCTTCACAATCGCGTACATAATCGTTCCTTTTATTTACTTTGGAAAGCTTCTTGCCTGACGCACCCGGAGCACCCGGAGTGGACCGAGCTCGCGGTCAGACACCGACAATCTAAACTACACCGACGCGCGGACTAACGCAACCGTCACGTCCGCGTGTCAAGTACCGACACGCCGGAGGCGCCGCCGCGCGGAAAAGACCTGCGGTCCCCCTCGCGCGGCGGCGCGTGCAGCCGGCCGCCCGTCCGCCCCGAAGAGCTCTCCGACCGGCCGCTCCCCGACTATTCGGCGTTGGCCGCGACGGCGGCCGCGGCGATCTGCGCGAGCTTGGCCTTCACGTCCGGCGTGGAGCCGGCCGGCTCCGGGGCGGGCGTGGTGCCGCGGCCGTGCTTGTTCGTCTTGACGAACGGGTCGCCGCCGCGCAGCGCGTAGGGGTCGTCGTAGTCCGCGGACACCGTGGGCTTGTCGTGGAGGATGAAGCCGCGGCCCTTGCAGGTCGGGCATTCCTCGGAGAACGCCTCCACAAGGCCCTGGCCGATGCGCTTGCGCGTCATCTGCACCAGGCCCAGCGAAGTGACCTCGGCCACCTGATGCTTGGTACGGTCGCGCGCCAGGCATTCCACGAGGCGGCGCAGCACGAGGTCGCGGTTGGCGGGCATGACCATGTCCACGTAGTCGATCATCACCATGCCGCCGATGTCGCGCAGACGCAGCTGGCGGGCGATCTCCTCGCTGGCCTCCAGGTTGCAGCGGGTCACGGTCTCCTCCAGCGACTTGCCGCGGCCGATGAAGCGGCCGGTGTTCACGTCGATGGTGGTCATGGCCTCGGTGCGGTCGATGACGATGGATCCGCCGGACGGCAGGTACACCTGACGTTCCATGCCCTTGCGCAGCTGGGAGTCGATGGACCACTTGTCGAACACGTCCCTGCCCTCGTGATCGGCCGGATCCCACTTCTCCAGCTTGTCCTTGAGGTCGGGGGCCATGGTGTCGAGGTACTCCTCGATGCGGTCGTAGACCTTGTCGCCTTCCACGATGAGCTTGGTGAAGTCGTCGTTGAAGATGTCGCGCACCACGCGGATGGCCACGTCCGGCTCGCCCTGCAGCAGCTTGGGGCGCTTGCCGTGCCAGAACTCCTCGCGCTTGGCGTTGATGCGCTCCCACTGGCGCACCAGGCTTTCGAGGTCCTTGACGATGGCCTCCTCGGAGGCGCCCTCGGCGGCGGTGCGGATGATGACGCCCATGTCCTTGGGCGCGATCTTGGAGACGATGTTCTTCAGGCGCGAGCGTTCGCGTTCGGACAGCTTGCGGCTCACGCCGGTCATGCCGCCGGAGGGCACGAGCACGAGGAAGCGGCCGGCGAGCGTGACCTGCGAGGTCAGACGCGCGCCCTTGTGTCCGATGGGGTCCTTGGTGACCTGCACAAGCACCGGGTCCCCGGACTTGAACGCGAGTTCGATGCGGCGCGGCTGGCCTTCGAGACGCGCGGCGTCCCAGTTGACCTCGCCGGCGTAGAGCACGCCGTTGCGGGCCTGGCCGATGTCCACGAACGCGGCCTCCATGCTCGGCAGCACGTTCTGCACGCGGCCGAGGTACACGTTGCCCACGGTCTGCACCTCCTGGATGTCGGACACGTAGTGCTCCACGAGCACGTTGTCCTCCACCACGGAGATCTGCGTATGGTGTTCGCGCTCACGCACCACCATGAGGCGTTCCACGTTCTCGCGGCGCGCCAGGAAGTCCTGTTCCATGATCTGCGACTGGCGGGAACGTTCGCGGCGGTTGTCGCGGCGGCGCTGCTTCTTGGCCTCCAGACGGGTGGAGCCCTCCACGTCGGTGATCTCGTCGATGTACTGCTGCTTGCGCGAGCGGCGTGCGACGATCTGCTCGTCCTCGCCTTCCTGCGACTTGCCGCGGCGACGGCGACGGCGACGAGTGACGGTCTCCTCCTCGGCACGCTCGGCGTGGTCGTCGCGCTCGTCGCGCGCCTCGCGCGGCTCACGGATTTCACGGGATTCGCGCTCGTCTCCGGAGGACACGGCGGCGTTCTGCTCGCCCTTGCCGCGGGAGCGGCGGCGACGGCGACGGGCGCGCGGTTCCTCCTCCTCGGAGGATTCCTCGTCGATGGGATTGTAGGAGATGTCGTCCAGTTCGAGGTCCTCCTCGATCTGCTCCACCTCGGCGGCGGCGCGGCGTTCCTGCGCGTTGAGTCGGCGGGAGCGTCCGCGGCGCGTACGGCCGGAGGCCTCCTCCCGCTCGTCCTGCGCGTCACGCTCGTCGCGCGCATCACGGTCACGCTCGTCGCGCACGTCGCGGTCACGGTCGTCACGCGCGTCGCGCTCGTCTCGGACGCGGGCGCGACGGGAGCGGCGTCCGCGGCGCGATTCACGCTCGTCGCGCTCGTCATGGTCACGCTCGTCGCGCTCGTCGCGCGGATCGTAGTCGTCGGCCTCCTCACGCACGCGCGAGAGGGTCTCCATCGGCAGGACCGGCTCCTGGAACAGCAGCGAGGTCATCGGACGGGCGCGTCGGTCTTCGCGCTCGTGCATCGGCAGTTCGTCGATGAGCTCCTCGGCGCGCTCGTAGTCGCCTTCGAGGCGGCGGTCATGCTCGTCGCGGTCGCGCACGTCACGGTCGTCACGCAAATCGCGCTCATCACGCTCGTCACGGTCGTCACGCACGTAGCCGCGGTCGTCGCGGTCAGCGTCGCGGTCGTCGCACAGGGAGGCGCGGCGACGGGAGCGACGCTCCGGACGCTCGTCATCGTCGTCCGCGACGGCACGGCGGCGCGAACGGCGGCGGGGCATGTCGTCCTCATCGTCCTCGTCGCGCGGATCGCGCTCGTCACGGTAGGAACGGTCGTAGTCGTAGTCGTCGTCCTCGTCATCGTCGTAGCGGGCGCGACGGCGGCGCGAGCGCGACGGACGCTCGTCGCGGTCGTCGTCACGTCGGGACGCACGACGGCGCGAGCGGGCCGGACGGGACGCACGCTCGTCCTCGTCGTCGGCGTCGTCCGCACCATCGGACGCTTCGGACGCTTCGGACGCATCCGACGCATCGACGTCGGACGGGACGTCCGCCTCGTCGGAGCCGGACGCGATCTTCATGCCGGACACGCCGGGCATGCCGGACGCATCGGACGCCGCGTCGGCGTCCTCGACGTCCCCGGACGAAACCGGCAGCTTCGGCTCCTCGAAGATGGGGGTGGAATGGTCCTCGACCTTCAGCTCCAGCGAAGCTCCGGCCGCGCCCGCACCGCGCACCACGCGGCGGCCGCGACGGCGGCGGGTGGTGGTGGAGGGGGCGGACGACGCCGCGGGCGCGGCTTCGCCGGACTTGGTTTCGGACATGACGATGTTCTGGGCGTCGACTGCGTCGACCCCGTCATTGCTCTGTGCGGGCACGGTGATGCTCCTCGCCGGCGTGCTGCACCACGCCGACAGTCGGGTCCCATACGGCTGTCACACCACGCTCTCACCGTGGCCGCGCATCGATTGCGCCCGTATAGAAGCGGTTTCCTGTCAAAGTCTGTGCGGCTCGACGGCGGACACCGGCGCTTGCGCTGGCAGCAGCACAGCCGCAAGGGGATCGACGCCATCGGGCACTCGGGCGGCTTGCAGACCGCCGCATTCCAGTATGCCACAACTTTGCCCGCAGCGTGTCCGGCGAGGGACGCGCATCATCAGCACGCACCGTCATCTCAGCGAGTCGATCTCAGCGAGTCGATCTCAGCGAGTCAGCCACTCCTCCAGAATGTCCGCCATGAGCAGCAGGTCCGATTCGGGCATCTGCTCGTCGTGCTTGTGCGCGAGCAGCGGATCGCCCGCGCCGAGGTTCACGGCCGGCACGCCCAGCTGCGCGAAGCGCGCCACATCCGTCCAACCGAGCTTGGCGAGCGGCTCGCGCCCGGTGCGCGCACGCACGAGGTCCGCGAGGGACACGGCGAGCGGCGCGTCCATGCCCGGACGCGCGGACGGCGACTCGTCCTTCATCTCGATGCCGTATCCGGCGAACATGCCGCCGGTGGCCGTATGCTCGCCGTTGCCGAGTTCGGCGCCGCAGTCGGCGCCCATCATGAGCGCCTTCGCCTCGGGAAGCGTCTTGTCCGGGGCGAAACGGTAGTTGACGTGCAGACGGCATTCGTCCGGAATGACGTTCGTGCCCTTGCCTGCGGACACGAGCGTGGCGTTCACGCCCTCGCGGTAGGTCAGACCGTCCACCTCTACGTCGGCCGGCTCGTACGCGTTGAGACGGTTCAGCGCCTCGGCCATCGCGTGGATGGCGTTCCGCCCCATCCATGCGCGGGCCGAATGCGCGGCGACGCCGTGCGCGACCACGTCGAAGCGCATGGTGCCGTTGCATCCGCCCTCGATGCCGCAGTTGGTGGGCTCGCCGATGATGGCGAAGTCGCCTCGGATCCATTCGGGGTGCGCCTGCGCCACCTTGCGCAGGCCGTTCTTCTCCGCGGCTACCTCCTCATGGTCGTAGAACACGTAGGTGAGGTCGACGCGCGCGCGTTCGGACGAGTCGAGCGCGGCGGCCAGATACAGCATGACCGCGTCGGAGCCCTTCATGTCGGTGGCGCCGCGTCCCCACATGACGCGCTCGCCGGGGTGTTCCCGCGCGATCTCGGCGCGGATGAGCGGATCGCCGGGTTCAAGCCATCGCGGCGGGAAGTTGTCGATGACGGGCACCACGTCGAGGTGTCCGCACAGGATCACGCGGCGTTCCTTGCCGAAGTCGGTGGATGCGACGACGGTGTCGCCGTGGCGGCGCACGGTCAGGTGCGTCCGACTGCGCAGGAATCGTTCCACCTCGTCGGCGAGCGGGCCTTCGTCGTCGCTCACCGAGTAGGAGGCCATAAGCCGTTCGAGCAGGGCGGCGAGCGCCTGTTCGCGCGTCGCCGTGGGGTCGACGGCGATGGCCTGCGCGGTTGTGGCGGCGAGGCGTGCGCCTTCGGCGGCGGGTGCGTTCGCCGTTGCCGCGCCCGCCGTGTTCGCCGCTGTGCCGTTGGCCGCCGCGTTGGCCGCCGCGCCGGTCGCCGCGCCGGTGGCGTTGGTGTTGGTGGCGTTCGATGCGTTCATGTCCGTCCTGCCGTCCTTCGTTGTCGTGCGTGCGTTCGCTACGCACATCCTATCGGCGCGGCCCGAGCGTGAGATGGATGGCGTCCGATGGATGGCGTCCGGTTGTGAGACGGGCGGCGGCGCGGGCGTGCGTTGGTGACAGTATGGACGGGTTCTTAGGGAAGGAAACGGGATGACTGGTCTGATCAGTGCGATGCAGGGGTTCTGCGTCATCGGCATCGTGATTGCGGTGGGTTATGTGGCGGCGCGGCTGCGCATCGGCGGTTCGAGCGCGCAGATGGTGCTCAACCGGTTCAGTTTCTTCGTGTCGAGTCCGTGTCTGATGTTCGCGATTCTGTCCAAGGAGCCGATCTTCGACATCTTCCATTCGTCCATCGTGGTGGCGTTCCTGTCCGCGATGGCGATGGGCGCGGCGTTTCTGGTGCTGAACCGTCTGTTCTTCCATATGCCGGCGGCGGACGCGACGATCGGCGCGTTGAATTCGCTGTATCTCAATTCGAACAACATCGGTCTGCCGATCGCCACGTACATTCTGGGCAACGGCGCGCTGGTGGCGCCGATTCTGGTCATGCAGCAGGCGTTGTTCACGCCGATAGGCCTGACCGTGCTGGACGTGGCCACGAAGGGGCGCGTCTCGGTCAGGGAGATCGCCAGGCAGCCGCTGCATCAGCCGCTGCTCATCGGTTCGCTGTTGGGCATCGCGCTGTCGTTGGCGCATGAGACGACGGGATGGTTCATTCCCGACTGTCTGTACGACCCGGTGAACATGATCGGCCAGTCGGCCGTGCCGATGATCCTCATGGCTTTCGGCATGTCCTTGTACGGCACGAAGCCGTTGCAGCGGAAGGCGGACGTGCCGGCGGTGTTCACGGTGGCGGCGTTGAAGAACGTGGCGATGCCCGTGGTGGCGTTCCTGCTCGCGTATTTCCTCATGGGCTTCCGCGGCGACGTGCTGTACGCGTGCGTGGTGCTGGCGGCCCTGCCCACGGGGCAGAACGTGTACAACTATGCGGCCCGCTATAACGTGGGTCTCGCGTTCGCCCGCGACGGCATCCTCGTCTCCACGCTCACCAGTCCCGTGTTCATCGCCCTCATCGCCTTCCTGCTCAGTTGAGGTCGGCGGCGGTCTTCCGTATGCGGACGGCGACGCGTTCCGCGCCCGTTCGGCGTTCAGTCGTCGGCGCGTCCGTCCGTGAGCCCTATGCCGGAGGCGACGCGGTTCGAGGCGATGGTGCCGATGGCGGTGAGCGCGTAGCACAGGGCGAGCCCCGCGGCGAATCCGCCCAAGGTGCGCGGGTCGGTCATGGCCGCGCCCAAGAGAGGCAGCATGAGGAGCATGGAGCATCCGGCGGAGACGCACACCACGGTGTTGAGCGGTGTGATGGTTTCGATGAGCCGCGCGCGCCGCAGCGTGGCCGCGTCGGCGCCTTCGAGCAGGAGCGTGCGATGGTGTCCGGCCTGGTCGAGCGCGTTGCCGGCCTGCATGACGCCCGAGCCGACGGCGGCGAGGATGGCGGCGAAGGCGAGGGTGAGGACGCCTCCGGTGCCGATGTCGCGCAGGAACAGCGTGGCGGGGTCCGTGGCGTTTGCGCTGCCGGCCGCGAAGAGCGCGCATACGGAGGTGATGCCGGCGACGAATACGGCGAGCGCGATGCCGGACACGTTGCGCCATGCGCGTTTGGGGTCGTCGAGGATGCGGCGCATGGCGAGCATGGTGGCGGCGTTCTTGGGACGGCGCGCCTTGCCTTTGGCACGTATGGCCACGGCCCAGACGCCGACGGCGTTGACCGCGGCGAAGCTGAGGAACATGAAGGCGAACACCACGGCGTAGACGGCGGCGGCTCCCGCGGCCGCGAAGAGGCCGATGTTCTGGAAGGCGATCAGGGAGACTCCGAGGATGCCGGCGAAGGCGAGCGCGCGCCTGGCTGCGGGCAGCGGGCGGCGTACGCGCGCGCTCACGCCGAGCGGGGTGATGGCGACGCGGCGCAGCGTGGCGAACGCGGAGATCAGGGCGATGGCGATCACGCCGGCGATGGTGCCGGCGAGCGTGGGCGCGCCGACCCAGAGCTGGTCGAAGGTGAACGGCTGGTTTTGGAAGCGCAGGAGCATGACGGCGGGCATGGCGCCGAGGTATCCGATGCTGCCGGCGAGCGCGCCGACGAACGCCTGTCCGGCCGCGTCGAGCGCGGTCAGTGCGCTCACCTGCGCGGTGGTGGCTCCGGCGAGGCGCAGGGCCGCGAGGCGTGCGTCGCGTCGGGTGGCGGCGAGGCGTGCGGCGGCGCCGGCGAGGGAGACGAAGGGCACGATGAGCATGAGGCAGGCGAATGCGGCGAACATCACGTAGTTCGACGCGTAGGTGGCCGGGTCGTTCGGGTTGTCGAGGCGCAGGTTCCATGCGGCGAGCGTGCCGGGCGCGCAGTTTCGGCCGTCGATGAGGCAGGCGGGCGTGTGGTCGGGCGAGGCGCGCCAGATGAAGCCGTGGACGCCGCCGAGCACGGTGAGGAAGACGGCGGTGGATGCGGCGAAGGCGATGATGGCGAGGGCTGCGGTGTCGGCTCGGCCTTCGCGCGCGTCGGGCCGGTGGAGGAGTCGCCAGAGGGTGAGGACGCTCATCGTGCGCCTCCGATCCATCCGCGTCCCGGGTCGGCCGGTTCGGCGGTGAACGGGTCTGCGTCGGCGTCCGCAGTGTGTTCGATGCGTCCGTCGCGGATGACGATGGTGCGTGAGCAGTATGCGGCCACGTTCGGGTCGTGGGTGACGACGACGAGGGCGGCGCCGGTTTCGCGCGCCGTCTGCGTGAGGATCGCCATGACGTCGCGTCCGGTGGTTTGGTCGAGCGCGCCGGTGGGTTCGTCGGCGAAGATGATGGCGGGGCGTATGGCGAGCGCGCGGGCGATGGCGATGCGCTGCATCTGGCCGCCGCTCATTTCGCCGGGTCGTTGGCCGGCGAGGTGGCGTAGGCCGAGTCGTTCGAGCCAGAGGATGGCCGTGTCGGTGGCTTCGCGGTAGCGGGTGCCGGCGAGCATGAGCGGCAGGGCGATGTTTTCGACGGCGGGCAGTTCGGGCAGGAGTTGGCCGGATTGGAAGACGAAGCCGAAGGCGCCGCGGCGCAGTTTGGTGCGTTCGGCGTCGCTCATGGAGGCGAGGTCCTGGCCTTGGAAGACGACGGTGCCGGCGGTGGGGGCGGTGATGCCGGCGAGCGTGTGCAGGAGGGTGGTTTTGCCTGAGCCGGACGGTCCCATGACGGCGATGGTTTCGCCTTGGCGGATGGTGAGGTCCACGTGGTCGAGGGCGAGCGTGTGGGGTGCGATAGCGCCGGCCGGGGCCGTAGAGGCCGCCGTGTAGTCTTGTGTCAGGCCTGAAGCGGTCAGGATCGCGGGCGCCTTGGTTTGGGTGTTCGCGGTGCGCGCTTCGGCTCGGGAGGCGGGGAGCTTCGATGTCATGCTTCGAGCGTATGGCTTCGTGGTTCCGCCGGCCATCGGGCAGCGGTATGATGCCGCTGCGTCCGCTCATCCATGAGGATGAGCCTGACGTTTCCGACTGGGGTCGGAGCTGCCGGGACTGGAGTTCCGGCGGAGGCGGTGTTGCTTCCGATGGCTTTGCGGGCCCACCATACGCATCATGAAGGGTGAATTGCACCCGAATGCTACCCCCCCCCCCCGAAAGAGAACCGCATGAGATTCTCCGTCCGCGGCCCGTGCCGGGGACGGCGGACGACGTTCCGAAGATTATGGACGTCAAGAATCGGGGAAACAGAAAGGTCGTTGTATGACCGCTCATACACACCACAACGCTGCGGAAGGTTCGTTGTCGCAGTGGGAAATCATGAAGCAGCGCGCCGCCAAGGGCGGCGTGGCCGCGGCCGCCGTCACGCTGGCGGCAGGTCTGTCGTTCTCGCCCATCATGCAGACGGTGGCGTTCGCCCAGGAGGGCGCGGCCGCGGGTCTGCAGGAGGATTGGTACACCGCCTGCGCCGCAGGTGACGCGGACGCGCTCCGGCAGTGCGCGGACAAGGTCGAGGAGGCCCGTCAGGCCCTCGAACAGGCCAAGGCGGACAAGACCAAGACGGATGCGGCCAAGGCCGAGGCCGACGCGGCGCTCAAGACCGCCCAGGAGCGGCTGACCGCCGCCGAGCAGGCGTTGGATGCGGCGCAGCAGGCCCATGAGGCGTCCCAGCAGAAGGTCGAGGAGGCCAAGGCCGAGCTCGCCAAGGCCGAGCAGACCGTCGCGGATGCGGACAAGGCCCAGTCCGAGGCCCAGCAGGCCGTGGACAACGCAGAGCAGGCCAAGCAGGCTGCCGCGGACGCCAAGGCCGCCGCCGATCAGACCGAGGCGGACGCCAAGACCGCGCTTGACGCGGCCCAGGCCGAGGCGGACGCCAAGCTGGCGGATCTGCATGCCAAGACCGCGGCCCACAAGACCGCCATGAAGGAGCTCAAGCAGGCTTCCGTCAAGGCCGACGCCGCGGACGCCGCCGCCAAGCTCGCCCAGCAGGTCGCCAAGCTCGCACAGTCCGCGTACGAGACCGCGCAGCAGGCCTACAAGACCCTCAAGTCCGTGGCGGACATGGCCGACGCCGCCTATGACGCGTCCGTGAAGAACTACAATGCCGCCGTCAAGGCCCAGCAGGTCGCGGACACCACCCGTCAGACCCTGAAAAAGGCCTACCTGCTGGCCGTCCAGACCTCCCACAATCTGAACGGCGCATACATCAAAGCCAAGGAGGCGCTCGCCCAGGCGCAGGCCAAGCTGGACCAGCTCAACGGCGAACAGGCCGCGCTGCAGCAGGCCAAGGACGAGGCGGACGCCGCCTCCGCCGCCGCCACCGCCAAGCGCGAGACCGCGCAGCAGGACTATGACGCCGCCCAATCCAAGGCCGACGAAGCCCAGCGGGCCGTGGACGACCTGAACGCGAAGATCGCCGATCTGAACGCGAAGATCGAGGAAGCCGAGAAGTTGGAGAACGGCACCGACTCCAGCGCGCTGGACCAGCTCAAGGCCGACCTCGACAAGGCGCAGACCGAGCTTGCCTCGCTGAAGCAGCAGGTGACGAACGCCCAGACCGAGGCGGACAAGGCCCAGGCCGCCTACAACGAGGCCGACGCCAAGTACGCCAAGGCCACCGAGCTCAACACCGCGCTCACCGACGCGAAGAGCCGGCTGGCCGAGTCCGAGACCGCCAAGCAGGAGATCGCGAAAGCCAAGGCCAACTACGACAAGGCCGTGGCCGATGAGGCAGCCGCCCAGCAGGCCTACGACAACGCGACTCCTTGGGGCAAGATCGATGCGGTCGTTAAGCTCGGCGTCGCCAAGCTCAACACAAAGAATGCGCAGAATAACTACAATGACGCCGTCGCCGACAACAGTGACGCCGCCAATGACTATGATAACCGTACGGCGGCCGTGACCACTGCCCAGCAGGCCTGCGACGACTTCGCCGCCTCGCTCTCCGCCCCGGACTTCGCCACCGCCCTCAGCACGCTGGAATCCGACAAGAACGCCGCTTCCGAAAAGCTCACCTCCGCCAAGAACGTGCTTGCGGAACTCGTCAAGCAGCGCGACGCCAAGCAGCAGGAAGTCGATGCCCTGTCCGAGAAGATCCAGAACGTGGAGAACCTCGAACAGCTCAAGGCGCAGCTTGCAGAGGCCAAGGCGCAGCTGGAGACCAAGAACGCCGAGCTGACCACGCTCAACAGCGCCGCCGCCGAAGCCGGCAAGACGCTTGAGAACGCCAAGCAGGCCGAGAGCGACGCCGAGACCGCCGCCAAGGACGCCACGTCCGCGCTCGACAAGTGGAACGGGAGCTGGGACGGCGGCCTCGCACAGACCGCAAGCAAGGCCGACGTCGCAATCAAGCAGGGCGCCACCGACCTTGCCAAGACAGCCTACGACGCCAGCGTCGCCGCCAAGAACACCGCCAAGGCCGCATGGCTCGCCTCCGAAGGCGCGTACGTGCTCGCCTCCGGCAACGTCATCCTCGCCAAGGCGGAGATGCTGGGTCTGGGCGTGGCCAAGGACGCCGCTGACCGTGTGGCCGAGGCCGCACGCGTCACCGCCGAGCTCGCCAAGGACAAGAGCAACGCCGCCCAGGAGGACGCGGAGCACGCCGCCGCCAAGGCTGCAGCCGCGCATGAGGCGCTCGACCAGGCCAAGGCCAACGAGGTCGCGGCGAAGGCCGCGCTCAACGAGGCCATCAAGGCCGACGCCGAAGCCCGCGCCGCGCTCGCCCGCGCGCAGCGCGATTGGGACGACGCGCACGCCGCGGCCGTCGAGGCCGCCGAAGCGTACGCCAAGGCCCTCGCCGACCTCGACGCCGCGAACGACACCCTCGCGGCAGCCAAGCAGGACTACGAGGACGCTACCAACGCCCTCGCCGCCGCCAAGGACGAAGTGACGAAGGCCGAGCAGGAGGCCGCGGACACCGAAGCCAAGCTCGACGAAGCCAAGGGCACCGCCGTGCATGCCGGTGAGGAGGCCGCCGCCGCGCAGAACGCCTATGACGACGCCTCCGCCAAGGCCGCCGAAGCCGACCAGAAGGTTGCGGACGCGCAGCAGGCCTTGAGCGACGCCCAGCGCGACTACGACCTGTGCAAGGCCGCCATCGACGCCTACAACAAGGGCCAGGAAGACAAGGACGACACCGACAAGGACGACACCTACGACTCCAAGAAGGACGAGTCCTCCAACGGGTCCAAGCAGAACCAGTCTTCCAAGAAGGCCGAGTCCAAGAAGGCCGAGTCCAAGAAGCTCGCCAAGACCGGTGACGCCTCCGCCGAGGCCGCCGCGGCCGCCGCGGCCGTCAGCGCGATGATGGGCGCCCTCGCCTTCGGCGTCTCCCGCCGCCACAAAGGCTGACGGCCCCTGGCGGCTCCCCGGCCAAGGGGAGCCGCCACATCAGGCGAAGCCTGACCGAGGAGCGGGAAACCCTGCATATGCCGGGCCCTCTTTTCGCCACGGTTTCGCCGCACGTCTCCCTCGCAGGAGGGCCGGGCCGCAGCTCGGCCCCCAATGAAAGGACCTCCCTCTGACGAGGGAGGTCCTTTCATTGAGACCCGTTTAGGCGAGGATGTCCCGCACCGCCCGGTACTGCTCGTCGGTGAGCTGGACGGCGGGTTCGCGGATCAGGGTGGAGATGTCCAAGCCCTTGGCTTTGACCGCGCCCTTGATGGCGGAGATGAACAGGTCGGACTGGTCGTAGAGCGCCATGAGCCGGCTGATGCGTTCGGCGGCACGGATGGCGGTCGCATAGTCGCCGGTTTCGTAGGCGTGGTGGAGTTCCACGAACGTTTCCGGCTCCACGTTGGTCATGCCGCAGATGACGCCGTCGCCGCCGGAGACGCGGTTGACGAGATAGTATTCGTCGAATCCGGAGAATACGGCGAAACGCGGGTTGACGGCTTTGACGGCGCGGATCACCTTGCGCGTATGGCTGATGGTGTCCACGGTGTCCTTGATGCCCACGATGTTCGGATGCGCGGCGGCGAGGTCGGCGACGAGCTCGGGCGTGAGGTCGCTGCCGGTGCGCGGCGGGAAGTTGTAAAGCACCACGGGCATGTCCACGGCTTCGGCGACCGCGGCGAAATACGCCTTCGCGCCGTCCGCGCTGGGTCCGAAGTAGTAGGGGCTGACCGCGACGAGCGCGTCCGCGCCGGCCCGCTCGGCGAAGAGGGCGAAGTCCACCACCTTGTCCAGGTTCGTGTCGCCCACGCCGACGAACACCTTCATGCGTCCGGCCACGTGCTTGACCGCGAATTCCACGACCTGACGCTTCACGTCCAGCGGGAAGGCGTAGAACTCGCCGATGCTGCCGAAGACGAGCACTCCGTCGAGGCCCGCTTCGATGAGATGGTCGAGGTGTCTGCCCCACTGTTCGTAGTCGATGGAACCGTCGTCCTTGGTGATGGTGATGGACGGGCAGATGATGCCGGAGAACACGGCGTTGCTTGCCATTGGATTTTCCTTTCGTTCGAAGTCCCCATGCGTTTCGCCGGGATGTTCGGGTGTCATGCGGAAGGCTCCCCCCGTGCCCGAGGGGAGCCGACATGCGGGACGGGGCGTGTGCGCGGTCTAAACCCCGATGCCGTAGGCGCGGCGCGCGTTGTTCATGAAGAAGTCCTCGTCCTCGCCGAAGAGGTCCAGCATGAGACCGAAGTGCGCCTCGAAGGTGGAGTTGAGTTCCACGACGGGCCAGTTGGAGGAGTACAGCACCTTCTTGGGGCCGAACGTGTCGCGCACGAACCGCACGACGTCCGGATCCACGGGGTTGTCGCCGGAGATCTTGATGTAGGAGTTCGGCAGCGCGGCCATCGCTTCGAGCGCGGCGCGCGAGTCGGCGTCGAGTCCCGGCACGTTGCCGAGATGGTCGATGACGACGGTCTCCTCGCTCGCCTGCGCGAACGCCTTGGCCATGTCCGGCAGCTCCTCGCCGCGGTTGCACAGTTCGAACGGCATGCGGCGGGCGGCGAGGGCGTGCAGTCCTTCGATGAAGGACGGTTCGAGGCAGCGTCCGCGCGGCTCGGAGTCCACGTGGAGCGGCTCGCGGATGCCGTCCGCGTCGAGTGGCACGCGCATCCACGGGCTGACGCGGCCTTGCAGCATGCGTTTGAGGATGAGCGGGCTGGGGTTCTCGTGGATGAGCCGGTCCTCCAGCTCATGGTCCGCCGCATCCACCTCCACGTAGACGCCTCCGAGGAATTCCACGCCGAACTTCGCGTATGCGGCGGCGAGGTCGTCCACGGTGTAACGGTGCTGCAGCGCGGGCAGTCCGGCCAGCCACGGCAGGTCCTGCACGGCGGGGTCCCAGATGTGGAAATGCGAGTCGATCACCTGCAATGCCATGCGATCACCTTCCTTCCTTGAGTCCGATCTTGGAGCCGCGGAACGCGTACCAGGCCACGTACAGGAAGCCGGGCACCATGACGAGCACGGCGATTTCGATGCCGGCGGCGTCCTGGATGACGCCGAGCAGCAGCGGGATGAGCGCGGCGCCCACGATGCTCATGACGAGCGCGGAGGAGCCTGTCTTAGCGGCGGAGCCCTTGATGCCTTTGAGGGTCAGGGAGAAGACGGTCGGGTATCCGATGGAGATGAACAGGTAGGCGACCATGAACGCGATGACGGAGACTTTGCCCAGTCCGAGGAACACCACGAACATGAGCGCCGCGGAGAGGGTCATGTACACGCCGAGGATCTTCGCCGGGTCGAAGCGCGCCATGAGCGGCGTGGTGGCGAAGCGTCCGATGGTGAACAGCAGGGAGAGCACGGACAGCATCATCGCGGCGGTTCCGGCGGTGATGCCCGCGCCCCAATGCTTGAGCGCGTAGGCGGAGAACATGGCCATGCCGGCTACCTGCAGGCCGATGAAGATGAATTCGGCGAGCACGCCGAGGGCGAAGTAGGGGCGCTTGAGCAGTCCCGCGAAGGACGCATCGCCGCTCTCCCCCGCCGCGGCCTCCTCCTCGTCGCCCGGAGGGGTGGGCAGTTTGAACAGCGCGAACACGGCGAGCACCGCCACGAGCACGATGCCGATGACGATGTAGATCATGCGGGTGTCGCCGAGGAACCGCATCTTGGCCGCCTCGAATCCCTCGCCGCCCGGCGCGACGGTCGCGCCGAGGATCTGGCCGAGGATGAGCGGGCCCACGATGTTGCCCACGCCGTTGAAGCTCTGCGCCATGTTGAGGCGGAACGATTCGCCCTTTTCGTCGCCGAGCTTGGTGATGTACGGATTGCAGTTGGTTTCCAGCGAGGCCGCGCCGAGCGCGATGACGAACATGGCGAACAGGAACAGGCCGTAGCTGGCCATGGTGGTGGCCGGGATGACCGTGAACGCGCCGAGCGCGAACAGGAACAGGCCGGAGATCACGCCACCCTTGTAGCCGAAGCGTTTGGCGATGATGCCGGCGGGAACGGCCATGACGAAGTAGGCGCCGTAGTAGGCGACCTGCAGCAGCGAGGCCTCGGTGCTGCTGAGTTCCATGTAGTTGGCGAACGGCGAGTTGAGCGCGTTCACGAGGTTCATCGTCAGTCCCCAGATGAAGAACAGGGAGGTGACGAGCACGATGGCGACGGTCGCCTTCGAGCCTTTCGTATTGGTGGTGCCGGTGGTTGTGGTGTTGGATGTCATCTTCGACTCCTTGGTCGTCCGGCGTGGTCGCCGGGCAGGTTCCCTGATGGTTGGTGCCGCACCGCCTCCTTCCCCGTCGGGAGGCGGCGCGGCGTGTGCGTTCGCGGAATGCGGGGCGCGGGGCGTCCCGCACGCCGGTGGATCAGCTCAGCGCGCGGTCGAGGTGCACGTAGCCGCCGTCCACGTACACCCACTGGCCGGTGGTGTGCGAGGAGCGGTCGGAGAGCAGGAAGGCGGCTTCGTTGCCGATCTCCTCGGTGGTGGTCATGCGGTGCTCCAGCGGGATCTTGTCCGTGATGACGGCCAGGCGCGCCTGCTGCGCCTCCTCGTCGCCGAAGGTCTTGATCCAGTCGGCGTACAGCGGGGTCCAGCATTCGGAGACGACGATGGCGTTGACGCGCACCTTGTCCTTGACGAGGGCCGCGGCCCATTCGCGGGTCAGACCGAGGATGGCGCCCTTGGCGGCGGCGTACGCGCTGGTCTTGCCCTGTCCGGTGAGCGCGGTCTTGGAGGAGATGTTCACGATGGAGCCGTGGCTTTCCTTGAGGTAGGGCACGGCCGCATGGACGAGCTCGTAGTAGTGGGTGAGGTTGCCGTGCAGCGATTCCTCGAATTCGCGCCAGGTGGTGGTCTCCAGATCCTTGTTGTCGTTCTTGCCGGCGTTGTTGACGATGCCGTCGATGTGTCCGTACTTGCGGTACGTCTCCTCCACGATGCCGGCGATCTTGTCGGTGTCGTTGAGGTCGAGCAGGTGCACGTCGTATGTGGTGGTGTACCGTTCGATGTCCGCCTTGAACTCCTCCAGGGCATTGTCGGAGCGGTTGATGACCACGGGGATGGCGCCTTCGCGCGCCAACTGCAGCGTGATGCCCTTGCCGATGCCCTTGAAGCCTCCGGTGATGATGATGACCTTGCCTGCCAGATGCAGATCCATGATGAACTCCTTCGTTCGCCCGCTCCTCCATGAACGGGCCTGTGGTTGATGGGTTGGTGGGTTGGTGTGGTTGTTCCGGCCCCCGGCCCCTGAACGGACCGGGGACCCGCGCCTGCGGCGCGACCGCGGGAGTCAGCCGCGGTAGAGGTACTTTTCGGCGCTTTCGAGCGTCATTTCGGTGCCGTTGCCGGGGGCGGTGGGCGCCACGTAGTTGCCGTCGCGGATCTCGGTGGGGTGCACGAAGTGCTCGTGCTGGTTGTCCACGTATTCGATCATGCGGCCGTCCATGGTGCCGGACACGGACACGTAGTCGAACATCGCGAAGTGGCAGACCGCCTCGCATAGGCCCACGCCGCCGGCGTGCGGGCAGACGGGCTTGTTGAACTTCCTGGCCAGCAGGTATTCGAGCACGATCTCCTGCGGTCCGGCCACGCGGGTGGCGTCGATCTGCATGATGCCGAACGCGTTGGCCTGCAGGTACTGCTTGTACAGGATGCGGCTCTGCATCTGCTCGCCGGTGGCGACGGGGATCGGGTTGATGGCGCGTGCGATGGTGGCGTGGCCGATGACGTCGTCCGGGCTGGTCGGCTCCTCCACCCATGCCAGGTCGAAGTCGTGGAATCTGTTGATCCATGCGATGGCGGTGGGCACGTCCCACACCTGGTTGGCGTCCACGGCGAGGCGCACGTCCGGGCCGATGGCCTCGCGGGCCTTGGCGAGGCGGCGCAGATCGTCCTCGACGTTCTGTCCGACCTTGAGCTTGATCTGCTTGAATCCCTTGACCTGGGTCTCCTCCTTGGCGAGGGCGACCATCTTCTCGTCGGAGTAGCCGAGCCAGCCGGGGGCGGTGGAGTATCCGGGGTAGCCTACTTCGAGCAGGTGTTTGATGCGCTCGGCCTTGCCCTGTTGCCCGGCGCGCAGGATCTCGACGGCCTCTTCGGGGCGCAGCGCGTCGGTCATGTAGCGGAAGTCGAGGGTGGAGACGAGCTCTTCGGGTTCCATCTCGCTCAGCAGCAGCCACAGCGGCTTGCCGGCGCGCTTGGCTTTGATGTCCCACAGCGCGGAGAGCACCGCGCCTATGGCCATGTGCTCCACGCCCTTTTCGGGGCCGAGCCAACGCAGCTGGGAGTCATGGACGAACAGGTCCCACGCCAGACGCATGTTGTCCAGCAGCGCTTCGAGGTCGCGTCCCACGAGCACCTGGGACATGGATTCGATGGCCTTGCAGACCACGTCGTTGCCACGGCCGATGGTGAACACGAATCCGACGCCCTTGATGCCGTCGTCGGCGCTGGTGGAGATCTCCACGTAGGCGGACGAGTAGTCGGGGTCGGGGTTCATCGCGTCCGAGCCGGACAGCGTCTGTGAGGTGGGGAATCGGAAATCGTAGGTTTTGACTTGGGTGATGGTGGTCATGGACAGGCTCCTTCGCCGTCGTATCATGTGGTTCGCGTGTTTTCAGACTAACCATCGCTTTACGAAAAATGCAATGCGCGCAACGAATTTTTATTTTCCAATTTCCGCCGTCGTCGGACATCGGAACGAAAAATTTCCATCCGATGGGCCATAATGGGAGACGCAACGAAACTCCCGCACGAGCCGGAACGGCATGGACGCCGTCTGCGGCGACGGGACGGCAGACAGGCAGTCAAGGAGGAATCATGGCCGAACGCGAGGCATGGACCGCCCCCTCTTCCGCATCCCCGGCCGGCGACCGCGACGCCGCACCACGCGCCACGCCCGCAGCAAAGGTCAAAGTGAGCGAACTGGCGCGCATCGCGGGCGTCTCCGCATCCACCGTGTCCAAGGTAATCAACGGGCGCTCCGGCATCTCGGACGAGACGCGCCGGCTCGTCGAACGCGTCCTGCACGAGCACGGCTACTCGCGGCCGCTGGTGAGCACGAAGATCTCCCCCACCATCGAACTGGTCGTGGAATACATCGAACACAACGGCACGATGGAACTCATCAAATACGCCTCGCACTGGGCGCAGCAGGCCGGACTGGCCGTCACCGTCACCCAGACGAACCACGGCGAAGCCACGGAGGAATGTTTCCGCGGCATCATCGACCGCAATCCGCTCGGCGTCATCATGCAGCAGATGGGCGGACTCAACGAACAGGCCAAGACGCTGCTCAAAACGCGCGGCATACCCATCGTGGTCATCGACCCCATCACCTCCGTGGACGAGGACGTGATGAGCGTCGCCATCGACAATTGGACCGCCGGCTATCAGGCCGGACGCCACCTGCTCGCCCTCGGCCACCGGCGCATCGGCGTCATCCAGGGACCGCTGGAAATGCAAAGCGCCATCGCACGCTACAGCGGATTCGCGGCCGCCCTGCAGCAGGCGCGCGTGCCGCTGCCGGCCGAATACGTGCGCGAAGGCGACTATTTCCCCGCCGAGGAAAGCCACCGGGCCGCATGCGCGCTCCTCGACCTGCCCGAACGCCCCACCGCACTGTTCTGCTGCAACGACCTGTCCGCCGTCGCCGCCTACCGCGCGGCGCGCGAACGGCGCATCCACCTGCCCAGACAACTGTCCGTCATGGGCTTCGACGACATCTTCCCCGCCGAACAGCTCATGCCGGCCCTCACCAGCGTACGCCAGCCGTTCAGCGACATCGCCCGCCATGCGGTGCGCATGATCGTGCAGACGCGCGAGGGCGCGAGTCCGGAACGGCACGTCATCCTGCCCACCGTCGTGACGGTGCGCGAAAGCGTCGTCGCCCCGCCCAAATAGTCCCGGGCGCGCCAGCCTTTCGGACGGACGCGCCCACGGGCGAAAGGACGCTACCGGCCCCTATGCTCCTCGGCGAGGGCGCGCAGACGCGCCTCGAAACGCGGCCAGTCGGTGCGCATCGCGGTCAGGAGACGACGGTTCGGCACCTCATCGATGGGCACCCATTCGATTTCCATGCTCTCATCGTCGTTGGCGCGCGGGTGCACCGTATGGCCCGGCTTCTCGAACGCGAACACCGTGGTGTACGCCCACGGACCATGCTCCTCGCGGTAGGCGCCCACCACCTCGATGTCCTCGGGCGTGACGTTCGCCTCCTCGAAACTTTCGCGCAGCGCGCCCTCGATGGTGGATTCGCCGTCCGCCGTGGCGCCTCCGGGAATGCCCCATGTGCCGCCTTCGGCGCTCCACGCGGCGCGATGCTGCATGACCACGTGCGTGACCTCGCCGGCCTCGTCCCGGCGGGCCAGCAGCACGCCGGACGCGCCGTTGAGTCCCCAATGCTTGCGGCCGCACGCGCAGTCCACCCAGCCGTCGCCGGGTTGGCGCACGTTCTCCTTGGGCGGCGTGATGCCCGCATGCGCGTTGCCCTCGGCCTTGCCTTCCGTGGGCGCGCCGGAAGCGTCCACGTTCCACAGGTCCGTCCAACGCACGCCCAGTTCGCCGGCCAGACGGCGCGCCAACGGCAGGCTCAGGCCGATGATGCCGTGCGGGTCGCCTTCGATGCCGTCGATGAACGCGCCGCCGAAGCCCTCCAACGTGAACGAGCCGGCCACTTCAAGCGGCTCCCCGGTGGCGATGTAGCGTTCGATGTCGTCGTCGTCGAAATCGCCGAAATGCAGCACGGCACGGCTCGCGCCGCTCACCGTGCGCCCGGTGGCGAAGTCGATGAGGCAATGGCCGGTCCACAGTTCGCCGCTCGCGCCGCGCATACGGCGCAGGCGTTCGCGCGCCACCTCGGCGCTGTGCGGCTTGCCGTGGCATTCGCCCTCGAACAGGAAGATGGAATCGCAGCCGAGGATGAGCGGTCCCACGGACGATGCGGTCAGACCGGCCGGGGACGCGGCGGTGCCTTCGCCTTCGCCTTCGATTTCGCCTTCGGCGCAGGCTGCGACCGGAGCGTCGATGGACGCCGTTTCGGTCGGCATGTCCACGCCGGAGAAGTCGCGCGTCGTCGCCTCCGACGCGCGCGAATAGTCCACGCCGTCACGCGCGCCCGATGCGGCGGAGCCTGCGGGCGCGACCGTGGCGGAGGGCGCGACCGTGGCGGAGGACGAAACGTTTCCGTCCGCCTCGGCGGCGGATGCGACGCCAACCGTGTTTTCCACGGATGCCGTGCCCGCCTCGGACGCGCCGGAGGGTTCCGGCGCGAACTGCGCGGCGCGCAGCGGATACGCGGTGACGCGCTCGCCCGTCGCGGCGGAGGCCGTGGCGGCCACCTCACGGTAGGCGCGATGCACGGCCTCGGCTTTGGCCGTGGCGAGGATCGCCACGCGTTCGGCGACGGTCAGCTCCTCCACGGTGCGGCCGGATTCACGCGCGGCCGCCTCCAACGCGCCCGGCTCGTCCACATGCGAGACGCGGATGGTGGGGCAGACGCCGGCCGCGTACAGCACGTCGCGGCGCGGCTTCGACTGCGAGGCCAGAATCAGTGAAACGGACATCCTTCTCCTTGAATCCTTAGGTCTTTGAGGCTGCTCGGTCGCGCGCTTAGCTTAGCTGCGGGCCACTTCCACGCCCGCCGTGTTCACGGGCAGGTGCAGCACCTTCCAACGGCCGGAGGCGAGCTGCCGCGCGGCAAGCTCGTCTATGGCCCCGCGCGCGTCCCCGTAGTGCAGGACGAGCACGCACGGGCCGGCGCCGGAGACGGCGGCCGCGTAGCCTTTGGCGCGGAACATGGCGATGAGTTCGGTGGACGGCGGCATGAGAGCGGCGCGGTAGGGCTGGTGGAGCCGGTCCTGCGTGGCGGTGTACAGCAGCGCGTTGGCCTGCGCCGCCATGCCGGAATCCGCGCCGCGCCCGCCGGACGCGGAGGCGGAAGCGGCATCGGTGCCGGAACCGGTGCCGAAGTCGGTTCCGGCGCCGGAACCGACGAGCATGCCGGGGTTCATGGCCGCGGGCAGCAACCCCACGCGCGAGATGTTGTGCACGGCGTCGCGGTAGGGCAGCTCGCCGGGCAGGGCGCGGCGCGCCTTCTCGGTGGACAGCTCGTAGTCCGGCACGAACACGGCGGCGCGCACCTGCGGGTCCACGGGATAGTTCACCGTGTGGAAGCCGCCGTGGAGCGGTTCGCCGCCGGGAATGGCCACGGAGCCCACGCCTTCGGCGGTCTCCATATCCCAGGAGACGGTGAGGCCGCCGTAGACCGCGGGGGCCACGTTGTCTGGATGGCCTTCCAGACGCGCGGCCATCTCGAAGACCGCGTCGCGGTTGAGGTAGCCGTCCTGCGCGAACGCGGCGGCCGCGGCGATGCCCGCCACGATGGCCTCGGCGGAGGAGCCCATGCCGCGCGCCTGCGGGATGCGGTTCCACGCCTCCAGCGTGAAGCCGACGCGTCCCAGGCCGAACGTGGCGCAGGCGCGGCGGAACGTGGACACCACGAGATGCGTTTCGTCGCGCGGCAGCGTGTCCTCGCCCTCGCCGTGGATGACGACGTGCGCGGCGGTGTCCGCCGGATCGTCCGTCAGCGTGAAGGTGAGCTCGTCGTGGTAGTCGAGGGCGAGGCCCACGGTGTCGAACCCGGAGCCGAGGTTGGCGCTGGTGGCGGGCACGCGCACCGTGACCGCATGGCATACGGGGCGCATCGGCATCACAGGACCCTCAGGATGGACGGTTCGCCGGTGACGAAGTCAAGCCCGCAGACCGCCTCCACGGTTTCGCGCAGCGTGACCTCGTCGGTCTGATGGGTGACGAGGCGCAGCTGCTGGATCTCGCCGTCGTAGCCCGGGTCGGTGAGGGTGGGCTTCAGATCCTGGTTGACGCCGTTGATGGACACGCCGCGCGCGGCGAACTCGCTGGCGATGGCGGCCAGCACGCCCGGCTTGTCGTGGATGAGGAAGCGCACGGCGAAGGCGGCCTTGGACGCGTTGACGGGCGCCTTGGGCAGGTCCTTGTACAGCGGGATGGACGGGCCGGTGCAGCCGGCGGCGATGTGGCGGGCCACGGTGACCACGTCTCCCACGACGGCGGAGGCGGTGGGCGCGCCGCCTGCGCCGCGGCCGTAGAACATGAGGTCGTCGGCCGCTTCGGCCTTGACGAACACGGCGTTGAAGGAGCCGTGCACGGAGGCGAGCGGGT